>JABNAD010000004.1_pt1 | contig 313592 bp, 292 predicted proteins | sample 7240381 | NCBI WGS metagenome assembly JABNAD01 (sample SAMN11332834, study PRJNA596920) | anaerobic digester metagenome | biome: digested sludge; isolation source: digested sewage sludge-derived enrichment culture grown on H2/CO2 | place: Germany: Goettingen | reverse complement strand
TCCATTAAAACGGCCTCTTACGTTGCTCCCTGAAGGTTATATACGTTTGTATTTACCTTCCGAAGCAAACATTCCCCGGCCGCCGGCTCCTGATGATTCAGGAAGCGTGTGGGATAACAAAGTTGTATTGATCCAGATATATAGTCATCGATTTGATATCCTAAACCCCCAGGCCATTCCCTTCATCCGACATTCTGGATTGTAGGTATGATACCACTCTCAACTCACATTCTTTCAGAATCACTTCGATTGTGAAAAAACCCTCTTATTGGCGAATTGCGCGGTTATGTTAATCTTACAACCGAATTACCCCCACCACAAAATTTGAGAGAAATGGACCGTTATTTGTCATAAGTCTCGAAAAATATCCTCATTGTTTTTTGATCAAATTTATTAACAATAAAACAAAATTTCTTTAGGAGTTCTCATTATGCATGTTATGGAAGGATTTCTTCCGCCCCTTTGGGCGGCAATTTGGTGGATTATTTCATTACCATTCATTATTTACGGATTCGTTCAATTGAAAAAACTCATTACAGAGAATAAAGATGCACTTCCACTCCTGGGTATTTGTGGCGCACTTATCTTTATTCTCTCAGCACTCAAACTTCCGTCAGTCACCGGAAGTTGTTCCCATCCTACCGGGACCGGCCTCTCAGCCATCGTGTTCGGCCCTTTCGTAACCACCATCATCGGATTTATCGTCCTCCTCTTCCAGGCACTCTTCCTGGCACATGGTGGGCTTTCAACTCTGGGTGCAAACACATTTTCAATGGCAATTTGCGGACCATTCCTCGGATACTATGTCTACCGCGCTCTTCGTGATACCAAACTAAACATGTATATCACGGTATTTATCGCCGTTGCTCTCGCTGATCTCTTCACCTACGTCATCACTGCTCTTGAGCTCACCCTGGCTGTACCGGCTGGAGACCTTGGATTCGGGGGCCTGTTTGCAACCTTCCTTGGTGTCTTTGCAATAACGCAGATTCCACTGGCAATCCTGGAAGGAGCTGTGCTCGCACTGGTGTTCAAATACATTGTTGATATTAAACCAGACATTATTGTCAGAATGAAAATATTCTCTGAAGAGAAGATCAAAGCCGCACGGGGAGAGTGAAAAATGAAATATCAATTTGAGATTATCGTCGGAATCATTGTAATCCTGTTCATAGGAGTGTTTCTCTACACCGCTTCCATCAACCCGGATGCAGAGTTCGGAGGTTCAGACGGCGTTGGATCAGCAGTTGTTTCTGAACTGACCGGAGTTGCAGAAGATGATGTCGCCCCCCTGATTCCCCAGTGGGCACCCCCATCCGGAGAGATTGAATCAGGATTATTTGCACTTCAGGCAGCATTTGGCGGAATTATTCTCGGACTGGGGTTTGGATACTTACTAGGACAACGAAAAATAAATCAAAATTGAATCAATAATGTTTGCCCATGATTTCCTGGAAGAAGCAGCACAACACAATGCCCTTCTACAGGTCCATCCATATACCAAACTTCTTCTTGGTATTGGATCAATCATCCTTGTTTTATTAACGCCAAATTATATTGTCCCTTGTTTTCTTGCGATATCTTTGAGTATCGTAATCATTGTTATCGCAAAGATAAATTTCAAGTTTTATCTGAAACTGCTTGAAATTCCGCTCAGCTTTGCGCTCTTGAGCGCACTTGTCATCATTTTTCTTTCCGAGGGAGTGACAGAAATATGGTCATTCCAGGTATTTTCCTGGCTTACCCTCACCGTAACTGAGGAAAGCCTGAATCAGGGACTGCATATTTTCGCTAGAGTTTTTGGAGGCATGTGCGCTTTGTTTTTCATATCCCTGACAACACCCATGACCGATCTCTTCGGTATCATGAAAAAACTGAAAGTCCCTGACCTGTTTATTGACCTTTCAATGATCATCTACCGGTACATCTTCATTTTTATGGAAAAAGCCCACCAGATATACCTCGCACAGCAGATGCGTCTTGGATACACCAAACCCCGCGAAGCAATCAAATCCTACAGCATACTCTTTGGGAGCATCTTCATCACATCATGGGATGCGGGCGAAGATCTTATTCATGCCATGGATTGCCGATGCTATAATGGAAAATACGCAAAAATGATCACCTATAATCCGATGGAATGGAGATCTCTTTCCATTGTTTCTATCTATCTTTTCATCATCATCGGCATGATCCTCTGGACAACAGGGTAAAGGAAAAGATCACATGGAACCACTCATCGAACTCAAAGATCTCGAATATGCCTATCCATATGCCTCCCCTGCACTCTTAGCTATCACCCTCCGTATTCAGAAAGGAGAAAAGATTGCTCTGGTCGGTTCTAATGGAGCAGGAAAATCCACCCTACTCCTCACCCTGAATGGGATGATACGACCAGACAAGGGATTGGTCACCTTCCATGGAAACCCGGTTTCATATGATCGTGCATCACTTCGGAAGATCAGGCAGAAGATCGGGTTTGTCTTTCAGGATCCGGATGTTCAGATAATTGCACCTACCGTATGGCAGGATGTCGCATTTGGACCGGTGAACCTGGATTATTCAGATGAACAGGTGAAGCAGGTAGTTACAGATGCGCTGCATAGCGTCGGACTCGAAGGTTTTGAGAAGCGTCCACCTTATCACCTTTCCGGCGGGGAGAAGAAGAGGGTCGCCATCGCAGGGATCCTTGCCATGGATCCTGATGTCCTCATCCTGGACGAACCTACGAGCATGCTTGATCCTGCCGGAAGCGAAGACATTATGGACCTCCTTGATGAACTCAACCACCAGGGGAAAACTATCATCATCTCCACCCATGACGTTGAGCTTGCCTATCCCTGGGCCGACCGTATAGTTCTGATGGAAAAGGGTAGGATAATAGCATCTGGGACTCCGGGAGAGGCATTCTCAGACAAAGAACTGGTCAGGCGGGCACGGCTGAAAACACCGATACTTCTTGAGCTCTCGCAGGAACTGAAGAGCAGGGGAATGAAAACACCGGGAACCTTACCTAGAACCGTCCTTGACATCATCAGAATCATCGAGCAGGATCATCATGGATCAATCCGCCTCTCTGACAATGGATATGGGACAATACATGTCGGGGATGTTGACCAGATATCCGGACCACATATACAGGCGATTCTTGCCAGGACTTCATGTAATACCATCGGAGTGATGGGAAGCAGGGCAAAAATTTGTGCCCGCCAATGGGGTCTGACTCCGGATATCTCCTATGCAGTCATCGACAAATGTATCCTCCAGGCAATGAACGGGCGAACCAGTCTTATTCTGACAACCGGAGGGATGGTTACCAGGGTTTTTGAACGGGTAACCATGTTCAACCAGACAAACAACCGGTCAATTCCGGTTCGATCACTCATACACAATGAAAACCCGGATAAACAACCGGGTATCTGACCTCTGAAATATTCAAAACCAATCACTTTTGAAGGGCACCCGCTAATGTATACGGAGCATATGATACATCGTCCACCGGATAAACCACCAACAGGTGGACCAACAAAGGATGAAGTGCTCGCAATAGCCATGCACAAACTGGATCTGAAACCAGCAGATATTTTTGCGGATATCGGGTGTGGAACAGGAAAAGTCACCCTGACCGCTGCGCCACTGGTTTCTCATGTCCATGCCATGGATATCAGGGAGGAAGCATACCGATGGACCTGTGAAGAACTGCGAAAGAGTGGTTTTGCAAATGTAACACCGCACTTTGGCAATGCTGTTTCTATACTCACCTCTCTGGAAAAAGTAGACAAAGCCTTCGTAGGGGGGTCGAAGAATCTTTCAGATATCATCGTAAGGCTGGCTCACCTGAAGGTGAAAACCATTGTTATAACCGCAGTTCTCCTTGAAACGCTCAATATTGCACAATCAACATTACAGGAATATGATATGTTTCATGACGTCACCCTTGTTCAGGTTTCAAAAAGTACGCCCCTTGCCGGAGGATTTATGCTAAAACCCCTTGACCCGGTATTCATCATCACCGGAGGGGTTGCCTGATGCTGACCGGAGTAGGTCTTGGCCCTGGCGATCCTGAGCTTCTGACCATCAAGGCGGTCCGAATGCTTCAGGAAGCAGATGTTGTGTATATTCCAGGCGGTCTTGCCAGGCGCCTGGTTGAGCCATACTGCACCCCCATTGAACTTCCCTTTCCCATGAGTCATGACGAGGAGATGATTCGGGCGCAGATCATCGAGAATGCTGAAAAGATTGCGACAGATGCCAGGGATAAGAATGTCATCTTTGGAATCATTGGTGACCCGAATATCTTTTCAACCTTCTCCCGTCTCACGGTTATCCTGAAGGAGCGATATCCGGATATCACGGTCAGTACGGTTCCCGGCATCTCATCAATAACGGCACTCATGTCCGAGACTAGGCTTCCCATTATCGGGGGATTTAGTGTCACCGACGGGAGTGAGATTAGATCCCAGATTCGGATGAAAGTCAGAAAACCCCGTGAGTTGGCAGAAAGTCTCCGGAAAGAAGGATACTCAAGATTTGCACTTGTGGAGCGGATGTATATGGACGGTATGCAGGTCCTCACCGGGGATGACCTTCCGGAAGAGAGCAGTTACTTCTCACTCCTGTATGCAGAGCGTGACATATGAATAAAATCTGGTTTATTGGTGCCGGACCTGGAGATCCTGATCTCATTACCGTGAAGGGACGAAGACTCCTTGACTCCGCTGACATCCTGATATATGCCGGATCACTGGTCAATCCTGAACTTGTTGCAAGTTCTCCGGCGGGCGAGAAGTATGACAGTAATGGCATGAGCCTTGAAGAGATGGTTCCCATCATGGTCAGGGGAATTCGGGAAGGAAAGACGGTAATCAGACTTCATTCAGGAGATCCTGCACTCTATGGGGCAATCGTTGAACAGATTGATCTTCTAAAGCAGGAAGGCATATCTGTCGAAGTCGTCCCGGGAGTCTCATCGCTCTTTGGCGCTGCAGCAGCATTACAGGCTCAGCTGACACTTCGGGGAGTATCAGAATCGGTCATCATCACCCGCCCCGCTGGAAAAACCCTTGAGAAAGACAAGATATTCGAACTCTCACAGACCGGCGAAACCATGGCAGTCTTCCTGGGAACTGACAAACTTGAGGAGATTACATCCCGCCTTGCCTGTCACCCTGAGACTACTGCTGTGGTAATATACCACGCAACATGGCCAGATCAGAAGATCATCAGGGGAACGGTGCAGGACATCGCCAGGAAAGCGGCGGATGCAGGGATTACAAAATCTGCTCTTCTGCTCATTGGTGAAGTGTTTGCCGAAGATCCAACAGGGCATATCAGGTCATTCCTTTATTCATGAGTACGGTTGTAACAGCGCTCCCTTACTTTCAGGAGCAGGGAGAGAGAATCGCTAAAGCAATTAACGCAGAGTTTATCTCCTACCGTTCAGGATTATTCTCTGAACTCTTTCAGACCACACAGCGGATAGTTGCGATCATGGCAATCGGCATCGTAATCCGGAATATAGCGCCCCTGATCCATGACAAGTGGACAGATCCTGCAGTTGTCGTGATAAGTCCTGATATGCAGTATGCAATACCTGTTCTGGGAGGTCATCATGGAGCAAATGATCTTGCATACCTGCTACAGGAGAGATGCAACCTAACTCCGGTCATCACCACCGCAACCGAAGCAACCGGACGGGAGGCCGTCGAGGTTCTGGCAAACCGTGAACACCTACGGGTAGTCAATACCCGGTCCACCAGGCAGGCAAATGCATCAGTCCTGACCGGGAATGCCGGAGTATACCGGGTGCCCGGCCCAGGTATGGTTATCGCGGGATCAGGAGTCTCATTCCTCGTTGCTGACGGACCATTTTCAGTTGGCATCGGATGCAGACTGGGAACATCTGCAGATGAGATCATGCAGGCAATTCATTCCGCATGTGAAGCGGCCGGTATCAATATAGAAGATATTGCCATCTATGCATCCGGCGCAATCAAATCTCATGAGTCGGGCCTTCTTGAAGTAGTCAGAACATTGGGCAGAAATATCATCTTTCTTAATCCATCCGACCTGAATGGGGAGGCCCCCCCTTCAAAGTCTGCTGCATCACGGTTCGGACTTCCCGGTGTTGCAGAACCAGCAGCACTTGCTGTATCAGTCCATCACCACCTCATCCTGGAGAAACAGATCTATGGAAACGTCACCATCGCAATCGCAGAATAAAACTCAAACTCCCACCGGCTCACTCGCAGTCGTCGGAATAGGCCCTGGCAGTCCGGAGATGCTGACTATCGCAGCTGAAAAAGCAATAAAGAACGCGGACATTGTCATCGGGAATGACTTTTACATCAACCAGATACCCCATTTATTTACTCATCAGGAAGTCATCAAAAGTCAGATGGGAAAAGAGGTAAACCGCGCAAAGCAGGCTATTGCTCTTGCACAGGACAAACATGTCGCCATGGTATCCGGTGGAGATCCTGGCGTATATGGAATGGCCGGACTTATCCTTGAGATGGCCGAACGAATTGCTCCGGACCTGAAGATTGACATCATTCCTGGAGTGACGGCTGCAAGTGCCGGTGCTGCTCTGCTTGGGGCTCCTCTCACCAATGATTTTGCTGTCATCAGCCTTTCAGACCTGCTTACACCCCGTGATGTTATAAAGAAACGCATCAGGGCATTATGTACGGCCGGGATCCCTATTGTACTCTATAATCCCAAAAGCCGCACACGAACCAGCCTGTTTGAAGATGTCGTCGATATCGCACGCGAACACCTCGCCGGTGAAACCCCGATCGGGATTGTAAAGGATGCCTACCGTCCGGATGAGACGATTATCGTCACCACCCTTGCGGATGTCATGGATGTTTTTGACAGTATAGACATGCACACCGTCGTTTTTATTGGCGGTGAAGAGACACGAATGCTCAGGAGATATGCAGATGCCAGAGGAATGTTCACCCCCCGCGGGTACCACCGGAAATATGTCTACTAATACCTATACCGATATCGGAGCAGATACGCCGGAAGGATATGCCATATCACGTACATCACGGGAACTGGCCAGGAAGACCATCGGAGATGCAGGACCCCTTGACCGGATCCGCCAGCGCTGCTCTATTGCTGTTGGTGATTTCGCAATGGCAGACCTGATGCGGTTTCAAGGAGATCCGGTGAGTGCCGGTTTTGCAGCTCTGCGAGCGGGAGCACCAATATTTACTGATATCAGGATGGTGCAGACCGGGATCCAGAAGAAGGGACACAAAAGTAAGGTGACCTGTATCCTTGATACCCTTTCATCACCTGATACCGGGGGGAAGACACGCACATCTGCAGCACTTATGGCTCTTGGGGATCACCTTACCGGATCCATTATTGTTATCGGGAATGCCCCGTCAGCACTTCTGGTTTTGTGCGATATGATTCAAAAAGGGATCAGACCTGCCCTTATTATCGGGACACCGGTTGGTTTTGTGAACGCAGCAGAGTCAAAAGAACTCCTTCGGACCTTTGATATCTCCTCGATCTCCAACGAAGGAACACGAGGGGGCACTCCGGTCGCCGTTGCTGCCATGAATGAGATCATCACCATGTTCGTGGAAGCGGCCGGAACCATTGAGTAGCATGCAGGATCCGGTTAGCGGATTTACATATCCGGAGGAATGGGTCACTCTCTGTACAGACAAGACCTCACGCCTCCTTGTCAGTCAGGGTCTTGCGGTCCTTACTTCAGATGGAACGATACGAAGGCGTGGATTTACTACCGGGAGTTCCTCAGCTGCTGCAGCCAAGGCTTCAGTCCTCTCCCTCAAAAAAACCGGTATTACTGAAGTATCAATTCTTACCCCTACGGGTCTTCGTGTTCAGATACCGGTCTCAATAGACAGAGGAACCGGGGAATGTAGTAAATATTCCGGGGACTATCCGGGAGATGTGACGTCAGGAATGGTCTTTACAGCAGAAGCAACTGTCACCGATTCAGGAATTTCCCTTATCTTTGGCGAAGGGATCGGCAGATGGAGCCGTGACACTCCCCGGTACAAAACCGGAGATCCAGCAGTCTCTTACCTGGCCAGAGTTGAGATACAAACCGCTATAGAGGAGGCTATGCAGGAAGCCGGGATATCGGGAGTGGCGGTCAGGATTTTTGCACGTCAGGGAAGAGAAGTCGCAGAAAAAACCCTGAACCAGATGGTGGGAATTATTGGAGGGATCTCCATACTTGGCACAACAGGGTTTGTTGAACCCTGGGATGATCACCTGGAGCAGGCCGCCTGTGATCGAGCGGTTCATGCAGAACGGGTCGTGCTTACCACTGGCAGGATCGGTATGCGATATACCCGGATGTTATTCCCGGACCATGAAGTCATCCTTGCCGGCTCCCGACTGGGCACTATTATTCCACATCTCACCGGTGAGGTTACCATCTGCGGTCTCCCTGCTCTTGTCTTAAAATATGTAAATCCCGCAATTCTTGAAGGAACCGGGTTTTCAACCGTTGAAGAATTCATGACAACCGAGCGCTTTCTGCCGGCCATGCAGGCATCTTTTCAGATCTATAAGAGCGCACACCCGAATGTCAGGATTGTCATTGTGAACCGGGAAGGAACAGTCATCGGAGACTCCGGATGAAGATTGTTGGGGTAGGGTGCGGGCCGGGAATGCTGACCGAAGCGGCTATTGTAGCAATTCAAACAGGTAATCTTATCGTCGGTTCAGAACGCGCTCTAGAAATTGTCCAAAACTACATCTCCAAACATGCAGAAGTCCGAATCATTGAGGATTACAAAGCACTTCGAATACTTCCTTCCCATGCAATCGTACTTTCAACCGGGGATCCGATGATATCAGGACTTGGTTATCTTGGAGGAGAGATAATTCCCGGAATATCTTCCGTACAACTAGGTGCAGCAAAGACAGGTATCTCTTTGACAAACCTGTATCTTGTCACTGCTCATGGAAGAAATCATGACCAGGCAATTGCTGAATGCTGTGAAATGACAAGATCTCATAGAAAAACCTGTATTATTGGAGATCCTGCATTTCCAATCGAAAAATTAGCTAAACGACTAATATCAATTGATCCAAATTGTCGGATTGTTGTATGTGAAAATCTGGGCTATTCAGATGAGAAGATTTACGAAGGAACAGCTCAAGATCCTCCAATGATTGAAGGAAAAATGTTTATTCTATTTGTTACCGGAACATAGAATAGAAACATAAACAAATTTTTAAGGAAAGGGGATTGGTCTCTGTTCCCTTGGGGCAGTCAACCAGTGATAATGGGTATCACAGAGACCAATGGGGTCTTCATCGAACATTCTTCCTCCTACAAGAACCTCATGAATTGATACACACATTTGATGGGGGGTGTGAAATGAGGCATTTCACATGTATGCGTCAGGTGTTATTCGGATGGGGGGTGTCTCCATGCAGGTTCTAATGCAGAGAGGTAATTATAGATTATCACTGAGATATATTAAATTTAGCCTTTGTGATCCTATAAATTGCTGTTTAGAATAATATTTTAGGATATAAATTTAGGCAACCGAATTTAACGCCAATTAAGAATTCATTAAACTGAAAACAAAAAATTATAAAATATATTGCATGCCTATTAGGATATGTGAAAACTACAACCCGTGTCAAAAAGATCAACGGGCATGAATACCTGTATGAAATCACCTATTATTACGATAAAGAAACCAGGAGAACCAGACAAAAGAGCAGATACCTGGGAAAAAATATCGATGGGCAACCAGTCAGAGTAAGGGAAAAAGCAAAAACCCCTGAACGGGTCTATGCTTTTGGAGAATTCATTCCCTATCTTCAGGCAGTAAAAACCTTGCAGATTCAGGAGATCTTAGCAGCACATCTGACAGACCATGAAGTCAGGCTCTTTTTAACCCTCCTTTTTGCAGGTATTCATCATCCAGATGCATTACATTCACCAGCTTCATGGTATGACGGGACAGTTCTCCCACGGTTTTTTTCAGGGCTAAAAATAACTGCACAAAACATTACCCGACTTTTGAAAAAACTGGGAGAAGGATCAATACACCTCAGTATCTGCCGTTCCTTATCACAGATACCAGAAAGCGGAAATATGAGAATAAGCACGGTCAACATTCCAATGATCCAGGAAACATCATGGTTTAAAGGAATCTCACACCATGGTATTGAACCTATTGCACTGTTTTACGATAATATAGATAATATTCCCGTCGGATATCTTTCAACGGCCCAATACCTCATCACATCAGATCTCATCAAAGCGATTAACGCCGGAATGCACCTATTTTCTGGAAAAAAAGGCGTAATAATATCAGGAAAAACCTATTCATCATCGATGAACCTGTATGGAGCAATATATAGTGAATTACCTGTTATCTTCCCACTTGATCCTGACCATGACATAATAAAAGAGGAGATAAAACAGTACAGGACCGATTTGATGCATCCAAAAAACCTCAAAATATTCCGCGGTGAAACATTGTTTGTTATTCCGGTAAACCTCACTCTAGAAACAGTGAATTTAAAAGGATATATCATCTACAGCCCACGAAAAGAGGAGGAAATCAGAGAGAGATTCAGCGAAGATGTGAATCTCATTCTTGAAAATTTAAATGATAAACCTATTTATAAATGGGTGAATCCGGCCGAAGCAGTTGCGGATGTTGCTGGTAAGTATGAACCATTCCTTCAATGGCGAGTCCAGAATAATAGAATATTAGTTGATGTGAAAAAGAAGGCATTGGGTAAATATTTAAAAAATAGTGGAATATCTGTCATTATTTCCGGAGACCCTGAGTACCAGTGGGATACCTGCCTTGAATGGCTCGAGGAACGAGCAAAATCTGAAAATTTCCTCACTACATTTATTAAAAATTTTCAAGTATTCCCACTTTCTGTTGATAGTGAAATTATGCGAAACGGGGCGTTCCTTATTGCATTTATCGCCCATGTGATAACCAACTGGGTTCATGTACAGTATGAAAAATCGGGACTGTTATCTATTTACACTGCCGAAAAAATTGCTCTTGAACTGACAAAAATCCGTCTCATCGGCCTTGGAAATGACAGAGTTCTGATAACCGGGCTCTCATCCAGACAAAAAGAGATTCTTGATACACTTAAATGGACTGCCGAAGTATAATAGGAAGTAGGATTGCTATATTCTAATTAGGCAGCTTTTCTAAAGTTGAAGACCTAATTGAAAAATTAGGCAGGCCATCAAAAACGCATTTAAGTGACTCACAGAAAGAAGTCTTTACTATCAAGAAACCGGATAAGAGACCCATCCCTCATCAGAAGGCCCTCATGTATCATCTGCCCGAGAATCCGATCCGTCCGCTCCTTCTCACTCTGGATTTTCTGATGGATGATGTCAACCGCTGTAGGACCCTCATCTAATAGGATTTTCAGGATTCTCCCCCGAATCTCCCTATCACTCCCGGAGAATTTCGATTGCACCGCATAATGCCTGCTCCGGCGGTTCGGATTCTCTATTGCCCCCGCAAGATATGTTCCGTAATCCATGATACTGTAATACCAATCCCGGGGGTGCGTGTGGTCAAGAGTCCGGTTGAGCACCGGATAGATCTCTTTATCTGATACGCTCCCCCGGTCCTGAAAAAAATGGTGAATAAAAACGCGGCGGACATTTGTCTCAATGAATACTACCGGGCGATCATAGGCGAACACAACTATCGATCCTGCAGTTGCGGCGCCAATTCCAGGAAGCGTCTGTAGTACTGCTGGGTCATCAGGAACAACTCCGTCCCACCGGTTCATTATCTCCTGTGCAATCTGAAGGAGGTATTTTGCCCGTCGGTTATAGCCAAGTCCCTGCCATACCCGCAGGACATCCTCAAGTGATGCCTGCGCAAGAGCCGCAAAATCAGGGAAAATCTGCATAAACTCCTCAAACTTTTTCAGGACCCGGGGGACCTGGGTCTGCTGCAGCATTATCTCAGATACAACAACCCGGTAAGGAGTAATCTCGTCCCTCCATGGCATGGGGCGCCGGTTCTTCAGATAAAACTCTGAAAGCATTGCATTGAACCGGTGTATTGATACAGAATCATCAGAGTCAAAAAATTCGTCCATGTAACCAGTCAACCAGAATCCCAAATATTAGTTATATTCTCCCCGTCTTCAGGATGTAGCATTCAAATATATCTCCTCACCCATAGAACAATCAGACAATAATAGTGCAAGAAAATTGGATTATGTATGGAAACCAGTCTGTATCTCGCGGTATCCGAATCTACTTATTCACAGAAACCATTTGTATACACGAATATCTTTATGAAATCTGAAATTTCTGAATATCTAAAAGAAATCACCCCTGATATTATCAGTTCGAATTCTGACCCTGCCTTGGTAAACCGTTTACTCGGTATTATCGAAGAACTGCAGGATGAAGTGAAGCGTCTGAAAAGAACCCAGGGTTTTGATGTCGTCAGGGGCAAGAGACAAAAGCCGCTGAACTACATTGCCGGAAAAGATAAGATCTAAATTTTAATCCTAAACCCCTGCAGGGAACTGATCTCAATTTTTTCTTCTGCGGTGATGACTATACCCCTGATAGATGACCACTCCTGTTTATCGCACCATCCCCCGTGACACTCTCATTTCCCGGACACACACTATTCAGGAACGGTCTTCACCATGTATCCTCTGTCCCCGCCATTGCAAAGCATTACGCAACGATGGGGAGTATGGATTTTGCAGAACCGGTATCCAGCCCCATGTTGCCTCATTTGGCCCACATTTTGGCGAAGAACAACCAATATCAGGAACCGGGGGATCAGGGACCATCTTCTTTACCGGATGCACCATGGGGTGCAGGTTTTGTCAGAACTATGAGATAAGCCATGAGCGGATGGGGAGAGAACTGACAAAGCAGGATCTCGCAAACATCTATCTCCATCTTCAGGCGCAGGGATGCCATAATATCAATCTGGTCACCCCAACCCACCAACTCCCGGCAATCCTGAAAGCGCTCCTGATTGCATCAGATACCGGTCTTCATATCCCGATTGTGTATAATACAGGAGGATATGAAGACCCGGACACACTCCAGCTTTTGGAAGGAATCATCGATATCTATATGCCGGATTTCAAATTTGCAGATGAACAGACAGGTAGATTACTGGCACATACACCCGATTACCCGCAGATTTGTAAAGTAGCCCTGAGTGAGATGCACCGTCAGGTCGGTGATCTTATCCTGGAGAACGGCATTGCAACACACGGGCTTCTCATCCGGCACCTTCTCCTCCCCGGAAGGAGTGAGGAGTCAGAAAAGATTATCCGATTCATCGCTGATCAGATCTCCCCGAATACCTGGCTCAATATCATGGACCAGTACCGTCCGGCAGGTGATATCAGGAGATCCTGTCCTGACGAGTATTCTGATCTTCTTCGCCGGGTATCACCTGAAGAAGTGACCAGGGCAATCAGGATTGCACAAGAGTGTGGCCTTATCAGGGGCCTTGAGTAAGAGAAACGGGCCAGATCAGGAGTACAGCTCGAGCGTCCGATCTACCCATCCATCCAGCCTGAACTTCCGCCTGAGTCCTGCCTCATTCATGAACCGGATGGTCCCGAATACTGGCCGTTCCTTCCATGGCCGGTCATGTTTTCCAAAACACCAGGCAACTCCACAAAACCCATTTGGATCCCGCCCGTCCAGTTCATACCGGTTATTGAGAGAAAGCGCAATATCATATGCCTCTTCAGGTATTTCGGTCCATTCAAGGATCTTTTTTCCCCAGTACATTCGCAGGTATCCATGCAGATAGCCGGTCCGAATCATCGAGAGTTGCATCGCATTCCAAGCCGTATCATGAGTCCTGCACTGCTCAAGATCTGCCAGTGTGTATGAATACTCCCGTGAATCCATCCGGTGTTTCCCAAGGGTCTTCCTCGTCCATTCCGGAAGGCCATCATAGTGATCATAGCGGGGATTATACCAGACAAAATTATGTGATAACTCCCTCCGAACGATGAGTTGTTCCAGGAACGCATTTGTTCCTGGTCCGGGATGATCCATCACCCGGAGGGCGATATCAAGCGGTGATATTTGGCCGAAATGAAGGTATGCGCTTAAATATGATGTTGCCCGGGCTGTCGGATCATTATGGGTGGCCTCATACCGGTCGATAGTCCCGGAAAGAAATGCAGAGAGATAATGGTCTGCAGCGGTCTCTCCTCCGGGAAGGAACTGAGGAGAAGTATCATCTGTAACAGGTTCCTGGTTAAACTCGCGTTTTGTTGCGGACGAAATTTCCATGAATGGCTGATAGTCCGCCGATTCTACCTGCACATGCCGGGTGGTGAGGAGGTGCAGAAAGGAAGGCAGTTGCCTGGTAATTTTTGGCCTGAATGTTCCTGCCGACCATTCTTCTTTTGGTGAAGCGACATGAACCGGTACGATCAGGTTGGTCTCGACAACTACTACCTTACAGGGAACGGCATCAATGACCTTCTGCCTCCATTCCCGCTGAAGCCGGATCCACCCCTGATCGCTCACTATCATGCAGGCATCGTCTGCTATCCGGGGAATGATATCAACCGGACTCCCGGACAGGATCTGAAATCCAATTCCCCGCTCGGAGAGAGAACGGTTCACATCCTGAAGACCTTCCCATAAAAAGCGGTAATGGACCGTTGATGCCTCAGGATAGGAGCGGACAAGGCAGAAGACGACGATAAGAGGTTTTTTTAGATCGTTCGATATTTCGATGGCATATTCAAGGGCATGGTTAAACCTGGTCCTGACCGCTGATTGCATCCAGTAGAGGATGTACGAACCCTTCGGTTCCTGGTTATTGAAAGAAGTAATGCGTTCAGGCTGTATCATGAGTAATACCAAAGATCACAGAAATTTTTCAATAAAAATACGAGAATTTTATGAGGTTATTTCGTCTCTATTGAGAAATTTTTCATAATATTGCTTATTATTTGCTGACTCATATTCAGAAGCTCAATACCAACAATTCTGTTATCTTCATCATAATCGAGGATTACTCCTGGTTGAATCTCTTCAGAATCCATAATCGCTGAATCATGAAATCTCAGATAAAGGGCCTCATTTGCAGAATCTATTGTAATTTTCATTTTTGTACCCTCCGATCAAAGAACACAGTGATAATTCTTTGCGGTTGAACAGATGGATTGATAATTACCCGTAAAAACTTCCCCTTCCTCTCTGGTATTGCGGCAATATAATGCATCGTCCCATCTTCTCTCAATTCAGTATAATCAGGATTTTCAATTGTTTTTCGAATCCACTCATGAGAAATATCGCGTTCTTGCGCCATTGACAAAGCATGGATAGAAAAACAATAATTTGACATAAATTATTGCATCAATATTTGCTATCTAACATTTATTGAGATCGCATTTCATGAATGATTCTACGAACTATACCCTCTTAAACATTTTTCCTAATTCCTGACACGAAAAAGAGATTATCGTCGGCCGGCCATGCGGACAGGTCCAGGGATCGACAGTCTGTGACAACTGATTTATTATATCCATTCCCTGTTCCGGGGTGAGCACTGCTCCGGCTTTGACCGCACTTCTGCAGGCAACCAGCCGGAGAACCTGCTCTTTTAACCTGACCGGTCCCTCATCCTCTGAAAGGATCGTTCCGATTATCTCCCTGACCGTTTCAGGATCTTCATATCTTCCGAGGACCACCGGAACACCCCGGACACACCAGGTATCCTGACCAAAGGGCTCAATAATAAACCCTTCTTCGGAGAGAACCGGAAGAACAGACGGGATAAGCCCGGCTTCAGACGGGCTGAGGGTGAGCACTACCGGGGCAATCAGTTCCTGGGTTTTCAGGTGCAAAGACTCCTGCTCTTTGAGTTGATCATACCGGACCCGTTCATGGGCAGCATGCTGATCAATGAGAAATAATGCTCCGGTCTTATCACTTGCAATTATATATGTCCCGCCGACCTGCCCAACCCAGAAGAGCTCGGGGAATCGCTCATCTTTGACCGGATCCTCATCGGCACTCTCCTGTAGCCGGGTCTGCAGGAGCTGGCGTGATGTCGTCCGGTACCCGGCAAGGGTTGCTTCACACACCTGCCTTGAAACCGGTGCTGCTGCTATCGTCCCATACTGGATCGGAGCTTGTGCTGGAGAAGGAATATTTGAGAGAGAGATCTGGGAATCTTCATCCGGTCCGGTCGGGAGGTCAAGGAGATCTGCATCGTCAAGTGCTCTCCTGACCGTCCGGACAAGCAGGTCAAGGATCTTTCGTTCTGCAGAGAACCTGACTTCACGCTTGGTTGGATGGATGTTCGCATCGACCTCTGCAGGAGGGATTTCAAGCATCAGGACCGCAACTGGCCATACATTGCCAGGTATCAGGGATCCATACGCCCGTTTTACTGCAGAGATCATCGCAGGAGACTGGACAAGCCGACCGTTCACGGCAATAAGAAACCGTTGCCTATTCTGCTTCACTAGTTTCGGGAGCGAGACAAGACCGGTCACGACGGTATTTCCATCCTCACCCCGGATTGGGATCATCATCCCTGCGTCAGACGGGTAGAGTGCCCGGAAGATATCAGAAAGGTCCGACCCTCCATGGGTGGAAAACTTCTCTATCCCGTTTACGAGATATCTGAAGGTGATGCCAGGATACAGGCAGGCAAATGACTCAAGAAGGGATGTGATGTGAGCAACCTCTGTCTGCAGGCTTTTCAGGAACTTTCGCCTGGCCGGTGTGTTGAAAAACACCTCCTCAACCATTATTGAAGTCCCGTTTGGAGCACCGGTCTCGGTACATTCGACAACCTCTCCCCCCGTGATCCGAAACCTGATTGCCGTCTCCGATTCCTTTGGCTTTGTAACCATCGTCACGTAGGAGACTGCTGCAATGCTTGCCAGTGCCTCACCCCGAAACCCAAGAGTCCGGCATGAAAGCAGATCATCACCGGTCCTGATTTTACTTGTGGCATGGGCAAGAAAGGCAATACTGACCTGATCAGAAGGGATCCCAACCCCGTCATCGGTGATCCGGATGCGTGATATCGCACCATGGGCGGTTGAGACTTCCACCGTTATCCGGGATGATGCCGCATCTATTGAATTTTCGACCAGTTCTTTCACGATGGAAACTGGACGGTCCACCACCTCTCCGGCGGCAATCAGATGGACAGTGGATTCATCAAGGACCTGGATGACCAGAGAAGGGTTGGTCATGGATGTCGTGCCTTCTCCTGCAGACCGGCAAGGATAGCAAGCGCCTGCATCGGCGTGATCTCATTGACTTGAAGGGAGCAGAGTTCTTCCCGCAGGGGATCCGGCCCAGGCTCCCTGACCGGCCCTGGTCCGGCATCAAGAAGGATCATCTGGGTGTACCGCTTGACACTTCCGCCCATCAAATCCTCACCGCTCATGATCCGTTTCATCAGTTCTTCAGACCGGGTGACAACAGAAGCCGGGACTCCGGCCAGCTGAGCTACATGAATACCATAACTCCGGTCAGTTGCACCGGGCACCAGTTTGCGGAGAAAAATGACATCCTTGTCCGTCTCCTTTACCGCGAAATGACAATTCCTGACTCGCTTCAGGTCTGCTTCTATCCCGACTATCTCATGGAAATGGGTCGCAAAAAGACATCGCGGTCCTTTTGACCTCTTACCGTGAAGATGTTCAAGGACCGCTTTTGCAATACAGTATCCATCAAGGGTGCTGGTCCCTCTGCCAATCTCATCAAGAATAACCAGGCTCCTCTCCGTTGCGTGGTTGAGGATGGTTGCAAGTTCCATCATCTCGACCATAAAGGTACTCTGCCCGGAGGCAAGGTCATCAAATGCTCCGACTCTCGTAAATATCCGGTCAACAACCCCGACTCTGGCGTAGGTTGCCGGGACATAACTCCCCATCTGGGCAAGAATGATGATCAGGGCCACGCTCCGCATGTAGGTGGACTTTCCGGCCATATTTGCCCCGGTGATGATGAGAATCTGGTCCTCCCCTGCCGAGAGCTCTGCATCGTTGGGGACAAATCCTCCTCCGATGCTGCTTTCCACCACTGGATGACGCCCCTCCCGGATCAGAAGGGTTGGTTCATCAATCAGTTCAGGCCTGACATACTGGTGTTTGAGTGCTGCTTCAGCAAGTCCGGCATAGAGATCAATCATTCCAACCGCCTGGGCGATCTCCTGAATGGCCGGGACCTCCAGGCTGGCCTTTTCGAGAATATCCCTGAATATCTCCTCTTCAAGACTCAGCAGCCGCTCATCTGCCGTTGCAATCTGTGACTCCATCTCGCGGAGTGCAGGAACGGTGTATCGCTCTCCGTTCGCTGTTGTCTGGCGGCGTTCATAATCATCAGGAACGCTCGCGAGATTTGCTTTTGTTATCTCGATATAGTATCCAAAAACCGCGTTGTATTTTATTTTCAGGGATTTTATCCCGGTCCGTTCCTTCTCCTGCTGCTCAAGATCCGCAATCCACTGCTTCCCGTTCCGTGAGATAGACCGGAGATGATCAAGCTCCTCATGATACCCGTCCTGTATCACACCACCTTTTCTAACCAGGGCAGGTGGATCCAGGGCAATTGCCTTGGTAATAAGATCAGCGAGAGGAGTAATATCCCTGATTCCGGCGATTGCATCAGACAGTTCTTCAGGAATGTTACTCTCGTTAGAAAGGATAGACTTGAGATTTTTCACCGATTCATGTGCTCCTGCAAGGGTTACCAGGTCACGTGGACTTGCATTCCCATAGCTGATCCGGCCGGCAATCCGCTCAAGATCAGGGAACCGGTGGATACAGGTCCGAACCTCATGCCTGATGGCTGACCGGTCAATACAATATGAAGCGGCATCAAGCCTGCGGTTAATCGCATCTGGATCCAGAAGGGGTGCAGCAATTCTTCGCCTCAGCAGACGGCGGCCCATCGGGGTCAGGGTCATATCAATGGTTGCAACAAGGGTCCCTTCTTCGGTCCGGTCCCTGATATTTGTAAGCACTTCCAGATTTCGCAAGGTGACGGCATCAAGGACAAGGTGTGATCGGAGATCTGATCGATGAACTGACCTGATATGGGATAATGCATCAAACTGAGTCTTCTGGGCATAGGCAAGGGCAGCCCCTGCTGCAATGGTTCCTGCAGGATAACCGGCACAGGGCAGATCTTCCAGGGATGTGACACCAAACTGCCGGCAGAGAACCTCCTCTGCGGATGCCATCGTGAACAATGAGGGATCCTGGGATGATACAAGCGGTAGGGCAAGATGCAAAAACCGTACCAGATCCTCACCGGCACCTGCAGGGATGATACATTCCGACGGATGATATCGTGCTGCTTCAGACCGGATGCCATCGTTCATATCCTGTAAGGGGATCTCGGTAAACTGAAAATCACCGGTTGAAATGTCGATGAAAGAAAGCCCGACCCGTTTCTTTTTCAGGTCAGGCCAGACTGCCATCAGGTATCGTGCCTGTTCGGTTGAGAGGAGAGCGGCATCAATGACGGTTCCCGGTGTGACGACCCTGACAACCGCCCTCTTCACAATCCCTTTCGCTTTTTTCGGATCCTCGACCTGCTCGCAGATGGCGACCTTGTATCCTTTGCTGATCATGCGGGACAGGTAGGTATCGACAGCATGGTACGGAACCCCGGCAAGCGGAATCTCCTGACCGTCCGGCATCCGGCCCCGTGAGGTCAGGGTGATATCAAGTTCTCTGGCACAAATCCGGGCATCCTCACAGAACGTCTCATAAAAATCACCCATCCGAAAGAAGATGACACAGTCCGGGTACTGCTGCTTTGCATCGTAAAATTGTTGCATTGCCGGCGTAATTTTCCCCGGTTTCTCTGCATTTACTTTTTGCCCGGTTTCTTTCGGGGCTGCCGGATCACTCATAACTAGTACACATTTAGGAAGAAAGGCCAAAATGGTAACCACATCCTTCTGAAACCATACATGTTTCAGGATGATTTACAATTCAAACGCGATTCAGCCGTAATAATGATAGTATTAAACCTCTAAAAAATGAGAAACTCTTCTATGAAAGCTGCAATCATCGGCGCTTCCGGATACACCGGTGGCGAACTGATCCGACTGATGCAATCACACCCTCATGTGACCATTGATGTCGCAACATCCCGACAGCTGGCAGGAAGGCCGGTGACGTCCCAACATCCCCATCTCAAAGGTTTTTGTGATCTTACCTTTGAAAACCCGGAGATATCTGCACTTGATACAGATATCGCATTCCTCGCAGTCCCGCACACGGCCGCCATGGCATATGTTCCGGACCTGCTAGAACAGGGAATAAAAATAATTGATCTCTCTGCTGATTACCGGCTCCCGAAAGCAGTCTTTGAAGAAGTCTATGGGACGCCACATACCGCATGGAAAGATATCCCCTATGGATTATGTGAATTACATCGTGATGCCTGTAAAAATGCACCCTTCGTCTCCAATCCTGGCTGTTTTCCAACTGGTGCTACCCTGGCATCAGCTCCCCTGGCAAAAAAAGCTCATACAGTCATTTATGACTCAAAGACTGGGGTATCAGGTGCCGGTGACAGCCCGTCAGCAACGACCCACTTTCCAAATGTCGGGGACAACCTGACGGCATATAAACTGACCAGTCACCGTCACCTGGCCGAGATGAGACAGGAACTAGCCCACCTTGGATCAAAGGCCCGGTGTTACTTCACCCCCCATCTACTTCCGGTGAACCGTGGTATTCTGACCACCGCACATATCCTGCTTGATGAACCACTCGAGCAGAAAGAGGTTGAGAAATTATACCAGGATTATTACCGGAACGAACCATTTGTCCGATATCAGCGACCCTCCCTCAATGCAGTCAGGGGATCCAACTTCTGCGACCTGATCGTTGAAGCTTCAGAGGACCGGATCGTCGCCGTATCAGTCATTGATAACCTGGTAAAGGGAGCAAGTGGTCAGGCAATACAGAATATGAACCTGATGTGCGGATGGGACGAAACACTCGGGCTGATGAATCCGGGGATGCTTCCCTGATGGAGAGAATATGATTGTTCGAGATGCAATGACCAAGGACCCGGTGACCTGTCAGGCAGGCGATTCAATTGCTGATGTTGCCGGAGTAATGCGCAGCAGAAAGATTGGTGGAATTCCCATTCTTGAGGGGAATACACTTGTTGGTATCGTTACCGAGACTGATATCATACAGCTCCTCATGACAAAAGGACCCTCTGATGATCTCTGGCTTCCATCCCCCCTTGAGATCATCGAACTTCCGGTCAGGGAATTTATCAACTGGGAACATACCAAAAAGGCCCTGACCGATATCAGACAAAAGAAGATAGCAGACATCATGAGTAAACCGGTGATCACCATCTCCCCGGATGATGATATCGAATCTGCAGCACAGCAGATGCTCGAGAAGAAGATTGATCGGCTCTGTGTTACAGAAAATAACAGGCTTGTTGGAATAATCACCCGAGAGGACATTGTCTGGTCCCTGGCTGGCGATAAGGATGCGTAAAATGCAGTCAATTTGTGCGATAGAGGGAGTAAAAGCAGCAGGAATCAAAGAGGGCAAATATGGTCTTGCACTTATTGAGGCGGAAGGAACTGCAGCAGCTGCATTTACCATGAATAAGGCGAGCGCAGCCCCCATCATCCTCATGCGTGAACGGATGAAGAAGGGATACCTGACCGCCACCATAACAAACAGTGGATGTGCAAATGCCCTGACTGGAAAACAGGGAATATCAGATGCCATGGAGATGGCAGTAATTGCCGGTGAGCACCTTGGTGTAGAACCGGAGACGGTTGGTGTTGCCAGTACCGGAGTCATCAGCCGGTACCTGAACCTGCCCCTGATCCGGGACCAGTGCTCACGCATCTCCCCAACCCTCACCCATAGTGCGGATGCAGAGATCACCGCAGCACGGGCCATCATGACAACCGACCTGACCGAAAAACACGCTCTTGTAGAGCGTGACGGTTTTGTTATCGGTGGTATATGTAAAGGATCAGGGATGATTGCACCAAACATGGGCACCATGCTCGGATATGTGTACACCGATGCAGAGATCAGCCAGCAGGATCTGCAGGGTGCACTTAAATCAGCAGTCAGACGGAGCTTTAACCGGGTTGTGGTTGACGGAGATACTAGTACCAATGATGTGGTGTTTCTCACCGCAACCGGAGCAGCAGGAAAAGTCCCGAAGGATGAGTTTGCCAGAGCTCTGGAGGAGTGCTGCACCATCCTTGGAAAACAGATCGCAAAGGATGGGGAGGGAGCCACAAAGATGATCGAGGTTGTTGTCAGAAACGCTCTGACCGAAGATGACGCAGACCTCATTGCTCGGACCATTGTCGGATCTCCCCTGGTTAAGACCGCCGTGTACGGAGAGGATCCGAACTGGGGACGTATCGTTGCTGCTGCCGGCCGGTCTGGTGCAGAGATAGATCCTGAGATCGTCTCATGCTGGATTGCGAACCGGAACATCCGGGCACAGGTATGCGACCGGGGAACTATCGCTGCAGATCTCTCACAGGCGAAGGCTGCCCTCTCCGGCGGTGAGGTCAGGATTGAACTTGACCTTGCCCTTGGAAAAGAGCATGCGACGGCCTGGGGCTGTGACCTGACTGAAAAATATGTTGAGATTAACGGGAAGTACACCACATGAAGCGTGAAGACGTTCTGATGGAGGCACTGCCCTACATCCAGAAGTTCCATGGCAGGAGCATGGTCATCAAGCTGGGCGGTCATGCCATGGTGGATACCTGCATCATGGACACGGTCATCCGTGATGTTGTCCTTCTTCAACTGGTCGGGATCAAGTGTGTAATTGTGCACGGGGGCGGGCCGGAGATCACCGAGAAGATGAAGGCCATGGGAAAACAGCCACGTTTTGTATCAGGGCTTCGGATCACCGATGATGACACCCTGGAAGTTGCCCAGATGGTCCTTGTCGGCAAGATAAATTCAAAGATAGTGTCCCTCGTTTCCCGTGCCGGGGGGCGGGCTGTTGGAATCTCTGGAAATGACGCCAACCTCATCATCGCCAGAAAGATGGACCGGCAGAAGGTCAGAGTTGACAACCGGGAGGAAGAGGTTGATCTCGGGCATGTCGGGGAGATAGAAGAGATTCGGCCTGCTCTCCTCCATACGCTGCTTGATAACCAGTTCATCCCCGTCATCTCTCCGCTTGCCATTGACCGGAGCGGCAATGATCTGAACATCAATGCAGATACCGCAGCCGGTGAACTTGCAATCGCTCTTGGTGCACACAAACTGATCAGCATGACTGATGTGGATGGCATCATGAACCGTGAGCGGACTGAGGTATACCGGCGGATGACACCACAGGATGCCGAGGATCTGATTGCATCAGGCGTCGTATCCGAAGGAATGATCCCAAAAGTGCTGGCAGTTCTCCGTGCCCTTCATGGCGGGGTTCCTTATGCCCACATCATCAACGGCAACCTTGCCCACAACCTGATCATGGAACTCTTTACCGCAGAAGGAGTAGGGACCATGATCACCGACCGAAGCGACGAGGTGTGACAGCTACGACAATACTGCAGAAATATCTCCTCGCCGGCATTGTAGTTGTCATTCTCCTGACATGTCTGACTGGATCGGCCAGTGGTTCGGTGTATCTTAAGAACGGAACTGAAATAAGCGAAGATACTGCGTATATCACCATTCTCCAGGATCCGAATACCACGACAGAAACCTTGTCCATCCAGTTTTTTTACAATATCCATTGTGGTGCATGTCACAGTGCCATCGCGTACCTGGATGAATACCGGTCTGCCAACCCGGGCATCGTTATCTCGTACTATGACCTGTTTAATAGTACCGAGAACAGAGAATTGTTTGAAAAATGCAAAGCGGAGTATAACCGGCAGTATGCATCTGTTCCGATCATCTTCATGGGAAATGCAGTACTTGAAGGGGACTATGCCATCAGGACAAATTTTGAACCCCTGGTGAGTGGATATGAAAAGCTGAATCAGAAAGGATTCTCATTTCCTTCACTTCCACAATTTACGACCTCGTCTCAATCAAATGCAGACGGGACGGATATCAGTATTCCTCTGATAGTCGGAGCAGGACTTCTTGATGGTATTAATCCCTGTGCTTTTGCAGTCCTTGTGATTCTGCTGATATATCTGATGTCCCTTGGTAGCAGACAGAAGATGATCCTGGCAGGGATCGTCTATTCAGCGGCGGTCTTTTTCTTCTACTTCCTGTCCGGAGTAGGGATCTTCACCGTTATCCAGACAACCGGGATGGTCAAAGGATTCTCCTTTGTTGCGGCGATGATTGCCATAATTGCAGGCATTCTGATGATAAAAGATGCCTTTTATCCGGGAAAGGGTCCATCATTAGCAATTCCTGAGGGGAGAAAAGGAACAATAAACCGGTATATTGAAAAATCAACCATCCCATCGGCTTTCGTACTAGGAATTCTGGTCGGGATGTTTGAACTTCCCTGTACGGGTGGAATTTATCTCGCCATCCTGTCGATGATATCGCTCCGGACTGATGTCAGCGGAGGGCTTGGATATCTTCTCATCTATAACTTTGCATTTATCATTCCACTTCTGGTCATTATTGCCCTGGTTGCCTGGGGCCTGCCACCGGAGCGGGTGAACAAGTTCAGGATTGAACAAAGAAGAGTGATCCGGATAATCATCGGAGGTATTATGTTCTTCTTTGCAGCCATCATTCTGATGGAGTTATTCTAACTATTATTCCTTTTTTTCCCGCCACTGCTCCTGAAATTCTTCACTCATCCTGACCAGTATCTGAAATATCTCCCGGATGGGTGCAGGGTCTAGGCCGAGATTATTGGATTCTGCTGTGGCCCGATCAAGGACAGCATTGGCCTGATCAGGGATCCTGACCGGAAGGCCCTGCCGTTCTTTTTCCCTAGCGATGTCCTCTACAATACTCATTCTTTCTGCTATAAGGGTGATAATTGCATGATCTTTTTCTTCGATAGATGACCGGAGCGTATCAAGTGACATATCGGTACATCATTGGTTTTGATACCTATAGTGCGTTGCTGAACGCCTTGGAATAATCAAAATAAAGAAGATTATTCCAAGGCGTGCATTCAAAATGCACTTCATAGTTTAAGCGAATTTTTCTGAATTATTTCAGAAAGATTCGCATTATACTATAATAGGAGAAACAGATGGCTGCTATGAAAGAACGGATTGGGATTTTTTCTGACAAGTCTCCCTTTCCGGAGACTCTCACCCTTTATTGAATCTCAAGGTCACATATCTGAAGATGAACTTCACGTTGAAAACAATCCTGTATGGTATTCTTGTCTGGCTGGTACCATTTATCATCGCAATTCCATTCTATTCACCCGAAGGAACACTTCTTGTTGATGAACATTTTTTTAAGACGATCATGATCCTGGCCGGCGGAGTCATTGGTGCAGTACTTCTTATCAGACTTTTTTTGCAAATATCAGACCATTATGTCAGAAAGGGCTGGATGATCGGGGGAATATGGCTTTTCATCAACTGGTTTCTTGATCTTGGTATCCTCCTCCCCCTGAATGGCATGGATATCCCAACCTACTTCGGGCAGATAGGGCTCCGGTACCTCATGATCCCGATCATGAGCTTGATGGCAGGATATATCGCAGAGAATACCGCCAAAAAGCCAAAATAAGACCATAAATCAGAGAATCATAGAGAAAAGAACATTTAAAGCCGAAAAGATCTCTGAAGGTACCCGGCAGTTCATTCCCGGGGTATTGTAAAGCAATAATTCCCATGAATTGAGCCCGAAACATCCCTTATTTATATTGAGCATTGAATAGCGTCATAAATACTCCAAATTTCACTTTATTTTCTAAAAGGGGATTAAAACGCAGACACAAAGCGGGCCGCTATCTCATACACATATATGGAGCACCCATTATTAGGCTCATGGGGAGATCGGGCAATAGCGGCCCTCTGTGTGAACATTATTTTCTGCCCCATATCGACGTATTTTCATAAAATGAACCCAATTTGAGGGAAAACCAAGGAAATAATAAATTTAGCAGTATTTCAAGCGGTTCTTTCAGCGGTCTCCATACCTGATTACTGCGACGATACTATCATCAGACAGTACTTGTGGATTTTTGACAGGCCTGATATAAAAGAGTACGTTTTTAAGACGGGGGATATTTTGAAGAAGAAAAACAAATTAAAAGAAAGAGTCACATGCTCATAAAAGATCTGCTCGAGATAATCTCTCATGGTGAGAATTCAGGTGTCGAATTCAAAAGAGACGGAATAAGACCTGAGCAGCTTGCGAAGGAGATCGTGGCTCTGGCAAATCATCGTGGCGGTATGATCCTCCTTGGGGTCGAGGATGACGGAACCATCAGCGGAATTCAGCGAGATGATCTTGAAACATGGATATTTGACACCGTTTTTGCCAGATATGTCCACCCCATGATTCTTCCCTTTTATGAAACAGTCCAGATAGACTCGGATAAGAAAGTAGCGATAATATCTTTCCCGGAGGGTACGTCAAAACCATATGTTCTCCGAAATAATGACCGGGAAGAGATCTATATAAGGGCCGGTTCAACCTCGAGACTCGCAACCCGGGAACAGCAGGCACGACTTTTTGCTGCCGGGGGGATTTTACATACTGAACTCCTTCCCGTTCCGGGAACCTCATTTCAGTCTCTTGACCTTACCCGGATCCGGGAATACCTCACCTATATCATCCATGATCCGGAGATTCCTGACAATGATGAGGACTGGATACGAAGGCTGATCGCTCTTGGGATGCTCACGACAGTCTCCGGAGACAGAGTAGTCTGCACCATTGCTGGTGTTGTTCTTTTCGGGATACAACCACGGAAATATCTGAGACAGGCAGGAATCCGCCTTATCGTATACGATTCAGAAGAGAAGACCTACCAGACAATACTTGATACCATGCTTGACGGTCCATGTACAGGACGATATATCACAAATGAACACGGAGTCAGAACTCTTCAGGATCCGGGCCTCATTGAACGATTCAGTGAGATGATCATGCCATTTATATCAGTGGGAGCGAATACGGTCAATGATGAGTTCAGACTTACAAAAAACTGGCAATATCCTTTTGAAGCAATCAGGGAGGTAGTCATCAATGCCCTTTGTCACCGGGACTGGACACGGGCAGTTGACATAGAAGTAAGCAGGTATAAAGACCGGATTGAGATCATCAGTCCTGGTGCCCTGCCTAATTCCATGACGGTAGAGAAGATGATTGCAGGTCAGAGATCTCCACGTAATCCACTGATCGTTGAGATCTTACGCGATTACGGATATGTTGAGAGCAGGGGGATGGGAGTCAGAACAAAAGTAATCCCGCTGATGAAGATGAATAATATGACCGAGCCAGTCTTTCAGGCTACTGAAGATTATCTCTGTACAATCTTACACAGGAAAACGGAATATTACTAATTAGCCGAAAAAATTAATTGGAATAATCTGGTTTTCCAAGTTTTGGTTCAAAAGCAAGATCAGCCTCACTCCTGATCGCATGAGAGAACAATGCCAGCGGAATATCCATGGCACACAACTCCTCACACTGACCACAGTTGACGCATGAATCTGAAATATGGGCAAACCGTCTCATATGGAACATGGGTGACGGGGGCAGTGCACCCTGCTCGACCATGAGCGATTTCGTCTCAACTCCGTTATTCGAAACAGGCATACAGACCGGGCAGTTCTCAATACAGGAGTAGCACTTGATACACCGGGACGTCTCCTCTGCAATTTTATTCCAGAGCTCAGCCTTGAGTGAGGTAAAGTCCTTTTTCCGCCACTTCTGACCAAGTTTCACCATCGCACCCTCAACCTTCTTTCTGATCTCAATTCCCTTGGGATCAGCCGGAGCAGTTGCAATAGCACCACTCTTTACGGCTTTTTGCAGGAGATCTGCACCCTTGTCACTGCAAACTTCAACAAAAGTTGCTTTCCCAGCCTTATCGCCGATGACTCCCCAGTTACCACATGCAAGATCAGCCTGACGGGGCACTTTGTACAGGCATCGGCGACAGTTGGACCGTCGCCCATAGCCGCCATCTTCCAGTTCATCTATCGAGATCCCCTTATGTCCACCTTCATATTCGATGATGAACTGACCCTTGTCTATCTCCTCTTTGTGGACAAGGTTCGGATCCACATCATAGACCTCCTTTATCATCGCTCTGGCCTTGACCGGGGAGACGGTACCACCACAGTTCACCCCGATGAGAAGCAGGTTAGAGAGGTTCACCCCTTTGCGTTTTGCGAGTTCATGGAGTGCCATGAGATCACAGCCCTTAACGGTAACGGCAAGTTTTTTGTCTGGCGAACCCTTCTGGAACTTTTGAACCACTTTTGCAAGCAGGAGCGTTCCACAATGCAGGGAACCGGCAGTTCCGGCAAGCTTGTCTGGATCAGTGACGATAGTCGGAACTGCATCATAAATATCCTGTCCTCTCTGCACAGCAAGAACGGCATCCACCATTTTGTTGGCAAGGGCATATTTTAAGAGACCTGTGACCGCACCACCACATTCTGCCTTTTGTGCAATCTTGTCCTCAGTCGTCCATGCATAAACCATTTCACCAGCCTTGACGGCAGGTTTTGATTCAAAAAGTCCCATCTTACTTCGCCTCCGCAATCTTCTCAATCTTCACCGCACAGGCTTTGGACTCGGGAATTTTTGCAATCGGGTCCAGAGCATTGATGGTCAGGACATTTGCGGCGCATTCTACATAGTGGAACGGTATGAACACAACACCTGGCATAATATCCGGTGTCACCCGTGCAGTGATGGTTATCTCTCCTCGTCTTGTTTTCGCTTTTACTTTCTCCTTATCTACGACACCAAGTTTCTTCGCATCATCAGTGTTTATCTCAACCCATCCGGTTGGTTCTTCACGCTCAAGACTTGCAGACCGGCGGGTCATAGTGCCGGTATGCCACTGCCAGATGGAACGTCCGGTGGTCAGCACAAACGGGTATTCATTGTCTGGAACTTCCTGGGGCCATTTGAACGGAATACCAGTCATGAGACCCTTTCCATCAGGCATACCGAACTTCTCTCCATGGAGAATCGGTGTTCCCGGATGATCCTGGGCCGGGCACGGCCAGTGAAGTGCTTCAGGCCGGTTCAGACGCTCATAGGTCATCCCGCCATAGGACGGAGTAAGCGTTGCCATCTCCTTGAACACATCTTCTGAAGTTTTCCAGGGGAACTGGGCACCATACCCCATCTTAGCAGCAATGGATGCGATGATCTCCCAGTCACCTTTTGCTTCTCCTGGTGGATCCTGAGCTTTTCTCCACATCTGAACCCTGCGTTCGGTGGAAGTCTGGGTTCCGTCCTTCTCAGCATAACAGGCTGCCGGCAAAACAACATCTGCAAACTCTGTCGTCTCATTCAGGAAGATATCCTGGACAACCAGGAAGTCAAGAGTTTTGAGTGCATGCTCCACATGAGTCAGGTCAGGATCTGAGATCATCGGATTTTCGCCCATGATATAGAGACACTTTATCTCTCCCGGCTTTTCTGTCAGGACATTCATCAACGTCGTGACTTCGTATCCGTTCTCACCTTTTGCAATCCCATCAGGAAACTTCCATGCATCTGCAAACTTCTTCTGGGCTGCTTCATCGATAACCTTCTGGTACGCCGTGTAGACCACCGGAAGACATCCCATGTCACAGGCACCCTGTACATTGTTCTGTCCACGAAGTGCATTCACACCGGTTCCCGGTCGTCCGAGATTTCCGGTCAGCATCTGCAGGTTTCCACAGGACTTGACATTGTCAACTCCAGTGGTGTGCTGGGTAATACCCATAGAGTAAAGAATTGCACTCGCCCCGGATTTTGCAAACCATTCTGCTGCAGTCTTGATCTTGTCAGCCGGAACACCTGTTATCTTTGACACGTTCTCAAGGCTGTAGTCATCCTTCATGACCTCTTTTTTCAGATCATCAAACCCGTTACATCGGTTTTGGATAAACTCCTTGTTTTCCCAGCCGTTCCGGATGATCTCCTGCATCATTCCATTCATCAGGGCAACGTCGGTACCTGACCTGAACTGGAGATACAGGTCAGCCTGTTTTCCGGTCGGTGTGTATCTGGGATCAGCATAGATGAACTTTGCACCCTTTGCTTTCGCCTGCATGACCCGGCGTCCAATAAGCGGGTGGCATTCAAAGGTGTTTGAACCGATAATGAACACACATTTGGATTCTGCAATGTCTCCGATCGAGTTTGTCATTGCTCCGGACCCGAAGATATTTGCAAGACCAGCAACCGTGGATGCATGGCACAGACGGGCACAGTGATCGATGTGCTTTGTTTTGAGCACTCCACGGGCAAACTTCATCATTGCATAATTATCTTCATTTGATACCCTGGCGGACGCAAGACAGGCACACTCGTCAGGTTTATAGGACTTGAACTTTTCAGCAACAAGTTTGAGAGCTTCATCCCAGGAAGCCTCGACAAATTTCCCATCTTTTTTGATGAGTGGTTTTTTCAGCCGGTCAGGGCTGTTGATAAACTGGTGGGCATAGGTCCCTTTCGGACATAATTTTCCTTCATTCACCGGAGAACGCTGATAGGGTGCAACCCCGGTTACAATCCCTTTGTCTACGACCAGATTAAATGAACATCCGGTTCCGCAGTACGGGCAGGTCGTCTGAACATACTTCATAAATTCCCTCTTATGGATGCTGTGGGCTATCACGGGTGCACATACCGTGATAGGAAAGCCCTATCGACCTATATATCCCGAGTTTCCAAAGACTGATGCTTGATTATCAATGATCCAAAAGAAAATTTCTGCTCATGTATCATTTTTTGAACAGTCAGGATAGGATACCTTTTAGGGAGACGTGCGTGGTTAGAACAAAATAAGAATTCAGATATCCTTCGTAATTTTCTTTCAACGACCATTCCATTATCCTGCTATCTTTGGCACATATTGCGATGAAGCTCGTATTATCATAAATCCTGATCGGAACGAAACGGATCAGTTTCCCATTTCATTTCGTAAATTCCATCGCCAATTGCCCCCTGATGGAATAAATACATCTGGTTCCTGTCAGGCATGAAACTGGAGGCAAATAAATTATTGCAACCTTTGAAGTATAATGATTTGCATTTCAAATTTGCTATGCATCTCGGAATTAACCATTTTAATTTGTTTCTTTAGAAGAGTTATGGGGTGAAAATTAAAACAGAAAAAGGATAAGATCAAAATTATTCTACTCTGAACCGGGGAGAAGGGGCATTCATCGCAAGAGATATTCCTTTTCTGATGCAGGAAAGTCCCTCTTCCTGACAACCTGTCTTTCGAAGAGTCATACCTTTGTTATACCAGGTTTCGGCATTGTTCGGATCATACTCGAGTGCCCGGTCATACCACACAAGAGCTTCATCATGGTTACCCATATGATCCAGAACGTCAGCAATACTCTGAAATGCACGGACATTATTCGGTTCTTTCCCGACAATTTCTTTGTATAACAAAAGAGCGTCAGCAAAATCACCTTTCATCTGGCATTCAGTGGCTTTACAAAAAATCGCTTCAATCATTGGATTAAGCGTGGTATACATCCGGTCCTGATTCATTTCTCCCTTTGTTGACATGTGTACCCTATCCTAAGAGAGCCAAGATCGGGAATATTAAACCCCAAGACGCCAATCACACACTATAAATACCCTGTCAGTTCCCGATCATGTAGCTGTAACAATTACTATTGTAAGATAAAATGAACCGCTCATGTTCATGATTCTCTTGTCCAAAAGAAACAAACGATGATGTATGGTTCATCCATATCATAGTGGATCCTGAGGCAATTGAGCGTTACATTGCAGATACTTTAAGAATATGCCATTCAGGAATGCAAACCAATAATGCCGTGCAAAACCCCGGAAAACCGGGATGTGAGAAATTATTTTCACCGAATATTGTATTTAATTCCTCTATTCATATGATTATTAAAAGCGAGAGTAATCCCTTATTATCAAACACTTCAAACCCATCCCATTATAGATCTGCGGCAATCTTTTCAATCATGGTTCGGATATCAAGCCAGACAACCAATCCGTTCTTATCTTTTTCACCAACAGATTTTGTCTTTTTCCGGATAACACCAATAATGTCACGATGAGTCTTTTGTGATGAGGTATTTTCTTTGTCTATATCTTCCTGACCATACGTTGTAACCGAAAAGACATCATCAACAAGAATCCCTATTGGTTTCTCTGTAATTGATCGATCAAGAACAATTATTCGCGACTTCTTCTTTCCTGAAGCTTCTGTTGTAATATGCATCAGGTCTTTCAAATCAATTATTGTCGTGATCATACCACGAAGATCAATTATTCCCCTCAGGTATGGAGGGGTATTCGGGAGGGGTGTCACTTCTGTCTGGGTTATTACTTCCCTGGTATCAAAGAGATCAATTGCAAAGAGTTCGTTGCCAAGGATGAACTCAACGACCTGGATGGTCCCTGCCCCTTTCGTCCTGATTCGTGACGTTGCCTGAACAGGAGCCTGTATTGCCGGTCCTTCCTCATCAAAGGCTTCCTGGGCCTCAACACTATAGGTTGCCATGATATATCCTCTGCTGATACTTGATTTATTCATTCATAAACTTACCCTTATCGGTCAGCACCAATAGGAGACAGATCCTGGGAGTGTATTCTTTTCTGAAAAGATGATTGTATTCTGTTTTTTTGCAGGAATCTGAAAACATCCGTTGGATTATGAAAATCATTACGAAACTTCCATAATATATCAACACCTACACCTCATCATTTATTTCCCGGACACGAGATCATGTATACCCCTGCCCGGATACCATCCGACCATCTGAAGATACTTCTCGTCGATGACGAAGAGGTTGTCCTGAATGCCACCTGTGATTATCTGACGGCATGTTTTTCTTTTGAGATTGATACCGCGGTATCCGGAGAAGAGGCCCTTACGAAACTTTCCAACACCCAGTACGATGCTATTATCGCAGATTACAAAATGGAAGTCATGAACGGTCTTGATCTCCTCTCTGTTATCAGAGAAAAAGGAGATCAGACGCCATTTATCATATTTACCGGAAAGGGAAGAGAGGAGGTGGTTATTGCCTCATTTGAACAGGGGGCTGACGGATATGTTCAGAAAGGGGGAGAGATTCGATCGCAGTTTGCCGATCTTGCCCAGAAGGTGAAAACCATCGTTCACAGTAAGCGGGCAGCACGGGCCCTGATAGACCAGGATAAAAGACACCTGATGCTCTTTGAGACGATGGAACAGGGGGTCATCTACCAGGATAGTGAGGGAATCATAATCGAAGCAAACCCTGCTGCTGAACGAATTCTTGGTATCCCCTATGACCAGCTGATCGGACGTTCATTGGATGATTCGGGGTGGACCATCATTGATGAAAATAATACCCCGGTTTGTGCAGATAAGCAGCCATCCATTCGTGCTCTCCGGACCGGAAAAAAGATCTGTAACACGGTAGTAGGGATTTTTGACCCCCGGACAGATGAGTACCGGTGGATTCTCGTTCATGCAACGCCCCTCTTCCGGGATGGGGAGAAAAACCCGTTTCAGGTCTATTCTATCTTCTCTGATATTACCGACCTTCGAAAAGCTGAAGAACAGGTGACGCTCCATGCTGAGCGGCTCTCGGCACTTCTCACATTAAACCGACTCGCAGATAGATCACGGGAAGAACTGCTCGATTATGCAATTGAAGCATCACTGACGATCACGCAGAGCAGGTTTTCATTCATAGGACTTCTAAACCCGGAGGAGACTGAAGTGACCATTCATTCATGGTCGCCGTCAGTACTGGAATCCTGCACGGTGCAGGATAAAAGCATGAAGTTCCGGGTTGTAGATTCCGGCCTCTGGGCAGACGTTATAAAGAAGAGAGTACCTCTTATCGTAAACTCATGTTCCGGGAATACCGGGGGAAGGGGGCATCCGGAGGGTCATGTTCCTATTTCCCGGTTTCTTGAGGTCCCGGTTTTTGATGGGGATCACATCGTTGCAATTCTTGCCGTTGCAAACAAACCCTGGCCGTATGAGGAGGATGACAGTCAGGCGCTTATCGCCCTTGGAAATGAACTCTGGGGAGTTATTCATCAAAAAGAGATTCATGAGGCTTTGTATCTGAAAAATTATGCAATTGAATCTTCCATGAATGGTATTGCATTGGCAAGCCTTTCAGGACTTCTTACCTATGTAAACCCTGCATTTCTGTCAATTTGGAAATATCAATCCCCGGATCAGGTTCTGGGAAAACATGCAACATCTTTCTGGAAAAAATCCGGGCAGGCTGAAGAGGTCATTGATACCATCCGGACCAGTGGAAGATGGCAGGGAGAAATGGAGGCGGAACTTGCAGACGGTGCTCATGCTGTCCTTTTGGTATCAGCCCATACCATTCTTGATGAATCAGGCAGCCCTCAGGCCATCATGGCATCCTTCATCGATATCACTGAAAAAAAGCAGGCAGAAAAGGAACTCATTCAGGCAAATATGATTATTGAGGGCATGCTTGACGGTATTCATGATATCGTGGGTCTGCAACTTCCGGATCATACCCTTATCCGGTACAATAAAGCCGGGTATGAAGCCCTGGGCCTTTCGCCCTCTGATATTACGGGGAAGAAGTGTTATGAACTCATCGGCAGGGATGTTCCCTGTGTCCCCTGTGCTACCTCTGAAGCGATTGCACGCGGAGAGGCTTATACGGTTCAGAAATACATCCCTGAACTTGGCAAATATCTTGAATGCACCAGTAACCCCATTCTTAATGCAGACGGAGAGCCTGAGCTGGTCGTAGAACTCCTCCATGACATCACCGTTCAGAAAAGAGCCGAAGAGGCACTCAGGGAGAGCGAAGAGCGGTTTCGTCAATTGTTCAATAATGCATCAGATGCAATTTTTCTGCATGAATTGCGTGAGGATAACACTCACGGACGATTCATTGAGGTCAATGATGCAGCATGCAGGGCTCTTGGTTACTCACATGAGGAACTCCTTGAAAAAGCAGTCTTTGACATCAATACCATGTCTGATAAAGAGGCTGCTCCTGACATCACCATGCACCTCATCAGTGGCGGGCATGCGATTTTTGAAGGCAATCATATCAGAAAAGACGGCTCCATCTTTCCGGTTGAGGTTTCAGCGCATCTCTTCGAGCTTCATGGATCCCGGGTGGTCCTTTCCATCTGCCGGGATATCACCGAGCGAAAGAGAAACGAAAAGGCTATTTTTGAGGCGAACCGGAAACTCCAGCTACTCTCCTCCATCACCAGACATGACATTCTGAACTCACTCGGAGGTTTACTTCTGTTCCTTGACAGTATACCAAGGTCGGATGTATCTCCTGATATCAGGGCCAACCTGTACCGGATTTTATCATATGCACTGACAATCCAGAAGCAGATAGAGTTCACCCATGATTACCAGGTTCTGGGCTTTCAAAAGGCACTCTGGCAGGATCTTTCCCGATGCTTCCAGAAAGCCGCTGAACAGTTTGATGCCAGGACCGTAATAATTGAGGAGAGCCTGTCAGGAGCTCAGGTTTTTGCTGATCCCATGCTGGAGAAGGTCATTTACAACCTGATTGATAACGCCCTCCGGTATGGTGGCCCCACTCTCTCAAGAATTTCAGGATATTATCGCACAGAGGGTGAAGAGTTTATCTGGTTCATCGAAGATGACGGAGCGGGTGTTGCCCCGGAGATGAAAGAGCAGATCATGCAGAGGGGAGTTGGCTGCAATACCGGGTTTGGGCTCTTTCTTTCCGCAGAGATCCTCTCCATCACCGGCATGACGATCAAAGAGACCGGGGACAAAGGAAAGGGCGCCAGGTTTGAGATCAGGGTTCCAAAAGGGATGTTCCGGCTTGTCAGGGATATGAAACCGGAGGATACAGCATGACTTCACCCGGATCTGACCATACGATTCCGGGGTTTGAGGACATTCCCTATGAGGCATTTTTTGCCAACGCTCCCATTGGCATATTTGTTGCCGACGATCAGGGCAGATATGTCTTTGTGAACGATGCTGCCTGCCTGATGACCGGGTATACCAGGGATGAGCTCATCGGAAAAAACCTCATTCAGTTTGTCTATCCGGATGATCGGGAATTTGCAGTCAGGCACTTCACACACGTTCAGGAAACCGGATCAGCGGTCGGAGAATGCCGGTATGTGACAAAATCGGGAGATATCAGATACTGGGAAGTAAAGGCAGTCAGAATTACCGATACCTGCTCCATCGGATATGTCTCTGATGTCACCATTAAAAAAAGATCAGAGATTGAGCTTTTACGAAAGAACGAGGAACTCCAGGCTACTTTTGAAGAACTTTCATCAACGGAAGAGGAACTGAAGCAACAGCTTGAAGAGATCCTCTCTGCACAGGCAGAGATTGAAGAGCGGGAACAAAAATATCGCCTCTTGTTCAACACCAGTGAAGCAGGTATCGCACTGCATGAGATCATATGCTCTGATGCAGGTATCCCGGTTGATTACCGGTTTCTTGAGGTGAACGCAGCTTTTGAGCAGATGACCGGATTGTCCGCAGCAGAGATTATCGGAAAACGGGTGACTGAAGTCCTGCCTGGACTGGATTCATCCTGGATAGAGACCTACGGCAGGGTAGCTCTAACGGGAACTACTGTTCATTTCGAGAACTTCAGTCATGAACTTGGGAAATATTATGAGGTGACCGCATACTCTCCGGTCAAAGGTCAGTTCGCAACCCTGATACAGGATGTCTCCGAGCGGAAAAGGCAGGAGATACAGATCAAAGAGACGAACAGTTTTCTTGAAAATCTCATAAACCATGCCAATGTTCCCATTATTGTCTGGGATCCTTCCTTCTCGATTTCACGGGTAAATCACGCATTTGAGCTTCTGATAGGGAGATCTGCGGATGAGATTGTGGGGAAAAACCTTGAGATACTCTTCGCTCCTGATCAGGCAGAACGATCAATGCGGCTTATCCGGACAACCCTTGAGGGAGTCAGATGGGAGACCGCAGAAATTCCTCTTTTGCACAAGTCTGGGGAGATGAAAACAGTCCTGTGGAACTCGGCAACCATTTATGATCCTGATGGCATAACCCCCCGTGCAACCATTGCCCAGGGCAGGGATATAACCGGGGAACGACAACTGGAGCGGGAAAAAGATGCAGCTGCAGCCCAGATACAGGAGAATATTGCAAAACTTGCCATATTAAACGATGGAATCCGAAATCCTCTCACTATCATCGCAACATTTACAGAACTATCTGCAGATACAAAGACTGCAGACCTCATCCTGGCAGAGATCAGCCGCATCGATGAGATGGTAAACAGTCTTGACCGGGAGTGGATCAAATCAGAAAAGATTCTTAACTTCCTGAAAAAGCATGATTTTGAGAACACCGGGTTTGATGTCAGAAACTACCCTGAAATTTTCCCTGAAGAACCCAGGAAAGACAAAAAATCCGGGTTTCATCCATCCAGCGGTTATGAACTCTTTATCGAAGAACTTCAGGCACAACTCTACACCATCCTTGACAGTATTGATGCCCTGATTTATGTTGCAGATATAGAGACATATGAAATCCTCTATCTGAATAAACAGGGGAGGTATATATTTGGAAATATACTGGGCCAGAAATGCTACTCCTATTTCCAGGAAGGTACAGATGGTCCCTGCCAGTTCTGCACAAATCATCTCCTGGTAGATGAAAAAGGACCAACCGGAGTGTACCGGTGGGAATATTACAATACCAGAACCGGACGATGGTTTGAATGTCGGGACCGGGCAATCAGGTGGACAGACGGGCGGCTTGTCAGACTGCAGATTGCCACAGACATAACGGAGAAGAAGCAGAAAGAGGGAGTACTGAAAGAGAAAACTGAAGAACTGGACAGGTTCTGGAACGGCAGCCTGGATCTTCTCTGTATCGCAGATACCGACGGATACTTCAGAAAATTAAACCCTGAGTGGGAGTCTGCTCTCGGGTATTCCTTGTATGAACTGGAAGGAAAACGCTTCCTTGATTTTGTGCACCCTGATGATCTCCCCTCAACGCTGAAGGCGGTTTCAACTCTTGACAGCCAGGTAACCATCCTGAACTTTGTGAACCGGTACCGCCACAAGGACGGAACATACCGGTGGATTGAATGGCGGTCGTTTCCCTTTGGAAAGTATATCTATGCATCGGCACGGGACATTTCAGAGTATAAACGAAATGAAGAAGCAATAAAACGAAGTGAGGAGCGGTTCAGAACCCTTGTCAATGCAATCCAGGAGACGATGTCGGTCATTGACCGGAACGGGACATTCATCTATGCCAATGCCACCGCAGCAAAGAATCTCTCAGGAAAGGATCCATCCTATGTTATCGGGAAGAATATCAGGGATTTCGTTCCTGAAGAAAAAGCTGAAGAGTTGATTCAGAATTACCGGACGACCATAGAAACCGGGATTCCGTTTACCGGTGAAGTCCCGGTGAAGATGCAGGGGGAGCTTAAATATTTTTACAACCGGTTGATTCCGTTCAGATTTACTCAGGACGAAGAGCAGGCAGTGCTCTCACTTTCCCTGGATATTACTGAGCAGCATGCTATCAGGGAGGAACTTATCCAGCGGGAGGAGCAGTACCGGAGAATTGTTGATACTGCTGAAGAGGGAATCTGGCAGATGGATGGCCTGAAGAACACGGTGTATGTCAATCCCCGGATGGCGGAGATGCTTGGATATACTCCGGAAGAGATGCTGGGCCGGAATGTGACAGTATTTATGCTCCCCGAAGAACTTGAGCATCACAGCCACAGAATGATTCACCGGATGCATGGAGAGAATGACCGGTATGAACAGCAGTTCGTGAAAAAGGATGGCTCAGCTATCTGGCTGCATGTATCTGCAACCGCTCTTGTCAACTCTGATGGAACCTTTCACGGCTCATTCGCAATGCTTACTGATATCACCGAGCAGAAAAAGGCAGAGAAGGCTCTTGTGGAGAGTGAGACCCGGTTTTATGAACTCTTTAATAATATGCCAGCCGCCGTGGCCATTTATCAGCCGGTTGATGATGGAAATGATTTCATTTTTAATGACTTTAACCAGGCAGGGGAACGGATAGAGCAAATAGAGAGAGCGAGTGTCATCGGGAGGAGTGTTCTTGATGTCTTTCCGGGGGTCAGGGAATTCGGTCTTTTTGAGGTATTGCAAAGGGTATATCAGACAGGGATTCCGGAAATATTTCCGATCTCATTTTACAAGGACAACCGGGTGACCGGGTGGAAGGAGAATTATGTCTATAGACTTCCATCCGGAGAGATTGTCGCAATTTATGAAGATATGACCGAGCGTAAACAGGCAGAACATGAACTGTTCGTCCTCTCCCGTTCACTGTCAGAATCAATGAAGATTGCGAAGATGGCAGCATGGGAGTATGATCTGAAAAACGGAATGTTTACGTTCAATGACCCATTTTTTGCGATGTTCAACATGACAGCAGCAGACACGGTGGGTACCGAATGTCAGCAGATGAGTTTGCAGACCGGTACATCGTTCCTTCATATGCAAGTCAGGTTCGCGAGACGATACAAAAGGCAAGTGAATCCCCTGATCCCGGATTTGAGATGGTAATCGAGGGAGAACTGCGTCGTCCGGATAACAGCATATTCTGGGTCACCACATGGTTCAAGACTGAGAGGAATGATTCAGGAGAGATTTCCCGGCTCATAGGGGTCAACCAGGATATCACCGAACGAAAAGAGATGGAAATTGCTCTTGCAAGAAGTGAACAGGAGTATCGAAGCCTTGCCAACAGTATCACGGATATCTTTTTTGCGATGGATGAGAACCTGCGGTACATCTTCTGGAATCAGGCATCTGAAAAATTTACAGGGATATCAGCAGAGAATGCACTTGGAAAAACAATATACGAGATCTTTCAGGGGAAGGATGCAGAGAAGGCAGCTGATATTTACAGGGAGGTACTGCAAAGCAAGGTCCCCCGGACTTTCGAAAATGTATTCCATTCCAATGGGAAAGAGTATCACTTTGAGATAAGTGTGTATCCATCCGGATCGGGGATTTCCGTTTTTACGAAAGACGTTACCGAACGAAAGGAGATGGAGAAGAAACTTCGGGACTCCACAAAGAAGTTACTACTTTTGACCCAGATCAACCGGCATGATATCTTCAATGAACTGACTGCAATGCATTTCATGCATGATCTAGCCCTTGATACCAGCGACCTGGAGGAGATCTACTCCCATATTCGAAATTCAAAAGAGGAACTCAGAAGGATCGAGAGAGTATTGCAGTTTACCAGGGAATATGATAATTTTGCCTCCTCCCAGAGCATGTGGCTGATGCTCCGTCAGATCATAGATTCGATACAGGGAGAAGTCGCTGCAGGAGATATCCTCTTTGAAAATGATGTTTCAGAGGATATAGAGGTTTTTGCGGATGCATTAATACAAAAAGTGTTCAAAGCTCTGTTTGAAAATGCCATCCGCCATGGACAGACCCTGACGAAAGTCTGGTTTTACACCCGCGAGTGTGGGGGAAGCCTCATTATTTCCTGTGAAGATGATGGGATCGGAATTCCAGACTTTGAGAAAGAAGCAATTTTCACATACGGGCATGGAAAGCATACGGGAATCGGCCTCTTTCTTGCTCGGGAGATGCTTTCTATAAACAGCCTGACCATATGCGAATCTGGAGTGGAAACAAAGGGGTCAAAATTTGAAATACATGTCCCTGAGGAGAAATGGAGATATAGAAGAAGTCACTCCGATACCCTTACAGATCCAGGCAGAAAAGAGCATACAGGGGAATAGAACGTATCGATGAATCTGATCCGAAATTTTTCGTTGAAACACGAATCGCATAGGGGGGATTATACAGTTCGAAGTATCGCATCAGACTTTTTGATCGTACATTATCAGAAAAGATTTATTCCGCAACCTGCCGTGCTCCCTGAACAATAAGGGGCTTATCTCCGGGGATCAGCTTTCCATGCATCCAGACGGGAGATGATCTTACGTTCCATTTTCTGTACAAATTGTACACTTTTTGGATCATAAAAGTGCTCTGAACGTACACTTTTCTGAACGTTCGCAAAGAGCGGTACAGCAAATCCCTGGGGGAGGTTACGGGTGTCCCTTGTCAGCCAGGGACGCTGTGTCAAAATTATGATGTTTCCGAAGAAACTCGAGAACTTTTTCTGACTCCACCCACCGGCGGTCAAGATCATGTTTCACCACCTTCGCAATCATCGGTTCTGAACAATTCATGACATTTCTGACCAACAGCCTGTTCGCGGTTGAGGCCCAGGATCTCAAGAGCCGCATCATTAATCATCTGAATTGTCCTATCTGGACTGATTTGAATGACAGGGGTTGCAACGCCGTTCAGAATATTCTGACAGAATCCAAGATCAGATCTATTTTCTACCATCCGATACCACCATCGATACTACAATATTTCCATGGTTAGCTGATAATCAGATTTATTTGCCCGGCACTGTTGCCATGCATAACCTCGGTCTTATAAGATCAGAATAAAAAACTGAAACATATGGTATACCAGGAGAGTGACATTGCCATCAGTTCACTCATCCTGGAATTCTTGTCCGATAATCCACAAGGGGCCAGTATCAGTGAAATATCATCTGCCCTCCATCTGAACCGGAACCTTGTTGCAAAATATCTGTCCATCATGCATATGCAGGGCAGGGTTGAACTTCGATCCTATGGGAAGGTAAAACTCTTTCGAAAAACCACCCGTATCCCATTCCATGCCCTTCCCTTGGTTACCCAGGGGTGTGTTATTGGTCTTGACCAGCTCTTGTATGTCAAGGAAGTCCTGGGTTATTGCAGGGAAATGACCGGGTCGGATAAGAAGGAGTTGTTATCCAAACCTTTTTCTGAAATATTTCATCCTGCATTTACCGATCCCATCGTGAAAAAATATATCCAGGAATACCGGAATGGAGCAATAGCGCCCCCTCTTTACAAAGAGATATTGTGGCGAAAGCGGGGATATGATCTGACAATTGTTCCCTGTATATTTGATGACGGAACACAGGGGCTTGCCCTTTTACTGGCTGAGCAGGCAAATAATGCCCCTTCGCATAAAAAAGAGAAGAATCACATCAGGACCTACCAGTACCTGACCCACGAGACGCCGTACTTTATCCTTCATCTGAACGCCGAGGGAGATGTTCTGTATGTCAATGAATCATATGCGACCTATTGCAATGCACGGGCATCAGATCTCCTCCACACGAATGGCATCCCTCTTGCCACCCAGGATGATTTTACCCGAATCAAAGATATTGTTTTAAAGAACTGGTCCTTGAATGAACCGACAGCCAGTGATATTCAGGTTGTAATGAATGACGGATCTGTGCGATGGCAGACCTGGGTATTTCATCCGGTCAGAGAACAGGGCATCCTGACCGAACTTCACGGATATGGCAGAGATATCACCAATGAGCGGGAAAGAGAGAATCTCTACCTGCGACTGCAAAAAGAGTTCAATCTGGATGTCCAGGAGAAAACTTCTGAACTTCGTGAGATAACGGCACAACTGAGAAAGGAGATTGACGAGCGAAAGTCACTTGAACTGGCATTGAAAAGAAGTGAAGAAAAATACCGGAACCTGACAGAGATTACCACCGACATAATCTGGGAAACAGACCTTTTTGGAACTATTATATATATCAATCCAAAAGCGACCTCCATCCTGGGGTACTCATCAGAAGAATTGACCGGAAAAAAGATCTGGGATAAAATAAATCCAGATTACAAAAAAACCCTCGAGAACTATTTTTCAAAGTTGAAATACTCCTCCTTTGAACAGATTGGATTTCCCATGATCCGGTCCGATGGCTCAGAAGTCTGGATTGAGTTATCCGGCATACCCCTGGTCAATGACGACCAACAATTCTCCGGGTATCGTGGTATTGGCCGTGACATTACCAAATCAAAATTAATCGAAGAGCATAATCAAAGACTTCGTGCCATTATAGAAAATACTCCGGATATTGTCAGGATTTCAGATATTCATGGAGATCTTCTGTATATGAATAAGGCCGGAAGGAAGATTTTGAAAATACCTGTAAAAGATGATATTACCAGGTATAATAATGCCAGTTTCATGAGTCCTGAAGACTGGTCAAAAATTCTTGAAGGTCGGAGTGTTGCGATCAGAGATGGCATCTGGCAGGGTCTTACCAGGCTGATAGCAACCGACGGAACCACCATCCCGGTATCACAGGTGATCATCGCCCATAAGAAAGGGAAGGGGGATGAAATGATCTTCTCCACGGTGGCACGGGATATTTCAGAGATTACCCGATTCAGACATGAACTCGAAGATGCCAGTACCTATAGCAGAAATCTTATTGAAGTAAACCTTGATCCACTTGTTACCATAGGTCCTGACGGAAAAATTCAGGATGTCAATCATGCAACTGAGAAGGTCACCGGTTTTTCACGGGAGAAACTAATCGGAACAGATTTCTGCTCGTACTTTTCAGACCCGGTTCATGCACGGGAGGGGTACGAAAAGGTATTTTCACAGGGCTATGTGAGGGATTATCCACTTGAAATCGTCCATAAAGATGGCAAGAGAACCCCGGTTTTATACAATGCTTCAGTATATAAAAATAAAGACGGGGAAATCCAGGGAGTTTTCGCAGCAGCCCGTGATATAACTGTCCTGCGGCAAAGTGAATCCAGACTTGCACAATCGCGTGATTATTACCTGAAGATCCTTGATGAATTCCCTAACCCAATCTGGAGATCAGGAACAGATACAAAGTGCAATTATTTCAATAAAGCATGGTTGAAATTTACGGGGAGAACACTGGAAGAGGAATGTGATGACGGATGGGCAACCGGAGTTCATCCTGATGATCTGCAGCGATGCATTGATCTGTACCTCTCATCCTTTGAAATGCGATCTCCATTTTACATTATATACCGACTGCGTCATCATGACGGAACATATCACCGGATTGCCGACTATGGGGCCCCCATCTATGATCTAAAAGGGGAATTTACCGGATATATCGGATCATGCTATGACCTTGAGGGAAAGGAAGACTCATGATCCGGGTCCTGTATGTTGATGATGATCCCCTGCTTCTTGATGCAGGACGGCTGTATATCCAGAAACTGAGTGATTTCACGGTTGATATTGCCGAATCCGCTACAGACGCACTCATCAGGCTTGGTCAGATCTCTTATGATGCGATCATTTCTGATTATCAGATGCCGGTAATGGATGGTCTCTCATTTTTAAGGCATCTCCGGGAAAGCAGAAATAACATCCCATTCATCCTCTTTACCGGGAAGGGAAGAGAAGAGGTAGTCATTGAAGCACTGAATAATGGTGCTGATTATTACCTGCAGAAAGGAGGACAGCCAAGGGCACAGTTCACTGAGCTGATCCACAAGGTCAGACTTGCCATCGAGAAACGCCAGTCTGAAAAGCAGCTACGGCGGTCACACCAGCAGATAAAAGACATAATTAACCATCTCCCGGATCCAACCTTTGCCATTAATCTGAACGGTGAAGTAATAGCCTGGAACCGGGCTCAGGCTGCCCTTACCGGACTTTCGGGAGATGAGATAATCGGGAAGGGAGACGGGATATATGCACAAGCCCTGTACGGGGACAACCGTCCGATGCTGGTGGATGCTATCCTCAATGAAAGGATTCCGGTTTCAGAGTATTACCGGGAGATATCCCGGGATGCAGATACCATTACCGCAGAGACCTCATGGGTCAGGTCACCGCATAAAACCGTATCCTCTGGGGGAAGGCAAGTCCGCTCTATGATGAAAACGGAACCATTACCGGGGCAATCGAAACAGTCCGGGATATTACGGCAATCAAAAAAACAGAACTTGAACTCTTAAATTCCAATCAGAAATTGTCGGATATCATTGACTTTCTCCCGGATGCAACATTCGCCATTGACAAGAAGGGCGTTGTCATCGCCTGGAACCATGCCATCGAGGAGATGACAGGGGTTTTGAAACACGATATCATCGGGAAAGGGGATTATCTATATGCCGTCCCGTTTTATGGTGAAAGAAGACCGATACTCATTGATTTTCTGTATAAGAACTGGGAGGAGATCAGGGATTCATATGATTACGTTCATGAGAAGAGTGGTCATATCATTGCTGAACTGTTCAACCAGAAGATGTACAGCGGCCAGGGCGCTTACCTGTGGGGGATTACTGCCCCGCTTATGGATGCGAATGGAGATGTCATCGGAGCAATTCAGTCCATACGTGACATTACTGAGCGCAAAAAGATTGAAGGAGAGATCTTAAAACGAAATGAAGAACTCGCCGCTGCCTATGAAGAACTGACCGGAAGTTTTGAAGAGATAACGGCCAGCATGGAAGAGATCAGGGCACAGAGAGATCAGACCGAGCGAAGTGAAACACGGTTTCAAAGTCTTATCGAACATGTCCCGGATGGGATCATCATACTCCAGGATGAACACATCAGGTATGCAAATCCTGCTGCTCGTGAAATTCTCCGGTATACCCTTGAGGGAAAACTCATCGGCAAACACATTTCTGATATGGTAGACCCTTCCTCATTCCCAATCTTCTCTTTTCAGTTGTCCAGTTCTGAAAACCTTCAGAGTTCGTACATCGAAGAATATTTTATCCGATCTGACGGGAGAACGATTCCCGTGGAGGTAACCTCTTTTCCCTGCCCTGACCTGGAGGAAGGGAAAAGATTCGTTATCTTCAGGGACATATCAGAGCAAAAACGATCGATAGATGCAATAAGACTGGCTCATAAAAAAATGCAGCTGTTATCCGGGATAACCAGGCATGACATCAGGAATCATATCTGCAGCATTGGAGCCTATCTTGATTTACTGACACCTGATACCCCAAAGGAAGAATTCCTGCCTCTGAAAGAGAAGTTGAATGCAGGGGTTTTCATGATTGAGTCAGATATTGAATTCTCCAAAGATTATGAGCAGCTTGGAAGTAATATCCCGGGCTGGTTCTCCTTAAAAGAACTTTTTACCGCTGCATTTTCGAACCAGGAACGACAGGGCCCGTCCTGGTCATATACAGAAACGGATGCGGAGATCTATGCTGATCCCTTGGTTGCCAAAGTAATCCCGAATTTAATTGACAATTCAATCAGGCATGGAGACCGGGTTACCCATATTTTTATTCACGTTGAATCATCACAGGATAATCTGAATATCATATACCAGGATAACGGGTGCGGAATTTTGGATGATGTGAAAGAGCATATTTTCCAGATAGGGTTTGGTTCACATACCGGTTTTGGATTGTTCCTTATCAGGGAGATTTTGCAGATTACCGGGATCACCATCACCGAGAACGGAGTGCCAGGGATGGGAGCTCAATTCGTTATCTCGGTTCCCAAGGGTAGGTTCCGTATAGGTTCGTGATAAGGGTAAATCAGTATTCAACAGGCAGAGTTACTCTTGAAGAACCGATAATTAAGCGAAGGATTGATCTCACCGTTAAAACCAGAACCGGGATATGGATTTTTGAATTTAAAGTACTAGGCCTTGATACCTCCAGGGATACAAGCCCTCTGGCACAGATCAGAGAAAGGAGATATGCAGAAAAATACTATTCCGATCAAAAAAAGATCTACGAGATTGGTATTACATTTAACCCGGAAACAAAAAATATCGATAAATGGGAAGTTGGATAACCTATAATTCACCCCGCTCCAGAAGTATCGGACTCACATCATATACCTTGTATCCTGTATTGCCAAAACAGTAGATGATATGAAGTGACAGATCTGCTTCCGGATATTCATTCTTTAAATCCATTGCATATCCAGATACCTGCTGAATATCTCCCTTTTGCAACTGAAACTCATCTGGTTTACACCGGAACTTGTGAAACTCGGTATTTGAGTAATATTTAAATTCAACAATCCAGCGTCTTCCGGAAAATTTTTCATTATATTTCCCGATAAATTCGAGATCGCTCCTTCCTGACGGATAGGAGTGTTCAATGGTAAAGGTAAACCATTTGGAGAGAAACCTGCTGCAAAGTTCATAGAAAGTAGTTCGGTAAAAGTTTTCATTCACTTTTATAAAGACTGCTTCCGGAAGCTGACTGATATATTCCTGCCAGTACCCTGAAAACAAGGTAGAAATATCAGGATTTCTGATGAATTTCTCCATAATGCCGGAATAGCGGGTTGAAGCATCAATCCGGTAGATATCATTAAAATACTCAACAAATATCTTTTTCATGGAAAGGTTCGGAAGACAAAGATTAAAATCATCATATTTTGTCAAAAGACCCAGGTAAAAGAAAGAGATGGGATAAAATTGTGGCTTAAAAAAGTCAGTAATATTAAACTGGGTAACCAATGCCCCCTGATCATAATGAATGAGCTCTTCAGATGTTAACTGGCTCACAATTTTCTCTGTATTTTCAGGATGAGCACCGGTTATTCTTTCAACCCATGAAAGATCGGTCCGAAGGTTCATATCAATGAGATTGTCAGGAATAGTTTTGAATCTGCAAAATTCACGGAGGAAATACATGACCAGCGTCGAATTATACAAAGGATTCCCACTCCCGGTATGGGCAAAATGGTACCCGTCATACTGATTCTTCATTACCTCCAGAACTGCCGGCTTCGTTTTTTGATCAAATCCATAATCCTGATAGACATCATCGATAAGCTGCCGGATATCCGGTTCGGTAAATCCGAGCATGCCCTCAAGCTGAGGGTGCAATGTAATAAAGTCAGCAATATTATACGCTGACGTAAGATCATCAATTGTAATCGGGAGAATGCCGGTAATGAATGTGTTCGCAATTGCACCAGATTGCCTTCCGGACTTTAAAACTTTAAAGAAGGATTTTAAAAAACTATCATCAGCGGTTAATTTTTGATAAAGATAATCCTGATGGGTTGTAATGAGATGGTTCGCAAAGTTATCATACTCATCAATAATCACATAGAGCTGAGGCCCTCTTATACTGACGAGATAATGTAAAATTATTGATAAGTTCGTTGAAACACTGTCATCAGGATGTATATCCGGACAACTTCCCATCCATTCAGGATATCTTTTCTGTAACTCAATGAGTGTAGCATTACAGATTCGTCTTAAATTTCGTTCAATCCCGGATACCCCACCAGTACACTCTATGGTGGAGAGATCAAGTGAGAGAATGAGATATGAATTCTGTTTACCAGTCGGGTTTTTCCCAATCCAGGTGGTCCCAAAGAGATCATTGAAACTTCCTGCTTCATTCAGATCATAATAATACCGAAGCATTGAACAGAAGAGGGACTTTCCAAAACGGCGTGGCCGAAGGAATACCGGATTTGCAATGGACTCTATCTTTCCGATATACTCCGTTTTATCAATGAAATATGTCTGCTTTAACATTAGTTCGGCATAATTCATGATCCCATACGGTACCAGCCGTTCCATCATGAGTACTTATGAATTACATCCTATTATGTATTGGGAATAGGATCCGAACACCCTGATGTTTCAGGAAATCACTCAAAGGAAAAAAAGACGGAAGAGGTTTATATCTTAAACCTTTTCATCTCATCATTGGTAACCGAAACAACCTCATTAATCTCATTAATAATGGTCGTTATCTGCTCAACCACAGTCAGGGCCTCTTCAGCAGTGGCCGACGAATTCAGGGCATCCTTTGCAGTGTTCTTGACAAGTCCGCTCATCTCGTTAATACTTGCGGTAATCTCTTCAAAAGATGCGGCCTGTTCTTCGGTTGCCCCGGCCACACTGCTCATATTATGACTGATCTCCGCCACAGATTCAGTAAGGTCAGTGAATGCCGTAATTGTCTCCTGAACCGCACCCTCACCCTGGTTGATAGCAGAACCTGCCTGATCCATTGCGGTGACGGCCTTCATACTCTGGGACTCAAGATTACTGATCATGGTTGCGATCTTCTGTGCAGATTCACCGGTCTGGTTCGCAAGTGCCTTTACCTCACCGGCTACAACGGCAAACCCAAGCCCTGCATCACCAGCCCGGGCAGCTTCAATTGCTGCATTCAGGGCAAGGAGGTTGGTCTGTTCAGAGATATCGGTGATGATCCCGATGATCTTGGTAATCTCAGTCATCTGGGACTGGATGTCTTTGATAACTACTTCGACCTCGTCAGATGAACGTTTGATACTGGTCATCCCTTCTTCAGCACTCGCTGCAGAGTCCACACCTTTTCGTGCCAGCTCATCGGCCTCAGCACCGGCCCGGGCAACTGCCTCGACATTGGAAGACACCGATGCAACGGTACTGGTAAGATCCTCCATGGCCCGGAGCACCTGGGATATCCCCTCCTCACTCTGTTCTGCGTTGGTCTTGGTCTGGTCTGCATTATCAGCGATGATCCCTGCACCCCGCCTGACATCGTCAATACCAACCGTCGCTTTTGTCGCATGAACGGCCAGATCATGCATCTGCCTGGTCACAATTTCAAGTGCTTTTGAGACCTCGCTCCCAATGGCATCAAGGGCCTGCCTGAATGCAAGGAAATCGCCCATAACCCTGATATCATGAGGGAACCGGGCAGTAAAATCACAGTCGGCATAACTCTTTGAGAGCTGAATCGCACCGTTTAGCGGATGAATGAGTGCTTCAAGTGTTGCATTAAACCCTAAGATTATCTCACGATATGAACCGGCCAGATTTCCAGGATCTCCCCTGACCGTCAGATCTCCGGCGGATGCCTGTTCAGATAGGGTACTCAGTTCAATAATTACTGCTTTTAGTGAGGTAAGGGTATCATTCAGGGCAGGAGTAATCTGATCATTGCTTCCCCGGATCGTAAGATCTGCTGAGAGATCACCTGCGGCAATCTGGTGCATCGTCCCAACCACATCATGTTCAAGATAATCAGAAAAACGGTCAAACATTCCAGCCATCTCTCCGACCTCATCCTTCCTATTCAGGTGCAGACGACCGGATACAACCCCCTGGCTCATCTGGTCAAACTGCTCCATGACCTGGCGAAGCGGAAGGATAATACTTCTTGTTACCCCAACCGCAAATCCCAGAGCAATAACTACGGCAAGAATGCCCAGGATTATCATAACCGGGACTGTCCGATCCTTTTCTGCCTGTCCTTCCTGTGCAATCTGCTCAGCATGTATGAGAATACCGGATTTTAGTTTTTCAAATGTATCGACGGTAGCCCGGCGTGCATTTGCATGGTCTCCCCCGTTCGCAATTGCAACCATGGCCTCATTGGTCTTTCCTTCGGCAAGCAGCGCGGATACTTCCAAAACAGCAGACTTGTATGTCTCCCACTGCTCCTCAAATGTTTTCAGATTCTCCCGGACATCATCCGATAATGAAGCAGCCTTCAGTTTGCCAATCAGATCATCCACTATCTTCATCTCTTCGGATATCCGCTCAGCATCCTGTGTTCGTTCTGCAGATATTGCAACGGTCCGGAATACCAGCGCCCGGATGGAATTGAGTGAGGTTTCAATTTCAGATACCTCAAGAAGCGGGATAGTTCCATCAGAATAGACTTTGTCCATCCCGATGCTGATCGAATTCATCCCGAGAAATCCGATCACTCCAACAAGACCCATGAGGAGGGTTACTATGATAAAACCTCCAAGCAGTCGTGGCCCTATCCGTATATTAGATATTGTGTCCATTATGCTCATGTTATACACCAAAAAAACTAATTATGAAAATTATCCCGAAAAATTAATTTTTCCCTTTATATGAGAACTTTTCCATCTCGGTCCCAATTGTTCCGACGACCTCATTAATTTGACCAATAACGCTCGTTATCTGATCAACGACTGCAAGAGCTTCTTCACTGGTTGCAGATGAATTCAGGGCATCCTTTGAAGTATCCTTCACAAGCAGACTCATCTCATTCACACTTGCCGTGATCTCCTCAAATGATGCTGCCTGTTCTTCTGTTGCACTGGCAACCATCTCCATATTTCGGGTAATATCCTCAACAGAAGTTGTGAGGGTATTGAATATGCCAAGAGTCTCTGAAAGAGCGGCACTTCCCTCTGCAACCGCTGTCCCTGCTTCTGCCATCGCTCCGGAAGCTGCATCACTCTTCTTCTGAAGGTCGCTGATCATATCCGCTATATGCTCGGCAGACTGCCTGGACCGCTGGGCAAGAGACTTGACCTCTGCTGCAACTACGGCAAATCCTTTTCCGGCCTCACCAGCTCTGGCCGCTTCGATAGCTGCATTTAACGAGAGAAGATTGGTCTGGTTTGCAATATCCGTGATAAGATCTACAATCTTGACGATCTCGTGCATCTGTGCCCTGATTTCTGCAAAGATAGTCTCTACCTCTTCGCTGGTCTTGGTGATACTCATCATCCCCTTATCAGCTTTCCCAGCAGCACCAATTCCCTGCTTTGCAAGACCATTCGCCTGAACACTCAGGCCGGCAACCCGTTCTGCATTTGCCGATACCTCGGAGATGGTTCTGGTAAGGTCTTCCATGGTCTGCAGAACCTGGTTTATTCCGTCCTCACTCCGCTCGGCATTCTGCTTCGTCTGGTCTGCATTCTTTGCAATAAGTTCTGCTCCCTTGCTCACATCCCCAATACCGGTCCCTGCTGTCTCTGCCTGGTGAGCCAGTTGGTTCATCTCCCGGGCAATAACACTGAGCACATCAGAGACGTTCATCCCGATCTTATCCAGTGCATCTCTCAGAAGGGCAAGGTCTCCTTCAATCTTCAGGTTCCGATCAAATTCAGCTGCAAAATTTCCTGCCGCGTATAAATTCGAGATTCTCTGAATCTCCTGAATAGCACTCTGAACAAAAATGCCGATATTATTTAATGAATTTTTAAAGAGGACAAAATCTCCGGCTACCCTGAGCTGTTCATCCACCCGGGTGGAAAAGTCCGCCTTCGCATACCGTTCAGCAACACGCATCGCCTCTTTCACCGGACCGATAACTGCATCAAGGGTTCCATTCACCCCTTCAACGATCTTGCGGAAATCGCCCAAGTGTTTTGTTGCATCGGCACGGGTGTCCAGTTTCCCGTCAACTGCTGCCTGGGCCAGGAAACGTGCATCCGAAACCAGGAGATTCACCGCTTCGATACACTGGTTCAGGTTATTCTTGATCTCGTTGAAGTCACCATTGTATGAATCGGTGATCTTCGGAGGGATGTCACCCTTCGAGATACGATCAACATACTCGGCGGCAACATTCAGGGGACCGATAACTGCATCTAGGGTATTATTTACACCTTCAACGATCGTACGGAAGTCGCCCTGGTGTTTGGTTGCATCAGCACGGGTATCCAGTTTTCCCTCAACCGCTGCACGGGAGAGCATGCCAGCGTCAGCGATAAGGAATGAAACAGCATCAATGCACTGGTTCAGGTTATTCTTGATCTCGTTAAAATCACCGTTATACGAGTCGGTGATCTTCGGAGGGATGTCTCCTTTCGAGATACGATCAACATACTCAGCAGTCACATTGATCGGATTGACAAAGGCATCGATGAGATCATTGACGCCACCAACCAGAGTGCCCCACCCACCAGGGAAATTTTTCGCGTTTCCACGGGCATCAAGCTGACCGGATTTTGTTGCGTCGATAAGATTTCCTGTCTCTTCAAGGAGACCATTCATGATATCGATACACTGGTTCAGGTTGTTCTTGATCTCGTTGAAGTCACCATTGTATGAATCGGTGATCTTCGGAGGGATGTCACCCTTCGAGATACGATCAACATACTCAGCGGCAACATTCAGGGGACCAATAACTGCATCTAGGGTATTATTTACACCTTCAACGATCGTACGGAAGTCACCCTGATGTTTGGTTGCATCAGCACGGGTGTCAAGATGACCACCAACAGCCTCACTCGCGAGAAGATTGGAATCGGAGATAAGCAGGTTCACTGCTTCAATGCACTGATTCAGGTTGTTCTTGATCTCGTTGAAGTCACCGTTATACGAGTCAGTGATCTTCGGAGGGATGTCACCTTTCGAGATACGGTCAACATACTCAGCGGCAACGTTCAGGGGACCAATAACTGCATCAAGAGTACCATTCACACCTTCAACAATCTCCCGGAAATCGCCCTGATGCTTTGTTGCATCAGCACGGGTATCCAGTTTCCCTTCAACTGCGGCACTCGCGAGAAGACCGGCATCAGAGATGAGAAGATTTACCGCTTCAATACACTGGTTCAGGTTATTCTTGATCTCGTTGAAGTCACCATTATACGAGTCGGTGATCTTCGGGGGGATGTCACCTTTCGAGATTCGATCGACATACTCAGCGGCAACATTCAGGGGACCGATAACCGCATCAAGGGTGGCATTCACACCTTCGACAATCTCCCGGAAATCGCCATGGTGCTTTGTTGCATCGGCACGGGTATCCAGTTTCCCTTCAACTGCGGCACTCGCGAGAAGACCGGCATCAGAGATGAGAAGATTTACCGCTTCAATGCACTGGTTCAGGTTATTTTTGATCTCGTTAAAGTCACCGTTATACGAGTCGGTGATCTTCGGAGGGATGTCACCTTTCGAGATACGATCAACATACTCAGCGGCCACATTCAGGGGACCAATAACTGCATCAAGGGTACCATTCACACCTTCGACAATCTCCCGGAAATCGCCCTGGTGTTTGGTTGCATCAGCACGGGTGTCCAGTTTCCCTTCAACAGCTGCATTAGCCAGAAGCCCGGCATCAGAGATGAGCAGGTTAACCGCTTCAATACACTGGTTCAGGTTATTCTTGATCTCGTTAAAGTCACCGCTGTATGAATCGGTGATCTTCGGCGGGATGTCACCTTTCGAGATACGGTCAACATACTCGGCGGCGACATTGAGCGGACCGATAACCGCATCAAGGGTGGCATTCACACCTTCGACGATCTTTCGGAAGGCACCCAGGTGTTTTGTTGCATCGGCACGGGTGTCCAGTTTCCCTTCAACCGCAGCAACAGATAAGAGACTGGCATCATCAACCAGGAGTGAAACTGAATCAATACACTGGTTCAGGTTATTTTTGATCTCGTTAAAGTCACCGTTATATGAGTCGGTGATCTTCGGGGGAATATCACCCTTCGAGATACGATCAACATACTCAGCGGCAACATTCAGGGGACCAATAACCGCATCAAGCGTGTCATTAATCCCTTTGGCAAGCAGGAGAAGGTCGCCCTCATATTTATCCGGATCAACCCGGGTATCAAGCTGGCCTGCTTTTGCAGCATGAGTCAGATTGATAATATCCCTGACTGCTGTCTTCTCCGCAGTTTTATCCACATAAAAATTGATAACAGACAACACATCCCCGTTGTCGTCAAGAATCGGAAGATAGAGGTACTCAAGGACTTTCTGCCCTGCAGGGACATCAAGCTCTAGCTCCCCGGAGAGCACCGTTTTCATGTCTATCGCTTCTCTTGCTGTTCTTCCGGTGCGTTTGGTCACGGTAAGTTCAGACAGATTCATCTTCAGAAGTTTTTCCGTTGGAATACCGGTGACCTGTGAATATGCAGAGTTGGTTTTCACGATAGAGAGTTCTTGATTAATTTCAAAAATTGGGACCGGGGCATTCTGAATGATAAACTCGGCCTTCCTCTGCATAAGCCTGCTCTCATGGGCCTGCTGGTTAACATCGTGCATCAGGATTGCACGGTTGACTGCAGCGAGAAAAATGTCCCCAAGGGCATCGATAAGGGCACGTTCTTCCTTTAAAAAAGGTCCTTCATCCATAGGCGGCATTTCTTCCAGGTATACAATCTCCAGGACACAGGGATGTCCGTCTGAAGCCATCATCTCCACGGAAAGAGACCAGGCCGTCTTTTTAAATTTCCCGGTTTTTTCCTGCACGGTTGTATACTCAAATGAGGCTTCACAGATATCCGGGCACTGGAATGCGTCTGGGATGTCCCGTAGGACCCGGCGAATAGCATCCTCAAGACTGAGTGATGTATCCCCAAGTATGCGTGTGGAATCCAGGAGGAGTTTCTGTTCTTTCAGACGTTCTGTATACTGCGAAGCTAGTATTTTCAGTTTTTCATCTTCGCCAATATCTGCTTTGAGTAATTCTTCAAGACCAGTAAACCTCATAATATTTCCTCTTAAAACGCCACAAATCGGAATTTATTTGAAATACAACCCGAAACTGCAATGTGCCGAATGGACGGTCACATACGATAAGAAGTAATTTCATGGTTTGGTATAAAAATTCATGCCAGAGGCTGCAAGACGTACCTGGCGACATGAAATCAGCCGGATATTATGTCAAATATGGTTGTTCAAAGGGGATCTTCATCGGTGATATCCGTCAAACCATTGTATAATTAAAACATACATGTAAGCCATGCATATATGGGACAAAATTCCCCTTCATGAAAGACGTGACCTTCTGGTTGCCTGGATCGCTCTTTCTGCGGCATTTTCTATTGCGATGGTTAAGAGATTCAATGATACACCAATTATTAATGGAGACCCAATAATTATTGGAATTTTTTTTATTATCTCCCTTTTGACAGCAGGAGTCGCTTTCATTGTACATGAAATGGCCCACAAATTTACTGCGATGAAATTCGGGTACTGGGCAGAATTTCAGATGAACAGCATGATGCTGGTAGTTGCCGTCGCCATGGCTGCACTCGCAGGGATTGTCTTTGCCGCTCCGGGAGCGACCATGATCTACGGGAACTCTATCTCCCGGGAAGAGAACGGGAAAATATCCCTTGCCGGTCCGGTAAGTAATCTTATCCTTTTGATACCCTTTGCCGTACTCATATTTGTCGGACAATCAGCGGGGTCCGGTATCCTTACGATCATCGGTCTTGTGGGTGTAAATGTCAATGCAATGATTGCTGCATTTAATCTCCTCCCGATCGGACCTCTGGACGGGGCAAAGATTTTGAGATGGAATCCGGTCGTCTTCGCTGGTGTGGCGCTCATTGCATTTGGTATCCTCTTTGGATCCCTGAGCGGGTTTTTCTGAAAAAAACATCCCTATTACTTCTTTTTTCCGCTACCATAATCCAATGGAGGTTCTTCTTCGTTGATTCGGAAATTTTGCTTTAATTTGTGATACCAGCTAGAATATCTATTATTACGTAGAGGTATGTGCTAGTCATGGTACTTGAAGAAGAGATATGGTTTTCATCCGAAGAAGAAGCACAGGAATGTGCACGAATTTTTAAAGGATTGAATGTTTCGGTTCATATCAGGACGAAAGTTGACCTGGACAACCGGGTCATCTACAAAGCACCATATACAGCATTAAAAGGTGTTCTGGAAGAAGAGATATCCTGGATACAGGAAGAAAACCAGGAAGATGGTGATGAAATTACTCAGGTTTTCCAGGATCTCATAACAGATCTTTCTGAAGATCGTGCATTACTGGAAAAAACATTTTCAGAGCATAATCCTGGTGATCACATTGGCATAAAAGTATTTGATGTTCTCATCCATGATGGTGTCATTCCGGATACAGAAGAGAGCATGGACGCATTCTTAAAAGAGGCCACACTTACCAGGATCCTGGAACTCAATAACCTCCTGGATCTGGATGAACAAGGGATGATCCTGTCTAACACTATCTCACCTGACGATGCGGTTATGTCATTTTTTGGAGATGATATCCCGCCGTTGAGGGAGGAATCACTGAAAAAATGGAATATTATCCGAAGTCTTGAAGCAAAAGATACATTTTCATTTATTGTTACGACCGGTCCGGATGTTGTATTCCTTGAAGAACTAACAGATCTTGAGGACTTTTTTGAGAGGATAGAATATGATGAAAATACCAACTTCTTTTTCATCAACCTTCAGGTAAAACAAGTGCTTGTGGCTGAAATCTTAAGTATAATCCAAAATGAGGGACACCGTTCTAAAGATGAACTGATTACAGATTTCATGCACCGGACCCTGCCAATCGAAGATGAAAAACTTCACATCGGTCTTCATCTGTCTCCCGGATATATAGAGGGAGTCTTAAGTGACCTTAAAAAAATCGGAATCCTGAAAGGAAAGGACTCAAAACTAAAGATTGTTATCTCATAGCGATTTTTATATTACTTTTTTTTCCCAGTATGTTTCTTCCATTCCCCTGATAACAAATATTCAGGGTTGAATAGTGCCGTGAGCCGAAACACAAGTGTTTCTGCTTGATTTCCATCAATAATAGTTCGTATTAGGTCTTCGAAATCAATCCAGACAACGTCATCACCACCGGCTGCATATTGTCTCCCATTCTGATGCAGAAAAGTGTCGAGAGATATTTTCAGAAATCCGAGCATGAAATTGTTCTGGATTTTACTGTCAGACCGATCTAGATGAGATACCACGGTATCTGGAACTTCCATAATTCCAAACACATCGTCTACAAGAATACCAAACCTGGTTGCGTTGGTATCCTCAGGGACAAAAACAATGATCTTTTTTTTCAGACGCTCTTTCCCTAGGGGTATGATTCTTCTGATATCAATGACTTTTACCACTTCAGAACGGATATGAATTATTCCTGGAATGAAGTCCGGTGCACCAGGGAGTGGAATTTTCTCCTGATCCGGCACAATCTCCCGGATATAGGAGACCTGTGCCCCATATAGTCCGTCACCAAGTGCAAATAGTAATAACCGGTGAAGAATTCCCTTATCAGTTGTCATCCAAATAAAACCCCAACCAGAACCTGTTATAACGACCGGCCTGCCTCTATATGTATCTATGAACAGGATAGGGGATAGGATTTTGCATCATAGCCAGCCTTTTGATCGAAGAATTTGAATACAGGGAACAGATAAGATAACCATAGCTGACCGGAACCATGCAGGACCATCTGACACTTGTAGAGATTTTGCTCGGAAAAGATCATTACCTCATTGACGGAGATATGGTCGATAGGTTTGTCCGACCATTGACAACTATTTCAGTCTATGATGCTCCCCCTTATATCGAAGGTATGGCTAAATGGGGAGAAGGTATGATTCCGGTCATTAATATCGCTCCTCTTTTGGGGATGGACCGTGCAGACACAAAAAAACACAGGACACTCATCATTCACAAAGGAGCAGTAAGTGAGACTGAGATGGCAGTATCAGTTGATGATGTGTTTAATGTAAGGACAGTTCTCCCATCAGATATTATGCCGGCCGATATATCTGCCTGTGAAGGGATGGAAGAGTATGTAAAAGGACTCATCCGTCTGAAGATCAAAACTGATGAGACAGAGGAGGACCTTCTTTTGCTATACCTGAACCTCTATAAGATGCTCACTGATCTCCTACGAGGAAAAATTGCGCGTCCTGCACCTGATTTCTACATCTGGAGATGGGACACCGGGATTGTTACATCATAATGGAACGTTGAACTGCGGCATTCCTGATCAGGCCATACCACTTTTTTGAAACAGACGTCTATGTATTATCCATGAACTGGAGTCCGGTAACGCTAGATGACTGGCTTGTCAGACAAAAAAATACCCTTGATGAGGTAAAAGGTTCTGTCGAGTCAATAATTAACGAGGTCAGATCCCGGGGAGATGCGGCGCTGCTGGATTATGCTGAGAAATTTGACAAAATACGGCCTGATGCAGTCAGACTCAGCGAGCGAGACTGGGATGCAGCATATGAATCTGTATCCCCTGACATTGCTGAAGCATTATCAGAAGCATATGCACGAATAAGCAGGTTTCACGAGCTGCAAAAACGTGATGATTTCTGGATGGTGGAAACTGAACCGGGAGTCACACTTGGAGTGAAAACAACCCCGCTCTCACGGATTGGGATTTATGTCCCGGGGGGGAGAGCCAGTTATCCCTCAACTGCTTTGATGTGTGCCATTCCTGCAAAAGTAGCCGGAGTTGGAACGGTCATCTGCTGCACACCACCTCCAGTCCATCCACTTACCATCGTTGCCTGTGATATTGCCGGAGTTGATGAAATTTACCAGACCGGAGGAGCACAAGCAGTAGCTGCGATGGCATATGGTACTGAGAGTATTGCTCCTGTTGAAAAAATTGTAGGCCCAGGAAACCAGTTCGTGACCGCTGCAAAGATGATGGTCCGTGATACTGCAGAGATAGACTTTCCTGCAGGGCCATCTGAAATTGCAATTATTGCCGACGACCATGCACGAGCAGATTTTATCGCCGCAGATATCCTTGCCCAGTCAGAACACGATCCCCTTGCTGCATCAATACTTATCACAACAAGTGAACAGGTTGCCAGGGATGTTGGTAAATATATAGAACAATTGACTGCAGATGCTGAAAGAAAAGAGATTATCACCCAATCACTCAGGCGGTCCGGATACCTTCTCGTAAAAGATATAGATGAAGCAGCAGATGCCGTAAACAGAATCGCTCCAGAACATCTCGCCATTCAGGTCCAGGACTCACTCTCCATCCTTGGAAAAATTAAAAACGCTGGTTCCATCTTCATTGGCCCATATGCAGCGGTCGCATGCGGTGATTATGCATCAGGAACAAACCACGTCCTCCCCACCGCAGGAAACGCCAGATATTACTCAGGTCTTAATGTCGCTCACTTTACCAAAACATCTACCATCCAGATGATCGACAGAGAAGGTCTTGAGATGATTGGTGATATCGTCGAAACAATTGCAGATGCAGAGGGTTTACGATCCCATGCGGACTCAGTCCGGATCAGGCGGACATAACCTACCAACTGATCCTCAATACCGCTTTTTCTTCTTCAGTCAAAACTGGTTCAAGTGATTCAGGTTGAATATCATACCCACTCATCGGATCAAAGTCAGGGTATAGATCACATTTGTCCAGGATATCCACGAATTCACGAAGAAAGATCCGTGGCATCACATCTATTCTTCCTCCAAAATGACTACAGACTCTATCAACCATTGTTCTGATAAACCGATGTGAAATACGAGTTCTATCTACCTCTCCATATGCAGCCACATATACACTGATAACCCTGAGTGCGACTTCTTCGAGTTTCCTTGCATCAAATGGTTGTAGCACAATCTGGGTCTGTCTGGGATTTGGAAATCCCCCATGCTCCGGAACCTGACCAATACGCTCATAGAGAGGGGCTACTGACTTCATACCCCTGGTACCATCATACAACAAGGGAGTCCCTGCAATAATGATGAACCAGTGAGGAAGCTGACCTCCGTCAAGTGCATCAATTATCTGAACAAGATTGCGATACCCTCTCTCACGAAGATTCCGGGGAAGACTTTGCGTGATCTCAAGTTCATCGAGGGCCAGGGCACATCCCTGATATCCGGCACCACGTGCAATTCTGGCAAGTGCCTGCATAAACGAAATGACCGAGGACTCATCCACTTCACCTTTGATCCCTGCCTGTTGTTTTATTGCTCTTCCGATCTGTGGTTCACCAGCTAGCCACCCTACTGCTGCCTGGGCCGTTTTAAAATCACCCTGTTCCACTGCAAGATAATATGTCCTGATGACCGCTGCAAGTGCAACATGGAGTTCACTTATGTCAGATAGGGCTTTTTCTATCTCTGAATAAATGAGATTTTTCTGAATTTCTGGATCATCTCCGGGAGTACCTGCCCGATTTGTAACCCGTTCCTCAATTCCATAGAGCCACCCATCAATCAGAGAGCGAAGTGCGTTTTCTTCCCCTCCAGCGACAAGTGATCCGGCCGTTCTGCTATAAATAGTGCTTAATTTATACAGAGGAGTGGTCGGAGATATCGTGGTCCGGGCAGTAACAAATCCTTCTTCTCTTGCTATCTCAAGAGCACGGGAGATAAGGAAGGTTTTTCCAGAACCATATTCACCCCGTACTGCTTTCATATCAGCGCCCGAACGTGCAACAAGTCTGAGTTGATCCCGTATTGCCTGCTCCTCAGATTCAAGACCGACAGAAAACCGTGAGAGACCTGTTGCTGGGACAGTGCCCCGACGAAGAGCATTCATAATCCCAATACTCTCCAGAACAACAGGCTCAATAGGTTCAGGGGCCAGCATACCGATACACCTCACCAGATTCGCTCATTCCATCCTTCATGATTATCTGCCATCCCTCTGCAGAAATTTTTCGAATCAGCCGATTCATCAGACCGGCAATCCGTCGAGTCCCACATATCGGACGAAGATCGAGTTCAGAACAAACCCGATGCCTGCGGATATAATGATAAGCAGCTTCTTCAACAGGAGTAAGATCACTTATAAGTGGGCCTTTATCTGTCGTTTTACTCTTCTCAGTATTATCTCTTCTGGAATAATCCATGGGAAGTCCGGGTTTTTTACAGGCCATTAGAATGGAAAACAAGTATTCAGCCGTTCGAATGTCATGAGTAGGAACCTCTGCCAGGGCATTCAGACAAAGATTCATACCTTGACTGTACCGGCCGGCAGAAAGTTCTTCAGAGGCAAGAATCCCTGCAATATTACAATAATAACTTTTCCCTTTACTTGTTAACAGGACCAGAAGATTTTCCAGTTTTCCATGGAGAAACTTGAGAAGTGAGAGATTTCGAGTTATCTTTGGAAACATGGTATCAGTAACTAACTCAATATCTCTGATTTTACGGGTATTTTTCAGGATATAGGTTATCGTCTTCTCCCATTCACGCAAGTCAGAATTTCGTTCAAGATGAGATGCATACCATAACCCTCCATGAACAATATCTGAACGAAATGCTTTTTGAAAAAACATCCGGGCAGATTCATAATTTCTTTCATCTTCGGACCATAATCCGGCACAGGCAAGATATGCCGGATGAAGAACTGATCCTGCCTTATGAATCAGAGCCTGTGTGTCTCTGCCTTCTTCCAGAATTATATCCCGATACAGGTTAAGCCATGAAAGGATTTTATCGGTAACTGCAGGAGGAGGATCAGGGAATAAGACATTTTCAAGCAATTCTCCAGCTTTTGTCATATCTCCAAGTCCTGCAAGAGCTGGAACGATGAGAACCTGATAGTCTGGATCAGGATTGTTCTGGAGATAGGTTGACCATACACCCACAGCCTCTTTCAACCGGTTTTGTACAATAAGAAGCCGGATGTATGCAGAAATCGCTGCTTTACTGCACCCAGACATAATATGGGGAAGTATACATGCGTCTGATTTTTCAGGTGATTCCTGCTCAAGAGATGTGATGAGAATCGTAAACTCTTCATCCGGACAGTCAGCAGGATTTTTTATCTCTGATAAAATTTCAGAGTTCCTACCAGTTTCTACTAAGGCAGAAAGGTATTCTATCCTACAGCAGGATGGACTTCCATTTCCAAGATAGGCCTGCACTGCATATTCAGGTTTTTTATTTTTTCGAAAAGCATACATAAGCCGTGACAAATCCTGTATATCACCTGATATGGTGTAAAGCCTCGTCAGAACAGGGACTGCTGCAGGATAGTCATTCTGATCCATTACATACTTTGCATACCAACGAAGCCCTTCCGGATTGTCCGGATCTAAACGTACAGCTTCTGAATATGCATACCGAGCCTCATCATCACCCCTGACCTGAAGAATTCTGCCCAGATACAAACAGACTTCAGATGAATCCGGAACACAAATACGCAGGTCACGAAGACACCGTTCAGCCTCTTCATAAAGACCGGTTTCAAAAAGGCACACTGCCTCAAGAATGCGAAGAGGTCCCTCCCGCTGAAATGTGCCTATTGCATGAATGATATTCAGACACTCAGCGTAACGTCCTTTTTCAAATAAGCCAAATGCATCCTTTTGAGCGTTCTCATTTATCATACGACAGAGTATTTGTCCGGATCCGGAACAGGGTTATGAGCATGGATATCGTATCAGCCATACGAAGCCGTGAATCCTCTGTATCGTTCCAGATTACAGGAACTTCAATAATTGAAAACCCCCTTTTTTTCAAATGCCAGAGCAGCTCAACATCAAATTCAAATCCTTTTGAATGAAGATAGGGGAGGACTGCATCTATTACATCTTTCTTAAAGATTTTCGCTCCACACTGGGTATCATGGTAAGGCAGACCAAACATCAGTCGGATGATTCCATTGAATAATCGACTCTGGATTCGTCTGGTAAGTGGTTGTTTTCTTTGTAAAACCTGACCCGGAAGATGCCTTGAGCCGATTATTCCATCATAATCAGCAATGAGAACATGTAACCGGATGAGCTCAGAGACCGGAGTTGAGTTATCTGCATCCATAAAACCGACAAGAGGGGCTGAGGCTCTTCGAAAACCGGCATATACCCCTCCTCCTTTCCCAAGCCGATGAGGAAAAGACAAGCATACAATATTGAGCTCCGGATGGTTCTGGCTATAATCACGGATAATATCTGCAGTATTATCTGTTCCATCGCACACAAAAATGAATTCAATACCTGGATCAGTTATTCCAAGAAGGAGTGGTGCAAGACGGGTCGATTCGTTATAAGCGGGTATTACAATACTGAAAGATGGTTGTATCATGCTTCGGAAAACGGATTATTTTATTGCCATATGTGGTTTATCTGAAATACTCATATGCATTCCCCATTTCAATCGGCAAACTCTTCCTCATACAATATGAAACAATTATGAATGAACTACCTTGATGAAATCACCGTAAAAGGCCAGGATGCAAATCCATTCTTCTGCCTGATGGGTATCAGACCGGTTCATTTCAGTGAGGGAAAGGCCCGGCTTGTCATGGATGTCAGGGAAGATATGAAAAATGGAGAGGGATGGCTTCAGGGTGGTATGTATACTGCTCTGGGTGATGAGGCGATTGCTCTTGCCATATACACGCTTCTTACAGAAGGTGATACCATCGCTACCGTTTCATGTACCACCAATTTCATCAGAGGGATTCAGAAGGGATCAATCCATGCTGATGGTGAAGTCATCAGAAAAGGAAGACAGATGATCTATGCTGAAGCAACCATATCAGATGCGAAGGATGGTAATTTGCTCGCCAGGTGCACGGCTTCCTTTCTGGTACGATCAAAAGCCGGCACAGGATAAAGAGGGAAGAGGGTTAACCTTTCTGTAGGTTTTTGGAGGAGTCACGTGAAGTATATATTTATCACCGGGGGTGTCATGAGCGGGCTTGGAAAAGGGATTACCGCAGCATCCATCGGACGACTTTTGAAAAACCGGGGATACCAGGTTACCGCAGTAAAGATTGATCCATATCTGAACATAGATGCGGGAACAATGAACCCGGCCCAACATGGAGAAGTATTTGTTCTTCATGACGGCGGGGAAGTTGACCTGGACCTCGGGAACTATGAACGGTTCCTTGATATCGAACTCAACTCCTCCCACAATATCACAACAGGTAAGGTATACCGGCTTGTCATCGACAAAGAGCGGAGGGGAGACTACCTTGGTCAGACGGTTCAGATAATTCCGCATATAACCGACCAGATTAAGGATTGCATCAGATCAGCAGCAGAAGAGCCGGTTTTTGAGGGAAAACCTGCAGATATCTGTATCGTTGAGGTTGGCGGGACAGTCGGTGACATTGAGAGCATGCCATTCCTTGAGGCAGTCAGGCAGATGAGAAGTGAACTTGCCATTTCGGATCGTGCACTGGTTCATGTAACCCTGATGCCATCTGACTCCATGGGGGATCTCAAAACAAAACCAACCCAGCATTCAGTAAAAGCACTTCGTGAATTGGGAATATTCACAGACATAATTGTCGGTAGAAGTGAAAGACCATTAAACTCACATACAAGGAAAAAACTTTCATCACTCTGTGATATACCCCAGAACGGAGTCATCAGTGCCGCAACAGTTCCTGATATTTACCAGGTTCCAATGGAACTGGAGAAAGAGGGCATGGCAGATGTTCTCTGCCAGCTTCTTCAGCTTGGAAAAGACGGAGCTGATCGTGAATGGTATCATGTGGTTACCAGGGAGTATACGAACCGGATTACTATAGGCATTGTGAGTAAATATGGAAAAGAAGATGTCTATCTCTCCATTAAGGAAGCGCTCAAACATGCAGGGAGAAAACTCTCAACCGAAGTGACCATCCGGTGGCTTGATGCAGAACGGGTTGAGCCATCTGATCTCCGGGAATGTGATGGTGTCCTGATACCAGGTGGATTTGGCATACGGGGAATAGAAGGAAAAATAAGTGCCATCAGGCTTTGTCGTGAAGAAAAGAAACCTCTACTGGGGCTTTGTCTAGGTTTTCAGCTCTCAGTTGTTGAATATACAAGAAATGTCCTGGGGATTGCTGATGCATGCAGCAGTGAATGTGGTGATGGAACTGCTGTAATTACCATCCTGCCTGAACAGGAGGGAGTAGAGAATCTTGGAGGAACCATGCGGCTCGGAGACTGTCCGGTGAATATTAAATCAGGAACACTCGCACACAAGCTGTACAAGCAGTCTGAGATAATTGAGCGACACAGACACCGGTACGAAGTCGATCCGGTTTATATCAGTCAGCTTGAGGATGCAGGCCTTGTGTTTTCCGGAACAAATAAGAACAGAATGGAGATTGCAGAGATAGAAGACCACCCGTTCTTCTTTGCAACACAGTTCCATCCGGAATTCAGATCCCGGCCGACCCGGCCATCACCACCATTTCTGGGTTTTGTTGAGGCATGTCTGAAAAACAGGGGGAAGGGAGAATAATGGTAAAAACAGAGAAATTTATCGCAGAAGCAATTAAGAAAATTCAAACTGAATCAAACGGGGAAAAGGTAGTTATCGCATTATCCGGGGGTGTTGACAGTTCAGTATGTGCAGAACTAGCCTCCCGTGCGATCGGTGACCGGCTTATTCCCATTTATGTCGATACCGGCCTGATGAGAAAAGGAGAGACCAAACGTATATCGGAGATATTCGGACATCTGGGACTAAAGGTAGTTGATGCTTCAGACGAATTTCTTGATGCCCTTGAAGGAGAGAGTGATCCGGAAAAGAAACGAAAAATTGTCGGAGAACGATTTATTCGTGTATTTGAACGAGAGGCACTGGCAACCAAAGCAAAATTCCTCCTTCAGGGAACAATATATCCGGACTGTATTGAAAGTGAGGGCGGGATTAAGAGCCATCATAATGTCGGTGGTCTTCCACTGACAATGGAGTTTACCGGAGTTATCGAACCACTCCGAGAACTTTACAAAGACGAGGTCAGAGAGGTTGCAGAGGCTCTTGGACTTCCGAAGGAGATCGCCCACCGGATGCCATTCCCTGGTCCAGGGCTTTCAGTCCGGGTTGTCGGCAAGGTAACCCGTGAAGCTATTGAGGTCGTCAGAGAGGCAAACGCAATTATAGAAGATGTGCTGGTTGAGAGATACCGCCCATGGCAGTGTCTTGGTGCTCTTGTGGGTCTTGGAACAGGAGTCAAGGGAGACAACCGGCTTCATGGGTGGATAGTGGCTGTCCGGGCAGTAAATTCCCGTGACGGGATGACTGCTGACCCGATTGAGGTTGCATTTAAAGATCTTCAGGAGATTGAGTCACGAATAACCTCCACCATTCCAAGTGTTGCACGGGTTGTGTATGACGTTACCCCCAAGCCCCCTGCAACTATCGAATACGAATAAAAAATGAGTTGATATTGTGAAATTCGAAGATAATTATCGTGAACTGGAATCATCATACTATATGCCTGCATTCAGTCGGGATATGATGCTGGTCAAGGGATCAGGCTCAACAGTAACTGATGCAGATGGAAAAAGTTACCTGGATTTCGTTGCTGGAATTGCTGTCTGCAGTACCGGACATTGTCATCCGAAAGTAGTAAAAGCTATTCAGGATCAGGCTGCCGAACTCATCCACTGTTCAAATCTATACTATGTTCCCCACCAGGGATCCCTTGCAAAGCGGCTGGTCGAATACTCCGGACTTTCGAAAGCATTCTTTTCAAACTCCGGAGCAGAGGCAAATGAAGCAGCAATTAAACTAGCACGGGTTCGGACTGGTAAAACGGAATTTATCGCCTGTGAGGACGGATTCCATGGACGTACCATGGCATCTCTGGCTTGTACACATAAACCTGCCATAAGAGAGCCATTCCTTCCCTTAAATCCTCGCTGTACCTTTGTACCGTATGGGGATGCAGAGGTCATCCGAACAACCATCACCAAGGATACTGCCGGAGTTATCGTTGAACCGGTTCAGGGAGAAGCAGGCGTAATCATACCTCCTGAGGGATATCTTCGGGAAGTTCGGGAGATCTGTGATGAAAAAGACGTCCTCCTTATTCTTGACGAAGTTCAGACCGGAGTCGGACGGACAGGAAAATGGTTCGCATACCAACATGAACGGATCATGCCTGACATCGTCACCCTTGCAAAAGGAATCGCAAGTGGATTTCCGATGGGAGCAATTGTTGCCCGTGACGGACTTGAATTTTCTAAGTCAGAACACGGAAGCACCTTCGCCGGTGGCCCCATAGCCTGTGCTGCCGCACTCGCAACCCTTGATGTGATTGAAGAGGTGCTTCCTTCAGTCATGCAAAAAAGTGAGCACATGAAAAAGGCCCTTTCCGCACATGAAACCCGGATAATTGGTCTTATGGCGGGTGTAACTATTGGAGATTCGTGTCCGAAGGTCCAGCAGGAATGCAGGAATAAGGGAGTCCTCGTGAACTGTGCTGCTCATGGTAATCTCCGGCTTGTACCACCTCTCGTAATCAGTAATGAGGAGATTGACAGGGGATGCGGAGTCATTGATGCAGCCATCAAATCGATCTGTTGATCTGGTCCGTGAACTCTACCAGCAGGGCACCTCCTATGTATTTGCAAAAAGGCCTGAGGCGATAGCAGAGGAGTTTGGATTTACCGAAGTAGCCAGGCTTGCAAGTAATGAAAATCCCTTTGGGCCTTCTCCTCAAGCATTACAAGAGGCACAGAAAGCACTAGTGTCCATGCACCGGTACCCTGATACCACCTATACAGCCCTTATCAGTGCATTACAGGAGTATCATGGGGATTACTCATTTGTGACTGGTGTGGGAATGGATGGTGTGATTGAGACTTGTATTCGGGTTCTTATTAATCCGGGTGATCAGGTTACTATCTCAACTCCAACCTTTTCATTTTATGGTCTAGCAGCTACTGCCCAGGGAGGAGTGATCAGTAACGTTTTGAGGAATGCTGATTTTTCAATAGACATCCCTTCGTTCATCTCATCTGCCAGAAATGCAAAAATTTCTTTCCTCTGTACCCCAAACAATCCGTCTGGAACTGTAACACCTCTTTCAGACATCGAGGAGATCCTTCAGAACATTCAGGGGATATTATTTCTGGATAATGCATATGTAGAATTTTCATCAGAAGATTACCGTCAGCTCATGAACCGGTACAAGAACCTGATCATCGGAAGAACCATGTCCAAGGTCTTCGGGCTTGCCGGGTGCAGGGTTGGTTATGCATTTGTACCTGACTGGTTCAAACCAATGTATGAGAAGGCTGCAACACCCTTTACTCTGAATACCATATCAGCTTCTGCAGCAGTGGGTGCACTTCAGGACCATGAATACATTGAACAGACCATTTCCTATGTAAAAAAGTGGCGGGATGCATTTACTCATGAGAAAGTAAAACCTGTTTTCACGAGTGGAGCAAATTTTGTGATGATTGATGTTGCTCCGCTCACCGGGGACCAGGCTACAGATTTCTTTGCGCAGAATGGTGTTCTGGTCAGATCATGCCGGAGTTTTCCTGGACTTGCAGATCATTATATCAGGGTATGTGTCGGAGAAGAATGGGAAAATATCCGATTCCTTGAGGTATTCAGAAAAATATGATGATCGCTCTTACCGGAACACCCGGATCAGGAAAGACATCAATTGCACAGGAACTTTTAAAGAGAGGGATTCCGGTCACCTATGCGTCAGATACCGTCGGACCATATCGCCTGGGCACTGACCCGGAACGAGATACTGATATTATTGATGATGAACGCTGGGTTTCAGAGTTCATACCAATTGAAGGAGTTGTTGAGGGCCATCTGACTCATCTTCTTCCAGCTGACCGGATAGTTGTCCTGAGATGCAGACCCGATATCCTAAAGGACAGACTTTCCGCACGAGGATATACAAAAGAAAAAATTCAGGAGAATGTGGAAGCAGAACTATTGGATGTGATTCTGGTAGAAGCAGTTGAGATTCATGGGGAAGAGAATATCTACGAGATTGATACAACAGAGCACAGTATCTCTGAGTGTGCCGATTATGTTAATGAAGTCATCAAAGGAACAGCTGTGCCCACCCTTGGCACTGTTGACTGGCTGTATGAATGCGGAGATATGATATGACGCTTGATTCATATCGGGACCACGTTAAACCAATCATTGATCCGGTTGTTGCTGCCTGTGTCAGGCTGGGTATCACCCCGGACAGTTGCACAATTCTTTCTTTAGTTGCTGCAGCAGGAGCAGGAATTGGATTTTATTTTTATGAAATCTGGATTGGAACGGTTTGTATTCTCCTGAACGCAATATTTGATGCACTTGACGGCTCCATTGCTCGAGCCATGAATCTTCAAAGTCTGAGGGGAGACTTTCTTGATCATACTGTTGACAGGTACGCCGACATATTCATGATATGTGGAATATTTGCAGGCCCTCTCTGTCCCTGGCAAATAGGCGTTTTTGGTCTGACCGGCGTTCTGATGGCATCATATCTTGGGACACAGGCACAGGCAGTTGGAATAGGAAGGTTTTATGGAGGTTTTCTGGGTCGTGCTGATCGGCTCATCCTGCTCATCGGTGCAGGGGTAGCTTCACTCATTTCATCCATCCTAATAATCGGTCTCTCCCTCTTTGCCTGGGTTTTACTCATATTCGGAATATTCGGGCATATTACTGCAGCCCAGCGATTTATGCATGTATGGAAACAATTATAATTGTTTCCCAACCATTTGTGCAGTCTCATTCATATAAATCCAGTACCCCTGTCGTGGATCCAATGATATCACTGCACTATCTATTCCATTTGTAACCGGTGCAGAATATCTCTGTTTTTCAGAATCAAATCCGATAATATAACTCCAGAATTCTTCTACTGAACGAAATGCCTCATCGGCAGATACCATCATTATATCAGCAAAACTAACCAGGTTCCATCCTGTTGTAAGAATCTGAGTCAGATTATACTGAGGACCTTCACTGGACATCATGATAGGAATCTGATGATTATCCGGGGAATAAATAAAGAAAGCAGACAACGGAGATATCTGATCTGAAGAAGATGCCCGTTTCCATGAGCCTGATGAACTATTCCAGGAAAATATTGAATGACCTGCAGTATCCACATCGGAAAGTATCTCCATGGTATCTGAACCTGGTTCAAGAGATACCGGAACCGACACCAGGTTCCATCCCCGCATAAGGCTGATATTCAGATATAACGGCGATACTGCAACAACATATGCAGGTTTTTTTATCTCTTCACACCCTGATAGTGAGTCACAGGCATGTAGTACAGGAGAATATATGCCAGGTGTATCATAACAATGGAATGGATTTCGTTCAGTTGTCTTCTGTCCGTCACCAAATTCAAGTTCTGACTGTTGAATGAGACCCGTCACTTTGTAAGAGGTACAGATTGGAGCCAGACCCCGTCTTGGAAGACCGGAGAAATCATAGGGAGAATCCTCTTTTTTAAGAACGTGAACAGTCTGTGATTTTGTCCCAAAGCAGTCCCCTGCTCCCCAGACAGTGAGGGTAACATTATACTCTCCTGGTTCATCAAAGCGGTGTTCGACTGATTTTCCGGTGCCTGATGAACCATCTCCAAAATTCCAGTACCTTTTTTCGGTATAATCGATTGTGGTATCAGAAAATTTGACCGTAAGGGGAGCGTCTCCTTGAGGAGGAAACATGGAAAAAGAAGGTTTTGGGACTGCATGAACAGTTATGAAATCCTGCTTAACCTCTTCTTGTGTTTCATTTGGGAAAGTATCAGTAAGACGTACGGTATATGGGCCTGGAAACTGGAAACAATGGAATGGATTCTTATCCGCACTGGTATCTCCATCGCCAAAAACCCACAGCCTCGAGAGAGGGATCTCTGGGGATATCTCATTAAACTGGACACAGTGCGGAGCACATCCAGAGACCGGCGTAGCAGTAAAATCTAATTTCTCTTTTGGTTTTATCTTCAGTTCCTTCGTATTTATTGCATTACAACCACAGATACCATTCACAACCAATGATATTTTATAAGTACCTGCAATCTCAAACCGGTGGGTTGCAACTGCTCCTTCTGCTCCCGTCCCATCACCAAAATTCCAGATATATTTCAGTCCTTCCGTGGCGTCTGTACTAAATTTATACTCATTCGGAGTGTTGCCCTGTGATAAAATGATTCGTGGCTGATGAACGATGACAGGTTCCTTACTTTCAACTTTATCACAGAGGTTATTTGAACAATATGTCAAATATGGAAAAAATGTGCCACTTGTGCCATAACAATGAGTAGCCTGTGCACCTGTTGCTGTGCTGTTGTCTCCAAAATGAAATTCCCAGGACTGAGTTGGATTTTCTATAGAATATCTGACACAAAGTGGCGCGATTCCCTCAACTGGTGACATTGTGAAATCAGGTGCAAGTTGTGAGACATATCGAAGGTACCCTTTTTTTGTTATGGTATACGGAGCACCATCTATTGTGTAAGTTAAAGAGACTGTATAGAGACCGGGGTCCGGGTAACAATGAACAGGACTTTTGTCATATGAAATCGCGCCATCTCCAAAATCCCACTTACAGGTTTCAACATCTCCCTGGACAACAAATCGTGTACAGACCGGCGCTGTCCCATTTTGTCGTTCAGCAAGAAAATCAACCGCACTGCCCGGACCTACCTCGATATAATGAAATTTTGAGATTTTTTCACATGACCCTGCCAGACAGTAGGTGAGTGACGGACTATAATTGCCAGGTTCCTGAAACTGGTGTCTTGGATTTAATTCAGTGGTGTCTTCACTTCCATCCCCGAAATGCCAGATTATATTTGTTGGATTCCCAAAAACGGTGAACTTTGTGGTAAGTGGAGCAGGACCACTCGTTGGATCAGCTGAATAATCAACATATAGATCAGGATCATTGACTTTCACACAATCTGGTTTTGATACTTCTCCAGTAATAGTGCCATAGTAATACCTGAGTTTTACCCAGTATGATCCTTTCTGTTTATAACAATGAACTGGATTCATAACATTGGATGTTGTCCCGTCACCAAAATCCCAGACATATTCACCATTCGGACCAGATACAGAAAATTTCACACAAAGAGGAGGGTACCCTTCAAATGGGGATGCAGTGAAATCAACTACCCATTCAGCAGACACATTGCTGGTATTATTTGTGATATTTTCTTCCAGTTCATCCGCTCCTGTAAGGGAGGGTATGAATATCCCAAGCATTAGCACTACCAAAAAGAGAGAAATGACATATTGAAAAGATGAAATATACTGCATATTACCAGAAACTCCCATCCGTTATAGGTAATTACGTACCGTTTGGTAATGATAGTATAAAAATAAGGCCCGAAAAATAGGATTAAAACCAGCTCTCAAGAGTTTTTTGCTTTTCCTTTTTCGCAATTTTATCAAGGACGGGGATTACCCGATCAGGAGAAAAACCATACTCCTCACAGAGAAATGATAATAGCCCATCTCTATCAACCAGCGATGACTGGGTATTATATGAATCAGTGACCGGGGGATTCTTAAAGAAATCTCTGATCGGATCAGGATCAAAATCAGGAAGCTTGTCTCGAATAATTGCATCAAAGTCTCCAGACTTTACCTTTTTTAGCCCGGTTTTTGCCCCTATTCCACGTATACCCGGATTAAAGTCAGTTCCAGTGAGAATTGCAATATCTATCAACTGTTCCCTGGTGATATCAAGATTTTGGAGCACTTCTACAAGATTTACCCGCTCTGGCTGAATCGTAACCTGCCTTCCATGAATACGACGTTTACCAGAAATTGTCAGATTTCTGATGAGAACCGGTGTGCCAAAGAGCAATGTGTCATAATCCTGGGAAACCACGTAATCAACATCGCCTTTCAGAGCCATGTATGCCGCTTGGGCTTCACCTTCTGAAGGTGCTTCAACAACCGGCAGCCCCATCAGTCCGATGAGTGTTCGGGCAGAGGAGATAACATGACTGTCAAGGGCAGAGGAAGACATGGCATATCTGAAGGCACCAGAGAAATCCCCTTCGCGTTTTGCTTTGTCCCATTTTTCCTTGGACTCCTCCCTGATGTGTCTTCTCTCCTGGATGGTACTGGTTTTCATTTCAGGCGGGGCACCATCAAAAACAAAAACAGGACGAATGCCTTGTTGGAGGAGATTTGCTGTCCTGAAAAAAATACCGGAGAGATGTGAAGTAACCCGGCCTTCATCATCCATCAACGGGGTTCCATCTGGTTGTCTGATAATTGAGAGGAATTGATAGAGCGCGTTGAACGCATCAACCGCAGCCACCCCTGTAAGTTCTTCTGCAGTCACTGGAATTTTGTAATCAGCAAGAATGTCCCTGAGAGCTACACCCATAGTATCCTATCGGTATATCCTTCTGGAAAGTTCAGTGTTTAGATCCAGCATCTGTCGCATGGTATCATCATATCTTCTTTTTGAATCAGCGGACTGGTCATCAATAGCCCGTTGTAATAATCTGCCCTGAAATTTTACCCCTGACGTCAGATGTTCAATTCTAATAAGAATATACCACATCAGAAAGATCAAGGGAAGAGTCAGAAGAAGTAGTCCAAGAATTGCTTCTAATGGAAACGAATATGCATATCCGATAAGTATACACCCGCTCGCAACCATCAGGAGCGGGATAATACCAGCCAGAAGGATCCGATCATCCATATATTCAGATAGGTGATTCTCCCATGATGTAAGTACTGGTTACCATGATTTCTAAGGAACTAATCCGGGAATTTTTTGCCCTGTTAGCTATGCCGGTAATGCTCCTTGCAGTTGGAGTTGGATCTGTGCTCCTCGCTGTTCCGATGACTGCATCAGGATATGCTGTTTTTGAAGACCCCCAGTCATTATCTAATCCCATATGGTTTATCGGAATGTTGCTTGTGTTCACAGCATTTCTCCTTATTCTAATCAAATACAAATTTAAGCGGATTATTGACTGGGTAATTCGGTTATCGCTCTTCATCGCATATATCTACGTCTTCTCTGGACTCCTTGGGCTCATTACCAACATGGATTATGCCCTCATATTTGGGATAATAGGAGCAGCTCTTGCAACTCTCCTTTTATGGAAGTTTCCAGAATGGTATGTCGTCGATATTTTAGGTGTACTTCTCGCAGCAGGAATTGCATCCATGTTTGGTATATCTTTAGAGCCAGTGCCTGTCATTCTTTTACTGATTTTACTTGCTTTGTATGATGCAATATCAGTGTATAAGACAAAACACATGCTCACCCTTGCAAATGGAGTGATTGAAGGCAGGATGCCCATTATGGTGGTTGTTCCAAAAAAGGAGGGGTATTCCTTTATCAGAGACGGGGTAGGGGGATCGATCGATCCGGATAATTCTTCAGATCCACAGTCAAAACATGAGCGGGCTGCATATCTTATGGGGCTTGGTGATCTTATCATGCCGTCCATTCTGGTTACTTCTGCAGCAGTTTTTGTTCCTGGAGGAGGAATTGGAATGTTAAGCAACCCGGCAATCGGTGCACTTCTGGGATCTCTTGCCGGCCTATGTGTCCTTCTCTTTGCCGTAAAAACAGGAAAACCACAGGCGGGTCTTCCTCCATTAAATGGTGGAGCCATCCTGGGATTTCTGATTGGATGGTTTGTAATGACCTTGTAAAACAATTTACATCACATGACATCTACTATAATTTTTGCTGATGGTCTCATAAAGCGCTATAAAGAACTCACTGCAGTTGATTCAATCTCCTTTTCAGTTTCAGAAGGGGAACTCTTTGGTTTTCTTGGACCTAACGGGGCAGGAAAAACTACCACGATGAAGATGGTTCAGTGTGTGTCACCTCGTACAGGAGGCAATTTACAGATATTTGGGATGGACCCGGACCTTTCTGGCAGGAGTATTCGGAGGCGGATCGGAGTTGTCCCTCAGGAGACAAATCTTGATCCTGATTTGAGTGTGTATGATAATCTTGTTGTTTATGCCCGCTTTTTTGACATTCCACCAGGAGAAGCAGAAACCAGGGCATTGGATCTCTTAAGTTTTTTTGAACTTGAGACGAAAAAAGATACCATCATAGAAAAATTATCTGGTGGAATGAAAAGAAGGCTTCTGCTTGCCCGGGCTCTCATGAATCAGCCGGATCTTCTCATCCTTGATGAGCCAACAATAGGTCTTGATCCCCAGGCAAGACATCACATGTGGGAAATTCTCTATAAACTACGTGCTGATGGACATACCATTGTTCTTACTACTCATTATCTCGAGGAAGCAGCAAGGCTCTGTGACCGCCTTGTTATTATGGATCAAGGGAAAATTCTGACAGAGGGATCTCCGGAAGAACTAGTAAAACAGTACATCGGCATGGACATTGTTGAAACAGATAACATTCCGGAAGTAGTTACATACCTCACCAGCCTCGGTATCTCCTTTGAGACAGGAGGTGAGACAATTCAGATTAAAACTCAAAATCCGAGAAAAATTTCTGACGCGTTATTAGACTCAGTTCAAGGGATCCGGGTGATCACCAGGCCAGGAACACTTGAAGACGTTTTCCTCCTTCTTACCGGACGGAGGCTCCGCGAATGAAAAAAACCATAAAATCCGCATGGATAACCTTAAAAGGAGCATACCAAGTATGGATGCGAAATGCACTTGTATTTCGAAAAAACATACGTGTGAACCTTGTCCCTCCGTTTATCGAGCCTCTTTTATATCTTGGCGCTATAGGGTTTGGAATTGGAGCATATATTACAGATATTGATGGTCTGCCATATGTCAGGTTTATTGCACCAGCTATCCTTGCTGCTTCAGTTATGAATGCTTCTTTCTTTGAATGTGCGTATGGAACCTATGTCCGGATGTACTACCAAAAAACATTTGATGCAATTCTTGCAACTCCAATAACACTCAAAGAAGTAATTCTTGGAGAAATTTTATGGGGAGCGACAAGAGGGCTCATCTCTGCATTATCTATCAGCATAATTTTACTCATTCTCGGTCTTGCATCTCCGATTGGTATTATCCTTGCTCTCCCCCTGTCATTTCTAGCAGGGATTTTATTTTCTGGTATTGCAGCGTGTTTTTCATCAATATCCCCCTCAATTGATACGATATCCTATCCGGCAACCCTGTTTATCGCTCCTATGTTTCTTTTTTCAGGAACATTCTTTCCATTACACCTGCTTCCAGAAGCGGTCCGGATTTTTGCCCTCCTGTTCCTTCCACTTACTCATGTGGTCAGCCTGATACGAGCACTTTTAACCGAAACTACTAACCCACTCTGGCTTATTAACCTTTTATGGATAGGTGTTGGAATTATTGTCTTTTCATTTCTAGCAATCAGGTTATTTGAACGGAGGCTTATCGTATGAATCAAAATGTTGACAAAGGGCAGGAATTGATTGATGCAGCAAAAAACTGGCTTGCAATTGACGGTCTATGGTTTTTAGCTATTGAAGAACGATATGGACTCGAGACTGCTATTGCTTGTGACGCTGCTGTGTGGAAGGAATTTTCAAGAATAGAAGCAGATCGAATTATGAAACGTCTGAACCTACCTGAAAATGGTGGACTTGATGCATTGGAAATCGCCCTTCATAACCGGCTTTTCTCCCTTCTGAATTCATATGAAATAAAAAAGCCGCGTGAGGGAATAATAGAATACTATACCATAACATGCCGGACACAGGCAGCACGAGATAGAAAAGATCTTCCTCTTTTTCCTTGCAAGGAGATCGGGATTATTGATTATGTCACATTTGCAAAAAGAATTGACAACCGGATACAAACCGAATGTATCTCATGCCCCCCTGATCCATCTTCCGGATCATATCATTGTGGATGGAGATTTACGCTTCCATAAAAAATGTGGGGGTTTTGATAATACCCGTGATAACCTCCGGACCCCTTCTTCTATCTGATCGCATGAAGAATTGGTAAAATTAAGCCGCAGGGTGTTGATACCTCCTCCATCAGTGTAGAAAGGAATACCAGGGAGTACTGCAACTTTTTCTTCGAGAGCTTTGTTAAAGATGTCAAGAGAATTGTAGCCTTCAGGGAGTGTAATCCATAAAAACATCCCCCCGTCAGGCACAGTGTAGGATATAGAATCAGGAAATTCCTGACGGATTGCCTTGACCATACAATCACACTGTGACCGGTATGTGTCAGTAATTTTTTTAATATATGAATCAATTGGGTACTCTGAAAGGTACCGATAGATTATCCGCTGCGCAAGAATGCTTGAATGTAGGTCAGTCGCCTGCTTTGCAGTAACCAATTGGGTCATCACTTTCTCTGGAGCACATATCCATCCCATCCTCATTCCAGGTGTTATGATTTTGGAAAATGAACCATTCATAACTACATGATCTGGAATACTTTTTTTCACCGGTTGATAATACTCGTCCCTGAAACGAATTTCTCCATATGCATCATCTTCAATAAAAACCCGATCGTATTCGGAGATGATTTTCGCAATTTCTTTCCTTTTTTTATCAGACCAGGTAATTCCGGAAGGATTTTGAGAATTTGGTACGCCATATACAATCTTACAGGAATCCACTTCCATGCATCTTTGGACATCATTCAATACAGGCCCATCAGACTCGAGTTTAATAGGATGAAATTGAGGTTCGAACATTGAAAAAGCCTGTATAGCTCCAAGATAACCGGGTTCCTCTATTCCTACCGGGGTACCTTTATCAATGAAAACCTTCCCGCAAAGATCCAGGGATTGTTGGGATCCATGAGTAATAAGAATCTCTTCCGGGGTTACAGACAGACCATACCGACTATTGTAACGATTCGCAACCCATTCACGAAGTGGGTAATAACCTTCAGTGGTTGCATACTGAAGAGCGGCGGCACCTTCATCTGTGATAACATCTTTTGAAACCTGTGCCAACTCCTCTACTGGAAAAACTGATGGATTTGGAAGTCCTCCGGCAAAAGAGATAATATCCGGATGTTCAGTGACTTTCAGGATTTCACGTATAAAGGAACGGGGTGTTTTGCTCATCCGTTCAGCAAACAGGTAATCCATGATGCGTACATGTTTGTCTGAATCCTATATGACCTTCCTGCACAAGGGATAAGATCAAAACAAGGAACTGAATCAGATTATAATCAAATAAAAAAGAAACCCTGGTATTCCAGGGAAATCAGATGTTAAACCTGATTTATTTACGCAGTCTTGTTGACTGGTTCTTCAACAACAGGTGCTTCTACAGATGCGTTAACATCTGCAGTTGCGTTTGCTTCTGCTGCTTCAGTTGTGACTTCTACAACGGGTGCTTCTGTAACGACCGGTTCTGCTACTGCGACCGGTGCTGCTCCAGCTTCAACAACGTTGAAGAGTGAGGTCTCAACTACATCGGTGGTGACACCTGCGACACGGACAATGTACTCATCCGGCTTGAAGGTGCTTGCATCGACGGTAAAGCTCCACTTGTTCAGACCGTCAGTGCCCTGCTGGACCTTGACAGTTCCGGTTGCACCGTTGAACTCTCCACTCTGTGACTTGTCGGTCGGCTTGAATGAGGAAGAAGTTACCTCAACAAGGAGATCGTTGTCATCATACATGAGGTTGGTAGTACCGGAGATCTCAAACTTGGAACCTACAGCCTGCTCACCGATTGGGTTGATGGTGACCTTTGGCTCCTCTACGAGGAACTGCATCTTGGTGTAGATATCGTCAACCATTGCAGAGTCGATTGCTTTGACAAGTGCTTCTGCTGCATCGGTTCCCTGGAGTGCTCCTGCACCGCCGATTCTGAAGACTTCAGAGTCACGGGTTGGGTATGCACCAAGGATCTTCTGTGGCTCGAGCGGATTGTCTGGGTAGACATCGAACTCATTGTTGTACATTGGGTGCTGGATAACTACGAAGTACTGTCCTGCATAGAGAGATGCGGTTTCTGCACCCTTGATTTCGTGCTCGAATGACATGTCATCGTTCACGGACTCAGTTGCGTAGAGAACCTTGTTCTTTCCGAGGATCCAGATTGCAATACCCTTGGACGGGTCGCCTTCTGCGGTACCACGGAGGTACATCTTGTCACCCTTTGCAACAACACTTGCGGAAGCGGTTGCCTGGATGTACGGTTTCTTGATCACGAGTGAGACAGTGTCGTACTGTGCGTCACTGAGGTGATCCTTGTCGCGCGGAGCGCTAACTGCGTAAACGGTGTAGGTACCTGCATCCATCTCAAGGTTGGCAGTCTGCCACTTGAACTCGTAGGTATCGTCATCCTGAACGTCAGCCTGGTCAAAGGATGCCGGCTGGTCGTTGTTGACTTCCTTACGTGGGGATTTCAGCATACCACCTACGTTCGGGAGGTTTGGACCGGTTATGAACAGATAGGTAACGTCAGTCTCGGAGTTAGTACCGGAGATCTTGACTTCCTCACCAAGGTAGTAGCTCTGGTCACCAGATGCGACGATGGTTACATCGCCCTTCTCTACCTTGACATCGACTTCATCAGACTTGTACTGGCTTCCGGATTTGCGTTCTACACGGATAGTGTACTTCTTGTCCTTGGTGTCTTTGGAGGTCTTCCACTCAACGGTTCTGGTTCCACTGGAATTGAGTTTTACAAGTGCGTAGAACTTGGTTCCGTGGAATTCGGGATCATCGGGGACATCCTGCTTGATGCTCTTCCCTGCTCCTCCCTCATACTGGTACTTACCGATTTCGTACGGTCCTGCGGCTGCGTCCTGCTTGACATCAGCCTGGGTGGACAGAATCATCGGTGGCTGGTCATCAGGCTGGCCGGTCATTGAGCCGGTTCCCTTTGCCCAGACGTAGTACTCAGCGTTCGGGACACCAGTGATGGTGACAGAGAATGGGTTGCCACGGACAACTGTGTCCTTGTTGGCTTCGATCTTCACCTGGTCGGTGGCGATCTGAACACTCTTTACTGCAGAGATAGTCTTACCGGTGTAATCTGAACCGTCAGGTGCAGTGTACTGGTCCTTCATACCGTTGGCGTTACACTCTGCCCAGACCGTGTAGGTACCTGCCTTGTACATGCGGTTACCATACTGATCCTCGGCTGCAGTGTTCCATCCATCGTTCGGTGCCGGCTCAGTGTGCTTGTTGTCTGGGGATACCCAGTACCAGAGCTGCTGGTTGACAGCAAGCTGGGTCAGCGAAATTTCCTTGCCGTTGTTGCCAACGAGGTTGGTGTAGACACCACCATCTGCACTCTTTACTTTGATCTTGAAAGGTGCATCTGCAGGCTGGAACCCTGGACGGGTGATGATGCTCTGCATGTTGGTCTCAACCACAAAGTTTCCGTAGTTGCCTACAGGAATAGCCTTGCCAGTTACATCTTCATCAACAGATCCATCCCAGACCTTCAGGTTGAGTGATGGTTCTTTGATGTTAAATGAGAGCGGTCCTTTTACGCTGCCATTCCACTGATACCAGTTGCCGGTCTTTCCGACGAAGATATCAGGGGAAACATAAAATGACTGTGCGTTGGTAACCTGCTGGATATCTGCAGGCTGCTCAGTCTCAGTGTTGGTACCTGGCTGCCACCATGCAATCTGGCTGGCGCCTCCGGTTGCTGCAGAGACATCAAGCCCCTTCTCACCAAGGAAAACTTCTCCTCCGGCGGGGATCTTGTTGATTGCTGCAGTAGCGGGGAATGCCATGATTGCAAGTGCAACAAGCACCATCATGACAACTGCAAATCGTGCGTTCATTACATGTCCTCCGAATGAATTCAACCCATACCTGAGGCATCAGGCTATCTATCCTGATGAATACAGATATGGAATACTCCGAGAGTAACTCCGAAGTATCATTACTTAGTTGTCTGGTATATTTTATATTCTTGTGATCTGTTTTGGGATTGAAAATTAAAGAGACACTATAATTGAGACAGAAATTCTTTAATAATGCCTATTTTTTAAGAAATATGACCTATTTTACCCCTAATCCTTTGATCAGAGAAAGTATTTAATATATTGTGTAAAGACCTAAAACTCATATCTTTTTTAATCAATTCTTTCAGCGCCATGAAAAGTATCTCTGGAAGATTCCAATATTCCTTCATCACCTGCCCGCCTCACTCTGAAAATTAATTATTAACATTGAAAAAAGTTGTAAAAACTTATAGGTATATGTTTTTTAAAAAATGTGAGAAGAAATAATATTCGGAAACTGACCGTTGCAAGATAAAAAAAGCCTTTTTTTTTGATAATTAAAAAAGTCAGATCTATAAAAAGAATGAAAAGCCTCAGCCGAGATTTGAACTCGGGACCTGTTGATTACAAGTCAACCGCTCTGCCAGCTAAGCCACTGAGGCGCGGAAACATGTAGTATTTTTCAACACATAAAGATACTGTTTGATCGGTTTCTTTTTCCACTTTTGGTACAGACCAATCTGGGATGGTACAGCTGACTGTGGATATCGGGGGCAGACCTGGCGTAGATTGCCGTGGATTTTGTTCATATTGTTATTTTAAGCATGCAAAGGAAGTTCCTGCCTTTGGATGCAAATACTGTCTTCCATTCACAAAAGGCTGTGATTACTGTACACGGAGTGTGCAGGAAAAATATTCGGGTTTTATTACTCTCCGGGATGTCGCAGAAAAAGTTCTGGCTGATCTTCAGGTGTTAAGTGGTGATCTTACCAGGATCACAATTTCCGGAGGTGGAGATCCAAGTTGTTATCCGGAATTTTCTGATCTCATCGAACTTTTAGGAACACTAGAAGCGCCACTCCATATTGGTTATACCAGTGGGAAAGGATTTGATAATCCGGATATCGCAGATTTTCTCATAGAGAACGGACTGCAGGAGATTTCATTTACTGTATTCTCCCATAAACCGGAACTCCGCCGTTCATTTATGAACGATCCTACACCTGATGCTTCATTGGAAGTCCTTCTCCGGCTTGCCAAAGAGATCGATGTATACGCCGCGCTTGTGATACTCCCCGGCGTAAACGATGGAGATGCTCTCTATGATACAATCCGTTGGCTTGAACAGGCAGGAGTCAAAGGAACGATTTTAATGAGGTTTGCAAATGCTCCAGAGCAGGGTCTTATCCTCAATAATGCTCCTATCATATCAGATCAACCGGTTCATTCAATAGAGGAGTTCTCAAGGCTTGTCAGGAGTGTTAAAAAGATAACACACATGAGAATCTCCGGAACACCCTTATGTGATCCCGACCTTGAATCCCCGTTTATTCTATTGAAAGAGAATAAGCTTCTGCAGACACTCCCAAAAGTCGCCAAACATGCAACAATCATCACTGGAAGCATCGCAGCCCCATATATCTCTCAAATAATTGAAAGCAGAGGGGGAAAAAAACTCGTAACACCAGTGAAGAAAGAAATTGCAGATCTCATAACTATTGATGATTTGAAGGAACTCAACCTTCACGAATTACCTGAAACAATAATCATACCAGGAAGATCCTTTGTCCATAACTCTGAAGCTGAAAGAATATTATCCGCTGACGGAGTTCAACGGACAATTATCCGCGGTCCTGACATGCTGACAGCTGATGGGGAAACGTCTATGGGCATGACTCGGGATGAAGTTCTCTCCCTGGAACTGGAAGGATTTCGAACACTCATAAACCTCATCAACCAATGGGGTTCCTGACAGTACCCTTATCATCTGTAAAGATTTACTATATACCGCACTTTTCATAGTGCTGGCAGACGCAAATCCGACGTGATTACAATCACTGCCCTCAATCCGGGGCTTTGGGATTGCAGAGAGTTAGCAGGTTATATTATCTGGCTCTTTTCTCTCTCAGGATTTTGCTCTGTTTACAGGAGGATATAGAAATGGCACGAATGCATGCCCGTAGAAGAGGTATTTCACGTTCAGTCAGACCCTACCGGACACAGGCACCGGAATGGTCCAATACTGACAAGGAAAGCATCATCAAGCAGATTGTCGACCTGCGCAGACAAGGAAGTTCAACCGCTGAAATTGGGCTTGTTATGCGTGACAAGTACGGAGTCCCCAGCGTAAAACTTGCCACAGGCAAGAAAATTACACAGATACTCCGTGAGAATGACCTTGGAACAGAAATTCCTGAGGATCTTCGCAACTTGATTCAGAGAGCACTCGGTATGAGAAAACACCTCTCTGAGAACAAACGTGATGTTCATAACAAACGCCAGCTCATGCTGACCGAGTCAAAAGTTCGCAGACTTGTAAAATATTACGTGAAAAGCAAAAAACTTCCAAAAGGCTGGGTTTACAAGCCAGATACAGCAGAAATTCTCCTGTCCAGATAATCCTGCGATTGATATGTCCATTGATACTGCTGCAAAAGATCTTGCAAATGAGTTATTAAGACAGAGATACGTTGAAGTGCTCTGTCACCATGATGCAGATGGTATTGCAGCAGGATCGATCATGGCAATGGCACTATACCGTGCCAGCATCCCATTCAGACTCCGGATAACCCATCGGTTATCTGAAAACGACCTCCCGAAAACAAAGCCTCTTTTATTATGTGATCTTGGATCAGGTCTTGCAGAACTGCCTGAGGATACTATGGTCATTGATCATCATCTGTCATTTTTTGAGGGGCCATACCATGTCAATCCAAGACTTGACGGAATCGATGGTGATAAGGATTTAAGTGCAGCAGGTGCTGCCTATCTTGTTGCAAATGCCCTGGGAGATAACAGAGATCTTGCAGGTCTCATCCTTCTTGGGATTATCGGGGACAATCAGACTCTTACCGGAAAAAACCAGGAAATTTACCGTGAAGCCCTTGGAAACGGGATAATCAGTAAAAAAAGAGGCTTTACTCTTCCTGGCAGAAATCCAGCCGAACAAATAGAGCTTGCAACAAAACCCTTTCTCAACGGATTGTCAGGATCAGAAGAAGAGTCTAAAAACCTGATCCAACAGGTTTCATCAGGAGATACCCTCCAGACAGATCTCCTCTGTTCACTCCTGGTTCTTCAGGCTTCAGAAATCTGCCAGACAGAAACGTTGAGTTCTATATGGGGAGATGTATGGGTATTAGAGCGTGAAGTTGTTGAACACGCACAGGATATGGCATTTGTTGTTGATTCATGTGGAAAAGCAGGTGCAGGGAGTACAGCGGTATCCCTTTGTCTGCGTTCATCTAAATTGACTGAAAAAGCCTTTGATGTAGCACGATCACATCGAAAGGCCTTGATTCATGAGATGAACCAGTTTCTTACCATACCGTCATCAGATGCCACCACACCTGTTTTATGTTCAAATCAACACCTCGCCAGTGATCTTGCTGACACAATCTTCTATAATATCCCTCTTTCATTCCCTGTCATTGTCGCAGTGAAGAAAGAGGATGGCAGTTGTTCCTGTTCCATCAGATCAAATCCAAAAAGTGGAATAAATCTAGGAGAGGTAGTCCATGACATCGCTCAGGAATTTGGTGGTCATGGTGGAGGTCATCAGAGTCGGGCTGGAGCAACATTCGCCTGTGAACATCTGGATAAATTCGTTTCAGGAATAGCAGAGGTTTGTGGGTCATGAAGATTGAAGGTATAATAAAGACCTGCCATGCACAGTCAGAATGTATTGCCGGATCGGTTGCAGCAGATAATCTGTCGGAGATGACAACGACTGCAGAAGGTAATTATGTTATTACCCGATTCTGTAGCACAAAAACCAGATCTGTTATCGCTTCAATGGACGATTACCTCATGAATATCATCGTAGCTGAAGAAGTATGTGAAAGCCCTGCGCAAACTGGGAAAATTTCAGGAGAAAAGGGCATTATAAATCCGGATTGAGACAAAAGCCGGTTCATAATTAATTCATCAATAGAGGAAGTCAGAACATATGCATCATTATGTAAAAAGGTGTGAATAATGGCAGCGAAAAAACCAACTGGAAGAAGAGTTGACGGATGGAAAGCAAAATCCTGGTACAAAGTATATAGCCCTGACAATGTAGGGAAAGTATACCTTGGGGACACTGTGGCTGATGATCCTGGCAAACTGATTGGCCGGGTAATGCATGCACCACTTTCAGAACTAGTAAATGATTATACAAAGCAGAACGTGAAGATGAAATTCGCAATTACGAATGTTGCTGGTGATGCCGCATACACATCATTCATCGGTCATGAACTTGCGCGTGATTTCATCAGATCACTGGTAAAACGCCGGACCTCAAGAATTGACTGCGTGGTAAATTTTGTCACAAAGGATGGATGCAAAGTACGTGCAACAGTCACATGCTTTACCCTTACTCGTGCAGATCAGAGCCAGCAGCACGAAATTCGGAGAATACTTACCGAAGATGTTCTGGTATTTGGTAAAGAAAATGAGTTAGGTGTATTTGTAAACAATATCATTAATGGGGACCTTGCAAAGGAACTCTTTAAGAAAGTAAAAGAGCTTCATCCAGTCCGCCGTGTAGAAGTAATAAAGACGAAAGTAGAACTACCGAAAAGTTCTGCATAATCTTTTTTTCAATCATTTGCAGCAAATCTACGATAGGAACCTTATTTCGTTGCATATAGTACCCATTCATAGATCTGTGATCATGGTGATGTATGGGTAAAACCAATGGTAATGACAATCCTAACCTTTATGGCATTTTCGAAGGATCCAGGTGTACTCAATGCTAGATATACGATTCATTCGCGCTAATCCTGATATCGTGAAAGCAGATCTCAGGAAAAGAAATGATTTAGATAAAATAACTTGGGTTGATGACCTGATAGCGCAGGATATTCGTCACCGTGAACTTATTGGGCTAACGAATGAACTGCGTCATAGAAGAAATTCTATCTCCTATGATATTAACCGGGCAAAAAAGGCTGGAGAAGATGCACGTTCACTCATCACCGAAGCAGCAAATCTGCCAAAACGCATTAAAGAAAATGAAGCTGAAATGGAAGAGATATCAGCAAAAATCCGGAATTATCTGATGCGGCTGCCGAACATCCTTCATGAGAGTGTACCTGTTGGAAAAGATGATTCAGCAAATGTTGAAGTAACGAAAGTAGGCACTCCACGAAATTTTGATTTTGACCTGAAAAATCATGGACAGCTTGCAGCAGATAATAATTGGGCAGACTTTGAACGGGCAACAAAAACCTCGGGTGCCGGATTTTACTTCCTGAAAGGAAACCTGGTGTTGCTCGATCTCGCTCTTCAGCGCTTTTCCCTTGATCTTCTGATGGAGAAAGGATACATTCCGGTTATCCCTCCGTACATGATCAACCGAAAATCTTACGAGGAAGTTACAGATCTTGACGATTTTGAAAAGGTCATGTATAAAATTGAGGATGATGATGCATACCTGATTGCTACCAGCGAACATCCTATGGCTGCAATGTACCAGGATGAAATATTTGAAGAAAAGGATCTTCCTCTCAAACTTGCTGGACTATCCCCCTGTTTTAGAAGAGAGATTGGATCACATGGATTGGATACCAAAGGTCTTTTCCGCGTCCATCAGTTCCATAAGGTAGAACAATTTGTTTACTGCCATCCGGATGATTCCTGGACAATACACGAAGAACTCCGGGAGAATGCAGAAGAAATATTCCAAAAACTCGAGATACCATATCGTCTGGTAAACATCTGTACTGGAGATATTGGAACTGTTGCAGCGAAAAAATATGACATCGAGGCCTGGATGCCAAGAGAGAATGAATATCGGGAAGTTGTTTCATGTTCCAACTGTACGACGTATCAAGCAGTCAGGCTGAACATAAAGGTAAGAGATAAGGAAGATTTTGAGTCCAAGCAATATGTTCATACTCTCAACTCGACAGCAATTGCTACATCACGGGCAATGCGGGCAATTCTTGAAAATAATCAGCAGAAAGATGGATCCGTGTTAATACCAAAGGTATTACGGCCGTATATCCATAATAAGGAATTTCTTTGATACCTTAATGAAATTTTCATAAAATATCCATTTTTATATAGGTATCATGCAGGTTAAACCGGCAGCTCTTTTTTTTCTTACTTCTAATTCTTTCTGGCCTGCAATATGAAAATTACAGAAATGCTGGAACTTGAAGAAATCTCTCTCATAGAACCGATGTTTTCTGACCTCGTATACCCGGATATGGATGAATTTATGGTGCAGAGACCTGGAACATCTGGAAAAATCCTGGTTGATGAAGATGAAAGACCGGTAATTTTTGCTCAAAAAGATGAGAATGATGGGTGGATAGGATGTTGCACCCTCCTGAGAGAACCCTCTTTATCTCTCATTGAACATTTTGAGCAGTTTGATTGTGACATGTACCAGGAAGATAACGAAATTGCCCAAGATGCGATAAGGAATTATTTTAGTACAATTTTATGCAGTTCTGTTCAACCCGGACCAAACGATCTGAATCCTGCCAGGGTACATAGTATTGAATCATTACTGAAAAAAACCATAGGAACAGATTCACACCAGACCGGTCTTGACTGTTGTTGCGGAACCGGGGTCGGTGCAATGGTTATGGAACAATATGGGATGCATCCCCTTGCTTTCGACAATGATGAATCTCTTCTGGTCAGGGGGATGATGGAAAAAAGATTACGACCTGAACGGATTATGTGGATAGATGGCAGGATGATTTCCCACTATCTTACAAAAAAGGTTTCAATTGCCTGTGGTTTCATGATAGGAGAGATTCATTCATTTAATGCACACATATGGCAGGAAATAATTTCTGCAACATGCTTGGTTTCTGATAACATCTTATTCACTACCGGAACTGAACCTGAAATAAATCTGATAAAAGAATGGGTTTTAAATTCTGGAAAAAAAGCGGAGATATTTGAATCAGATTCTGATCCGATTTATGATAGATGGGTATGTTATTCAGAGTAAAAGAGGATAATCAAAAATCCTGTACAACCTCTAAGGGAAGATGGGGGGTGTCATAATCAATGACAATCCCCCGTTCATTCTTTTAATATCGTTTATTCCCGAATTACTTCTCCGGTCCTGATTTTAATAGACTCTTCGATGGGGAGAACAAAAATTCTGCCATCACCAATCTTTCCAGTATATGCTCCTTTTTTAACAGCTTCAATAACCTGGGGGACTTTTTCAGCTTTTACTACAATCTCCATCTCAATTTTGGGAATAAGATCTACTTCTATCGTTCCTCCACGATATTGCAGGCTAATTCCTTTTTGTTCTCCACGACCCTGCACTTCAGTAATTGTCATGCCGAAAAATCCAGCCTCTTCTAAGGCAGATTTTACCGCATCCAGTCTTTCTGGTTTGATGATAGCTTTTACGAGTTTCATAATTCAACCACCTTATGAGCGGGCCCGTTCTCCATGCTGGGAGATGTCAAGTCCCACATATTCTTCATCTTCTGATACACGCAGTCCGATTGTTTTGTCGATGACAAGTGCCAGAATATAGGTCACTACAAAGGCATATGCCACAGCAATGAGTGCATCTACTGTGTTGATGCCAAACTGGTATACATTACCAGCGAGAAGACCACTCTTTCCAACACTTGCGAATATTCCAGTTGCGATTGCACCCCACAGACCACCAACACCGTGGATGGCCCATGCATCAAGACTCTCATCAAATCCTTTCTTAAGGCGCCAAAGCAGAGCACTATAACATATCAGACCTGCAACAGCACCGATAATCAGGGCTGCCGGAACATCAACAAATCCAGCTGCAGGAGTAATTCCGACCAACCCTGCAATAGCTCCAGATACCATTCCAACCGAACTTGGTTTACCACGAATGCTGCTTGCAAGAAGCCACGTAAGCGCTCCGGCTGCAGCGGCAGTGTTTGTTACCATAAAGGCATTTGAAGCCAGACCATCGGCAGCAATTGCACTTCCGGCATTAAATCCGAACCATCCAAACCAGAGTAACGCTGCACCGAGCAGAGTCATCGGAATGTTATGAGGTTCCATCGAACTTTCTCCAAAGCCCATCCGCTTTCCAATCACCAGGGCAATTGCCAGAGCACCAAATCCTGAACTGATATGAACAACTGTTCCTCCTGCAAAGTCCAGAGCTCCAAGGGAAGCTGCCCAGCCACCACCCCAGGCCCAGTGTGCCAGGGGATCATAGACAAGTGTGGTCCAAAGTAATCCGAACAATACAAATGCTGACAGACGAATCCGTTCAGCTACACCAGATGTCAGGATTGCCAGTGTAAGGGCAGCAAAGACCAGTTGGAACGCAGCAAACAGGATATCCGGTATAGGAAGATTTGTTGCTTCCATCCCAATCCCAGCCAGTCCAATATAATCAAGGCCACCTATGAATCCTCCAATATCAGAGCCAAATGCGAGTGAATATCCGCAAAAGACCCACTGTACACTCACGAGAGCATAACAGAGGAACGCTAACGCCACCATTGAGATGACATTTTTCCTCCGTACCAAACCTCCATAGAACAGCCCGACCCCCGGAGTCATGAGCATGACCAGGCAGGTAGAGGCAAGTATCCACGCAGTTGCACCACTATCTAGCGTCATTTTCTAATCACCTGATTGATCACCAGTATTGCTGATCCTGTATCTACCTGATTAGAGGCTTTCGCCTGATAAATTATCCACAGGCGACTGATACTTTCAGCCTTCCCCAGTGGGTCTCATCCACATGGGTAGTAAGAAGTTATCTTCCACCATATATAAAATTAACTATAGTGCGAAAAATAACCGACAACTCAATAAAGAATAACTATGATATTAAAAATTAAAATTCCTAAAAAATCAAATTATAATATTATTTTCGCTTTACCCTTCTTCCCCGGCGCTTTTTCTTTTTCTTGGAAGTATCGTCTTCCAGATTATTTTTATGCTTTTTATCTTTGGCTGCTTCTTCATCAGTTGCGCACTCGAGATCGGCCAGAATATCCAGAGGATCTTTCATATCATTTACCAGCCGGATGATGCGTGATAACCTCTCAACACCAATGAAATGCTCAGCCATCACTCGTGCAAGGGGCGTGAGACGGATATCTCCATTCTCCTTATAGACAAAATTTTTGTCAAGCAAAAGTTCTTCAACAGGTTCAGATTCACCAACCAGGTTTCCCTCAATTTTATCTATTGCACTCTGACTGCCTTTCGAGATAACCGCATTAGCTACATAGAGCTCAGAACTCTGTTCCAGAGTGTATTGAGGAGCGACTTCACCCATTTCCCCTTTCAAAAGACCCATTGCAACTTCTTCTTCAGTAAGTCGGGAGCCCCTTATATAACTGGCTCCGGGCTCTGCAAGAAGTACAACCTTTCCAAGGTCATGAAAATCAGGTCTTCCGGCTCGACCTGACATCTGCTGAAATTCCTGAACGGTAAGCCATTCTATCCCCATCGCCAAGGAATCAAAAATTACCTGGGATGCTGGAAAATCCACACCCGCTGCAAGTGCTGCAGTTGTAACGACGGCACGAAGTTGTCCTTTTTCGAACTTTTCTTCAACCAGACGTCGTTCTGACTGAGTAAGACCGGCATGATATGGCGCAACACCATCACCAATCTTCTCAGCAATAATATGACACCGGGCCCGGGAATTGGTGAATATTATAGTCTGTCCATGGTAGCCCTTATCAGATATTCGATTATACTCTTCTGCTACTAAGGTTCGTTCGGTTGGAATCTTCTGTTCTCGTTCAGAAAAGATCAGATAGCGTTCGAGAGTTACAGGACGATCATCATACCTGACAAGTTTAGAATTTAACTTGCCTGCAAGTAATTTCGGATGTCCAATCGTCGCGCTCAGATACAAGAACTGAGCTTTAGGTGAAGAATATTTCATGCGGGCTATTAAACCGTCAACCCGGTGACCACGGTCGCGATCCTCAAGCATCTGCACTTCATCGATAACAACCGTCCCAACATTGGTAAAGGACTCGCCGAGGCGCATGAGATGATCGACACCCTCATATGTAGCAACAATAATTCCACCATCCCGGTTCCTGTTGGCAGCTCTCCTGTTTTCCTTAACAGCTATGCGACTTGTACCGGTAATTATAGATACATCGGTTAAATGCCCGTATTTTTGAGAGAAACGTTCATATTTTTGATATGCAAGGGCAACCAGAGGGACCAGGAAAAGAACGCGACCTCGTCTTTCCAAATAATTTTTTAGACCGGCCATCTCACCGATGAATGTCTTACCACTCGCGGTTGCAGAAACAACAAGCAGGTCTTTTCCATATAAGAGTCCGGCTTCTACAGCCAGTTGTTGAACTGGCATAAGTGATTCAACACCACAGGCAGTCACAAACTCATGGGGAAATGGTAGTTCCTCAATCCTACTGGTCTGCACTACAGGGTGAGCTTCAAGGCGGTCATACATTGTATGTCCAACCGTTAGCCGGTCAGGTTCAATCGTCGCTAAAACTCTATCAACACTTCGGTACTTTTCTAAAAGTTCGTCTAAATGAGAGAGTGCAGATCTGCCAAGACGGCCCATGTGAACTAGTTCTCTACGAAGCTCTTTCCTCGCACAGTCCATACAAATCTGCTCATTTTCCCCAAATCCTACAGTATTTTTTTTATCAAGTTCCGTTATCCGGTCATCCATCAGACAAAATCTGCATAATGAGACAAAGGCAAATGAAATCTGAAGATCCTGCAGGAATGACTCAAATGGTTTATCTCGTCCAGTCAGGTAAACCCGAGCCCGTCGTAAATGGGTAATGAGATCCTTGCTGGGAGTGTTGCGATACCCACCACTTTTTGTGTGCCTGATCCGGTACTTTACTGGTCTAATCCCTTTTGGGGTATCAACAAGTTCAAGCATCCCGGTAATCCGGATGTGATGAGTGTCAATATATAAAATCCGGTAATATTTTTTTGTCGGCTGAATTATCGCCTTCATGAAGACACCAGGTCATGGATCTCATACGTGAGATCCGCCTGTTCAAGCTGTTTCAAAAAGTCTGTAAAAAATTCATCCACAATTACAATAGCACACGGAATTCCATGAAGAGCGGCCTCAACCGCTCCTTCCCGTGAACCAAAATATAGATCCGGAACTCTGTCAATTTTTTTCAGGGATACCCATGCTTCAAGACCAACGCAAGCAACAACTGTCACCCTGTTGATAACCTCTTTCAGAGCATCTAATCTGACCTTGCGTGAACCACCCCGTTCTACCCTTGGAACTTTACATACAAAAACAGTTGATTCACGATGGGTGATGATTCCTTCAAGACCAGATACCCCGGCGTCCTCACCCTTAGGAGTGTCGGACACTACCATACCATTTGCTGACTGTGGTTGTTTTGAGGCATACAACAGACCATTTTTCATGTATACCCCAACAGAATCTCCTATTGTCAGATTTTCAGCAGCAATGGCTGTCCATACAGAGACCTGCTTAATTACATCATTTCTTATGTGGCGTGCATATGATTCAAGAACCTCAGCATGATGCAGAATCCATTCAACACCCTCCCTTGTGACTTCATATCTACCTCGCCCGGGTGCTTTTAGCATTCCCTCATCTGTTAATTCCCGTACATAATCGGAAATAGCCTGAGGGGTGACACCTAGACCTGCTGCAATCTCCTGTTGTCGTATTGCAGGCTGATGGGCTGCGATATCTACCAAGATTTGAAACCTGGTGACATCACGCTTATTTTTCAGGATGGTGTATCCTGGATCATTTTCATTCATTCAAAACGACCAGTCCCTGACCTTTCACATCAAGATGTGGAATTCTCTTTGCAATTCCTTTAATAAACACTGGTGATACTCCGAACTTTCTGGCAATATCACTAATCGAACTATTCCCTCTGGATAATTCAGCTTCCACACTGTCACCTTTCATCCTGAGATCATCCCCGTTCGTAAATGCGATGGCAAGAAGATCCCCAAGATCTGAAAAGTTACACTGGAAGTTAGCACGGACCTTACTATAATTAGCCCGGTATTCTTTCTCCGGTTTTTTCCCTGGTTCGGGCATTCTCCATTTCTCCTCAATGAGATTCCCTTTTCGAAGAAGAAGTAGCCCATCTCTGACATATTCTGCTCCGACAACGTCACTCAGCTCCGTTGGGGTCATCCAATTTTTATTCAGGAGTTCGAGAATTTTCTTATAATGGGTATTATTAAATACCACGAAAAGGGGAACCAGTTCTACCGGATCATTCACAATCCGCACATGACCCGTCAATTCAAAACCCTATTATAATAACGTTGGATAAAAAATTAAAGGTTTGTTGTAATAAAAATGCCAAAACAGGGCTATATAATAATACGGGGAATTGTTCAGGGCGTAGGATTTCGACCATTTGTATATGCCCGGGCGATTGCGCATAGCATTCATGGATCAGTCTGGAACACTGGATCAGAGGTCCGCATAAATGCATGGGGAGATAATTTTGACGATTTCATAGAAGACTTGAAACGAGGAACCCCCCTTTCCATTATCGATTCAATAGAAATTCATCCATTATCTGGATCACCCCCAGACTCATTTTCTATTCTAAAATCGCATGACGGCATACGAACAGGTCTCATTCCACCGGATATTGCCACCTGCCCGGAGTGTGTGCATGATATCTTTACTCAGGGAGGGAGATATGAAGGATATTTTGCAACATCATGTGTAAATTGCGGACCAAGATATTCCATCATCAAAACTCTTCCATATGACCGGGAAAGAACAGCAATGGATATTTTTCCACCCTGTCTGGAATGCTCAGATGAATACAGTGATCCCTCCTGTAGACGACATCATGCACAGACAATCGCCTGCGAATTATGTGGACCGGTTCTTATGCTACATACAGGTGATCGTCAGGTAATCAATGTAAGTAATCCAATCCAAAGGACTGCAGAACTCCTTGAACAGGGTAATATTGTTGCTATCAGGGGAATTGGGGGATTCCATATCGCCTGTATTGGAGAGAGCTCAAAAGAGTTAAAAAACCGGCTCGGAAGAACAGAACAACCCTTTGCCATAATGGCCCGGAAAGAGTGGATAAAAAAGGAAACGATGATCTCACATGAAGAGGAAGAAATGCTTCAAAGTGAGATCTCACCAATAGTTATCCTTGATAAAAAAAACTCACGAGCGCATGACCATATCAGCAGCCTCCATACCCTTGGCTGCATGGTTCCCTATACCGGTCTTCACCATCTTTTATTCAGCCATCTAAAGGCTCCATATCTCATCATGACCAGTGCCAATGCACCAGGTTACCCCATGATAACTACTCTGAATGATGCATTCGTAAAGTTAACCGGTATTGTTGATTATTACCTGACTCACACCCGCGATATTGTTAACCGGTGTGATGATTCAGTAATCAGAAATGGATACATTATACGATTGTCACGTGGATTTGCACCCAAAAGAACTAAGATTTTTCTTGGGGAAAAAGCAATACTCGGGACTGGTCCTGAACTTAATTCAACGGTGACTCTGTATACACATGGGTTTTGTATTACTTCTCCTCATATTGGAAATGTCAGAAATCCTGGAACATATGGATATTTGAAAGAGACCATTGCATGTCTTCGGGATCTTATGCAACCTGATATTTCCATAATAGCACATGATCTGCATCCTCAGTTCCTCTCAACCAGGTATGCAAAAGAACTTAGTGAGGTAACTGATGCTGTTTTAATTCCTGTTCAACATCATCAGGCACATATTGCAGCAACCTGTCAGGAAGAATGTATCGGAATAGCGATTGATGGTGTTGGGTATGGATCAGACGGAACTATCTGGGGCGGCGAGATCTTTGAAGGATCTGCCCCAGAATACAATCGTGTCGGACATTTAATGCCGGTACTTATGCCTGGAGGAGATCTTGCGACAACCTGGCCGGAGAGGATGCTATATGGTATTCTCCCGGATGAAAAAACCAAAGAATTGTTGTTAACACGAACATGGACTGAAAAAGATCTCTTAATTCTTGAAAAGCAAGTCTCAAGAAGGTTTAATACAGCAATTACAACCAGCACAGGAAGAGTCCTCGATGCAGCGGCTGCTCTTCTTGGTATTTGTAGAAAAAAGACATATGACGGAGAACCTGCGATGAAACTAGAATCTGCTGCTTTTGGATCTTCTCCAGATACATGGGAAATTCCGTTAACCAGAATCGGTGAAGCTCAGGTACTTGACACACAGAGCCTTCTGAAAAAAGCAAGGGACTTATATTTACAAAATCCGTTTGATACCAGTGCAATAAAGCAGATTGCAGCATCTTTCCAATATAATCTAGCCAGAGGAATCGCAACCATCGCTTGTAATGCCGGGGCAAGTGCAGGAATTAATACCATTGCACTGTCTGGAGGAGTTGCTTATAATGAAATGATCCGAAAGACTATTGGGGATGTTGCTCAGCAAAATGGATACACTCTCATAGTAAACCATGACATGCCACTGGGTGACGGATGTATATCATTCGGCCAATGTGTTTTTGCAGGGAAAAAAGATAAGTTATGAGGTTGCTTTCAGCATAACCTTTGGAATAAGCTTCATCTCATTCGGGCGTATCGTTACAGTTACCGTCTTTTTCTGATACCCCTCTTTCTGGTATGTAAGTGAACGTGAGCCTGCAGGAACGATTAATGTTGCCGGGGTCGTCCCAAGATATACATCACCCATGTACACTTCTGCTCCTGTAGGTTGTGAAGTTACCATGGCAAATCCAGCAGGGCCTGTCGGGTAATCCCCTACAATCCTGATAATTTCAGGTTTGCGTTCAACTGAAGAGTAATTATCACTAATTACTTCAAGAGTGACAGTATACCGCCCGATTCCTCCATACACATGGCTCGGGTTCTGGATAGTTGACATTGTTCCATCACCAAAGTCCCATCTCCATTTTTTCGGACTTCCGGTGGAATGATCAGTGAAGTTCACTGTCAGAGGAGGGGTTCCGGTCATTGGCATTGCGGTGAATGCTGCAACAAGGGTTTCTGTTACTTTGGGTTCAGGAGTTGGTTCTACGGTCGGTGTTTGTGTAGGCTGTGTTGTAGGGATTTCAGTTGGAATAACTGTCGTTGGAACAGCCTCTGGTTCTTTTGTAGGTTCTACGGTAGGTGATATCGTTGGCGACACCGTGGGAGATGTAGATCCAACCTTAATGTGTGGATTATCTACAGTAACCGATATAGGATTACCTGAATCATCTGTAAGTTCAGTTATTTGCACCTGAACATCTGCTTCTCCATCTATTAGCCCCTTTATTCCTAGAGTAGCAAGGATGATATTTGAGGCTCCGGATTTAATCTGATCAACCAAATCCACTGCCACAATATTCACTGACGAGCTAGGTAATTTAGATGCCGAATTCATGCTGAAACTAGCCGGAAAATTAACAGAGATTATTTCAGCATTAGATCCAGGATTTATCGAGATTTCAAGCTGGTATCCCGCTATTCCGGATGGGGCCTGATTCAGCATAATATCCATGGTTCCAGATACACCTGACGAAACAAGATTCAAATCAGTTCCAGATATTGTTGCCCCATTCACTGCAGATCCTATGAAAAGGATCAGGCATAGTACAGTGATGATTACAGATTTTTTTGTCATATCATTCACCTGTCCTGACCATCTGATATGATGGTATTACCACATCATAAAAAAAATGGATGGGTTTTCTCTGCTCAGGGATACTGAACATATTCAACCGTCCTGTTCAATGGGAAGTATGGCTCTTCAAAGTGATATGTCTGAATCACTGCAAGACCATTCTTTATCTCAAGGGTATCATTCCAAGGTTCATAACCGGCTTTTTCCAATGTCAGATTGTGTGTGCCCACTGCAAGGTTCATAATCATGATATCGGTTTTTCCAACCATTGTTCCATTAATCCGGACATTAACAAGCTCCGGATATGAGACAATATATGCTGCACCAGTTTGTGGTGGATCTGCAGATAATTTCCCAATTTCTGCCAGATGTGGCATCATTTCAAATCCAGATATAAAAGTTGGAAGGACATTATCAAGTATCCTTATTGGCGATACAACATCGTAATACCCTTCTTTATGCAACCGGAGCTGATAATCACGTGTTGAGAGATTGGAGAGTTCTACTGGAGTAAGACCCTGATATGCATTATTAAGATAAACCTCTGCTCCGTCAGGAACTGAAAAGATAGTAACATTGTTTTTTGCACCTCTTGTTGGAAGATGCATCGGTTTTACAGAGATGAAACCCGCCTTTTGTGTAGAGTTCGTGTACACACTGTTTGAAGCAGTCAGAGAAACGGTGTATACACCGGGGATCCGATAGATGTGCTGTGGGTTTTGTAAAGGTGACGTATTATCACTTGAACCATCTCCAAAATCCCATAAAAATTTCGTTGGGTAGCCGGTTGAATTGTCAGTAAATAATACTGTCATCGGCGCTGATCCTTCCTGAAGCTGAGCTTTAAAACCTGCAACAACAGTTGGAACCGGTGTAGGAGTTACTGTCGGAGTAATTTCCAGAGCAGGTACAGTGTTATCAGTGATCTCCGGGGTTACTTCAGGAGTAGGAACCGGAGTTGAAGAGGTTTGAGGAGTTTGAACAGGTAAAGGCCCGGAATTCTTACTCCCGACCTTGACAGATACCGGTGTAATTTCGACAGCAATTGGACTTCCGGTATCATCGGTAATTTCTGCTATTGCCAAGCTCATTGAGGTGGTTCCTTCAGATAACCCCTCAATGCTCAGCTTACAGATTTCAGTTTTTCCGGCACCTGCTTCGACTTTCATGTTAAGATCTACTGCAGATACCAGAACCTTTTCCCCGGGAGTCCCCTCAATAACTTTAATAGGGGCCCATTCAGGCATTGTTACTGCCGAAACACGTACAACACCAGTTGGTTCAAATGAGGTGTTGAATTTATATCCAGATATTCCAGCAGGAGCCGCATCTACAGTGATGGGGAGATCTACTTTCTGTCCGACTGTACTGATATGGATATCCTCAAGGGAGATCTCTACAGCACTTCCTGCTCCACACATGAACAGGAGAACCATACACATGGTCAGTAAACTTGTAATGAATGAATTTTTCATAAGATCACCTATAATGATTACCAAATTAGATTGTAGTATTTGACAATATCATCAGGATCAATTACACCATTTCGATTATAGTCAAACGGTGCAGGAGTTAATCCATCTAAATGCCCATGAGCATAGGCATTAAAGAACACTACAACATCCTTTGTGTTCCGTTCACCATTTCCGTCAAAGTCATCGAGCAAACCATCATGAACTAATAACGGCCACAAATCTTTTGGCTGATTCTGATATGGTGGGAGAGCCGGAACTGCTGATGTTGTAATAGTTGCATCAATTCCACTAATTACCATCGATGAAGATTCGTACCATATCTGGGGTTTGTGTTTGTCAGTTTTGTTAAACCTTAAGACATCTGAACCAGGAGATGTTCCAAGTAGACTGATATTTCCTAAAGAAATATCACGTGATCCGGCAGGCCAACTCCAGGTTTTGTTCATACCAGTAATTGTCATAGATCTGAACGAATCAGAACTGGTATAACTTGAATCTGAAACCCAGGTCGGAGGGAGATACCAGTTCTTAATTTTAGCGTGATCTACCGAATCAAGATCAATTCTTAATTTAAATGAATGCAACCCGAAATCTGCTTTTTTGAGAAGTATATTCAATTGCCTGTCATTTTGAGATCCGTTAATGAGGCTTACTGAACTTGGAACAAATACCAGATCACTTGTGTTTGTTGCTGAGTTTATAACGATTTGTTTGGATGTCCAGGCACCTGCATCATATTTATTCCATCCAGTGAGCACAACCGGGAAGGTGCTACTCGAATTGTAAATATGCTTCACAATTGGTGAGCCATTTTTAGGCTTCGTATTATCTCCAAAATTCCATTCCCAATCTGTCAGGTTGTCTGGACTGGTATCAGTGAAAGTAAATTCCTGCCCAACCACTCCGGGAGGGGATGGACTTATACGAAAACTCACGTTTAATGGTTTATAGACTCCAATGTGATCTTGATAAACCCCATAGTCGGTTTTATACGTCTTATTCGAAATCGTCACCATCGGAGAATAATCTCTGACTGTTGTATAATTATGTGAGATATATGTCCAGAGATTATTTTTTGATCCAGCAGGACGTGTTTTCGTTGATTTAGTTCCATCACCAAATTCCCACTCAATGCTATCTATCAAAGTTCCATCTCCAGTATCTGCGAGGAATGTCACATTCAGTTTGGGCGTTCCATTTACTGGATTTGGAGAATTTGGATACGTATTATTTCCAAAAAGACAAATCGGAGTCATATTACCATTAACGGCAATATATTTTTTACTTGAAGTATGTTCATTCCCACATGGAGATGTCACAGTAAGATATGCAGGATACAGCCCAGGTTTCTCATAGATATGAGAAGGATTAGATTCGTGGCTATTTGGTGTATTATCTCCAAATACCCATGTATACGCACCTACGGTACCTTTTGACATATCAGTGAAGTTTACTCGGAGTGGGGCTATTCCAATCTGTTTATCAACAGAAAAGCCCGCATTAACATTACCACTAATATTCACATATTCTAGCTTTTGAACGGTACTTGATCCGTAAATATTTGATACGGTCATTGTGACGGTATAGACTCCAGCACGATTGAATCTATGAGTGACATCCGCTTGAGTTGCATTATCTGTATTATCTCCAAAATTCCACTGCCAAGAAGTTGGTACTCCGCACGTTACATCAGATGTAGAGAGATCTTTAAAAGATACATCTTTTGGTGCACAGAAGGCCCATCCATCCCGCTGTGTTGTATTCTGGAAATCTCCACATGGGGGTGCCAAGACACGAATTTGCTTCGAACCATGCTGGATGCTAGAATCACAACATGTGCCGGTGGTTGCCGTAAGATTTACAGTATAGGTTCCTTGTTCGTAGAATGTGTGCCTGATCGCTCGGGAAGAACTCGTCTGGTTTTCTGTTCCATCATCAAACTCCCATTTGTACTGGGTAGCAGTAAAATTATCAGATATGGCATTAAAAGTGATTTCCCGGTTAATTGGAACATCAATAATCCCATTCGGATTCGTTTTGTTACTATATCCGACAAGAGTAAAATTATCACTCATGGAGGGCTGACAAACAGTGATTCTTTTTGGATCACTCACCATCATGTCGGTGTATGTGTAAATCGTTAATGTGGCATCATACTGCCCCGGACTCGTATAATTATGTTTGAGATTATAGGCTGGTTGAGTCCCGGCATCATGAGAAGACTGATCACCAAAATGCCAAATTCTATTCACAACATTTCCTGAGCCGATTGTTGTATCATTAAAAGTAACCGTGAGATTCTTAGTACTTGGATCAACAGGTCCACATAATGTGGATACATTAAACGATGGGCGTATTGAGGGTTGGCCAAACTTCATTACAAAAGCATCAAAACTGCCCTGATAGTTACCAGTGAAATTTCCTCCAATATATCTTCCTCCCTGGACGGTCTGATTAATCCATTTGTAGACCGGAAATGCGTCGTTTTCACAGTCATCACCACAAATGAGATTGTTTATTGTCGGAGAACTGGTATAACCAGTCACAAAACTCGTGTTTCCATTTGGTTCAATCGCTACTCCTCTCCCAACCTCATCGCGATATCCACCAAAGAGGGTAGAAAATTCTGCAGATCTTCCATCCTCTTTTATTATTGTAAGAAATCCATCCTGACCACCAGATGCATATTTAATCGGATTGACAAGGCTATCCCGGGGAATGCTGGTAGAACGGCTATATCCAGTAACAAAGGCTCGCCTCTTGTCATCTACCTTTATGTCATATCCCCAGTCATCCATGCTGCCACCTAGATAGGTAGAGTAAATCAGGCCCCTTCCATCAGTGCTGAATTTTGTAACATATGCATCCTTTTCAAATGCATCATATTGCCATCCCTTCACCGTCTGTAAGGCCATATTGGTAACCGGAAAATCTGTGGAAGCTGTTGCTCCGGTAACATATGCACTTTCTGAAGAATCCACCGTAACTGCTTCACCATAATCATAACCGGTAGATCCTCCCAGATATGTGGCATAGACCGGTTGCACTCCAGCCTGGAAATTCAATTTGAAAAGGAAAGCATCCTGCCCACCCTTTATTGATTTCTGGTATCCAGGAGTTGTAGCTGGTATTAGATTTGTGGAACTGGTTGTTCCGACTATATATGCCATCCCCTTACCGTCAACGGTTATCCCATTGCCATAATCCTGTCCAGAACCAGATATATATGTAGAATATTCAAGTCTTTTTCCGTCTGGACTTATTTTTACTGCAAATGCATCACCCATGACAGCATCAGGATTTGGTGCAGTTTGATACGCAGAGGGAGTTGTGGGGAATACCTGTTCCAACTTTTTATAAGGACTGTTTCCGACCGTCTGACCTGTCAGATATACAGCATTCAAACTGTCAAGAGCAATATCATTCGCCTGATCAGCAAAGTTACCTCCAATATAATCAGACCACCATATATTCGCTCCATCTGCTCGAATTTTTATGACAAAAGCATCGTTGGATCCATGAAGCTGGTTCCCGTAGGAGAACGGAAATACAATGGGGAAATCCTCTGAAAATGTATCTCCAGTTACATACATATTTTTAAGAGAGTCAACTTCTATCCCCCTTCCAAAATCAGCTTTTGTACCACCCAGATAGGTAGAAAATGCAATAGTTGCATTTCCGGTAGCAGAATCAACTGAAATTTTCGTTACAAAAATATCCCGGCTATTATGACAGTATGAACCATTGAATTTCTTAGGAGAAGTAGTTATGAGAGGTTTATATACTGGAAAATTACAGGACGATGTGTACCCTGTCACGTATACATCACCATCAGAGTCCCTGGCAATATCCATACCGTAATCTTCGAGAGAACCTCCTAGTAAGGTTGAATATTCAAGATATGGATCTATGACAAGAGGATATGCAGGATCATAATCTCCTAAAGCGTACCCCACCTCACCATTTTCAAATAATTGGTATGATGATTCTACCTGAACAGTGGTTCCATTTATCTTCTGATAAGAGTACGGTGCCCGCTCAGTCAGATTACCAAAAGATGTAGACACCTGGAGTGAACCATCATCAGTAATTGATAGGCCATCAGATCCCTGGTACACCAACTTGATGATTGAGGGATCCACCTCTTTATTTACAATAAATTCTCGTTTAAGAACACCTTGTTTTCCAGAATATGTAAGATTAATTCCTGGAAGGATGTTCACATACCGGATTCCTCCATACCAGGGAACGTATTTCTGCCAATCGGTCTCATTTTGACCGATAAGAAAGTTTGCATACCCCTCAAGCTGATCAAATGCTTCAACAGAAACATTACTGTCCGTTCCGGCAACGGTAACGATTATCGGAGAGGAGACTGCTTGATCACATTCTTCACAATCTTCTATCGGTCCATTCACCAAAAGAGAATCATGGGTAAAATCAAAAGAAAATTCTGCAGATTTTACCTGGTAGAGAATATCCTCATGTGCCTGCCCGGCATTTTTTATAAACTGCACAGGATGAGCAGAAATATCAGGATTTACCCCGTCCTGAGTATCTGCCATCCCTGGATAACAACAGAGTATACATAAGAGCGCAGCAAGCACTCCTTTAGTAATATTCCGGTTCATCTCATCCTAACCCCCTAGTCTTGTATTGACCCCATGGTAAAAATCCTGCATTTTTTCCCGATTTATAATTATCAAGAGATATAATCTCTAAATAATTTCATCAAACAATGCAGGGTTAGTTCTCCCGCAAGACACCTGTTTTATGCCATGTACAATATGACAAGGATGTTTTTTATTGACGTATAATATTTTCTAAAAAATATTAGATAAAAACATAGATATTGAAAAAAAAATGTCAGGAACCATCTAATATCTAAAACAAAAATCTCATTAATTTTGAAATATTTTGGCAAATAAAAGGATTAGGATAAAAATTTATTGAGTCTCATCAGATAAATCAGATGATTTATCATCTTCTTCATCAGATGTGATGACTTCCCGTTTCATGGATGGGAAAAGAATGACTTCCTTAATTGAGGTATTTCCGGTTATGAGCATAACTAACCGATCAATTCCAATTCCTACTCCACCTGTTGGTGGCATCCCATACCCAAGTGCATTTACAAAGTCATAATCATGCATCTGTGCTTCTTCATCACCAAGGCGCCTTTTCTCTTCCTGGGCCTCAAATCTCTGAACCTGATCAAGAGGATCATTCAATTCAGAGAATCCATTTGCAAGTTCCATTCCGGCGATAAACAATTCAAACCGCTCAACAAATCCTTCTTTTTCCCTATGACATTTGGCAAGTGGTGAATTTTCAACAGGAAAATCGGTAATGAACGTCGGTTGGATAAGTTTTTCTTCAACAAGAGACTCAAAGAAGAGAACAAGCATTTCTCTTTGTGAATGGACATCTTCGACGCCCTCAACACCTTTCTCCTTCCCAATTTTTTTGAGAACATCTACATCATGAGCAAATATATCAACTCCGCCAATTGTCCTGACGGCATCTTCCATACTCATAACTCTCCACGGAGCAGCATATGAGATAGAATTATCCTCAAAAATTACTTCAGAACCACCCGTGATATCCTTGACAATAGTGCTGATGACTGACTCTGTCAGTTTCATCATATCTGAGTAATCAGCATATGCCTGGTATATTTCAACCATTGAAAATTCAGGGTTATGACTGGTATCAATGTCCTCATTCCGGAAATTCTTTGCAACCTCAAATACCTTCTCAAAGCCACCAACGACCAGTCTTTTTAAATATAATTCCGGGGCAATACGAAGGTAGAGTTTTTGTCCAAGGAAATTATGGAAAGTGGTGAACGGGCGAGCATTTGCCCCACCATAGAGTGGCTGCAAAGTAGGTGTTTCAAACTCAAGAAATCCATTTCCGGTAAGGTAATTCCGTAAGAGAGAAATGATCCTGCTTCTGGTTCTGAATGTTTCACGACTCTCTTCATTCACTATGAGATCCAGATATCGCTGCCTGTACCTCTTTTCAAGATTGGTAAGGCCATGGAATTTTTCAGGCAAGGAGCAGAGTGTTTTTGTGAGTAAGATCAGATCATCAACAAAAATGGATATTTCTCCTACTTTCGTCTTAAAAATCCTCCCAGTGACTCCAATTATATCACCTCTTTCTATACAGGCCTTAAATGTCTGAAATTTTCCTTCCGGAAGGGCATCCTTGCGAATATATAATTGAATTCTTCCGGTTTCATCGCGAAGATCTGCAAAAAAGGTCTTCCCATGATCCCGTACCCCATATAGTCTTCCTGCTGTTGTAACCACTTCTACCGAGGGGTCATGACCTGCCTCACAAAATTCTGACCGCACACCTGCTATATTGTGGGAACGTCTAAACTCATGAGGATACAACGGGATACCCGCCTCTATGAGCTGGTTACGTTTTGCAAGTCTCTGATCATCAAACTGAATAGATGGATTGTCCTGCATGAGAAAATCTCCGATATTTCAGACAGGATACCGAGGTACCATACACTGGTCAATCCTGCCGTCTATATTCTAAGCTCTCTACATATTGCCCGGCACGATATATATCTGCACGGAAAGAAAGGAGAGGATCAATCCTCTTCGATTTTTCTAGAAAAGATAAGAAGAGCAGCGACCAGGACCATAATGATAACAGGAACAGCCGTGGCAGGAGTTTCTTCAGGTTTTTCAGCCAGTGGATTCAATATAGTATTTATCTGAAGAACCTGTCCAGGGATAAGCTCTACTTCTGATGAATATTCCTGATAACCGGCTAGAATGAACCGATATGTGTGTTTACCTGAGCAGACAGAATCAACTGTGGCAGGAGTTACCCCAACAAATTTTCCATCTACATATATATCGGCTCCAGCAGGTTCTGTGTTCAGGATGAGTTTTCCACAGTCCTGAGGCATCGGACTTGGGTTAAGCTGGGCAGATACCGGAGTTACCTCACCGGCTCTCACCTCCACTGTTGTAGAGAAATCCTCATAATTACGGGTACTTATATAGACAGTATGGGAACCTGGAGGGATACCTGTTAATTCGAGTGGACGACCCATTTCAGTAGTACCCCTGAACTGATCATTCAGAAATACTGATGCTCCAGGTGGATCAGAGGTAATAACCAATGCACCTCCGGATATTTTTGTAACCGGATTGAGTTTCTTATCAATGATGGTCACCTGCCGGTTCGCAACAACCGCCCATTCCTCGTAATCATCATATCCGGCCCGGGTTATTAAAACTCTACGTTTTCCTGGAGGAACATTCCCAATGACCGTGTTTGTTGTACCTGAATATACTCCATCGACATAGACCGATGCTCCACCTGGAACCGTGCTGATCTGAAGTGACCCAGCTCCAGATCGAACAGTCATGTTCGCGTGAAGTCTTGTTACCTGCCCAGGAATAACATCCATATTAACAACATAAGGCTCAAAACCAGAGAGGAAAAGTGAAACCAGATGGGTGCCAGTGGTAATGTCACGATATGTCCAGGGAGTCATCTGTCCCATACCATTATCGATCGTGACTAAAGCTCCGGAGGGAGAGGATGTCACCTCAAGAGTACCAAATGGAGAAACTGGAATGAGGGCTGATTTAATAGGAACAACCTGTCCGGCTGCAGGTGTCCCGGCGATGGTCTGCTCCCATATCTCATATCCCTGCATCATGATCCGGATTTGCGTTCCATCACTTTGATTTCGTGCTGGTATCAAGACCGGAGTTTCACCCATGAATTGAGAGCCGATAAAAACATCTCCACCTTCAGGCACAGATGTTACTTCAAAGTATCCTGTTTTTTCATCTGCAATACCCGGACTACAGACACACCACAGACCTGCTGTCAGGAAAAGGATGAGTATTCCAAAAAACCGTACTGATGGATGCTCCATATTAAACATTTATGTATTTTTTTCAACGAGATTATAGTGCATTCCATTTTTATCATATCTCAATGGCGCTTAAAACCTCATCATAAAAACAATCAGATAATTCATAAGTCAGATTTTTAATTTTTACAGCATATTCTTTAATGTTGACATTGTATTTGTCGAATCAATAAAACTCAGCCTGATTGAGCAATTGCCATCAGGCGCAGGATGATATGGATATAATCCAGTAATATTTCTTCACTATCTCAATCATATCTGGCAATCAATTTGATAGGATAAAACAGAGCATGTTTTTATTTCCTCTGTACATAGTATGATTCAGGCCAGGCAATCAAATAGACCTGTCTGTGTTCTGTGTGGGGGATGTGTAAAATGAAAAGCAGAAAGATCCTGGTACTCATATGTGCCATTTTTCTCTTATCCATGAGCACATGCGCTTTTCAAAACATCCATGCATCCCAGACATTCACGAATGATGACCGGACAATTGCGTCATGTGTCGGGACTCTGCAGACTGAAGGGGATCTTCTTGTTCGAAGCAATGGCATCCGTGAAGTTTTTGGTGCATCTGGAAAAGGAGTGAAAGTAGGAGTGATCGGAAACGGGGCAGAGTCACTTCAATTATCACAAACACTTGGAGAGCTCGGACCTGTTACGGTATATGATGCAGGAACAGGTGATGAGGGTACAGCGATGCTTGAGATTATCCATGATATCGCCCCCGATGCAGAGTTATATTTCCATGCATATGGAGGAAATTCTGAATATTTTAAACAAGCAGTGTCTACTTTGGCTAATGCGGGATGTAACATAATATGTGATGATCTCTACTTTTTCCGTCAACCATTTTTAGAAGATGGTGACGTGGCTGATCATATCAGAGATGTGCTCAAAACATACCCTAATCTGATTTATGTAACCGTATCAGGAAATTTCGCTTCACTTCATTATCAGAAACCATGGAAAAGTGGAATTAGTATCGGACCGGATCAAACGCTTCATAATTTTGGCGAAGGCAACTCTGCAGTTCAACTGACTCTGGTTCCGCGAGATGAAGTAATTGTTACCCTGCAATGGGATGATCCATGGGGAGGGGCAGTGCATGACTATGACCTCTTTCTTACTGATCCATCCCGAGGTGAAGTTGTTGCTACAAGTATGAATATCCAGAATGATACTGCAGAACCTTTTGAACATCTTGTATTCCGTAATGATGGAACTGAATCCAGGCGGGTATCATTATCAATTGTGAGAAATGGAGAAAATGAGACTCCAAATATTCTTGAGATGTTCATCAGGAATATTGATGCACGTCAGGTTGACTCAGATGTCATGAAAGATCCGGCTGATTCTATTTTTGGTCATGCTGCACTGGAGGATGTAATAACGGTCGGATCAGTTGGAATTTCAACTCCATATGCAATTTCTCCGGACTCATCACAAGGACCGGTTACCATCCAAATACCAGAGGCATCCCGAAGATGGAAACCAGATATCTGTGCACCAACAAATGTCCAGGTGAGTGGAGCAGGAAGTTTTCCAGTTCCATTTCCTGGAACGAGTGCAGCTGCACCTCATGTTGCAGGTGTCATTGCCCAGCTTATAGGTTCTTTTCCAAATTTCTCAAGAGAAGAAGTCATTCAGGCTCTCTATACCAATGCGTTCGACTTGGGAGATCCAGGATGGGATCCTGCATATGGGTATGGACTCATTGATGCAGTAAAATCATTTCAGGCGCTATTAGAAGCAAATCAGGAATAAATATAGAGTTAATTCAAATAAACGACATCTATATCCTGAATAACATGTATCAAATGAGGAATGTGAAGATCATCTACACACCATTGTTCCCTGATACAGGATTGCGGGAGTAATTCCAGATCTTTACCATATGTGGAGGGAGGGGCAGCACTTTCTGCCAAATCCTTAACAGAAATCTTCCGAATTGTAGAAAACATTTCTTCAAGGGATTTTCTTGATATCTCTCCGGAGAGGATTATCTGATAAGAGTTCACATCTCTGCATGGATATCCAAGGTTTTTAGTCAGATAGGTACTTAGAATCCGGTTCCAGGTTTTTCCAAAGAATGTATAGATAGTGATCTGGTTTTTATGCAGATAAATTGAAATGGCATCAGAAGATAATCCTTCTGGAAAGTTCCCTCTGAATGTGTCCAAGTCTTTTTGAATCGGCTCAGGAATATCAAACGGGGGCGAACATCCAGCAACAAGAGTCCGAATTCCGGATAAAATAAGGTGGCTTTCTTCCACTGGTGAACCAGACCATGCCGGGGGATTTGCAACCGCTGTTGATGATTGTACAACTACATTTTTATTATCCTGCAAAGTGCTTTCCCATGAGAAACCCCCAAGAAGAAAGCGGTTTTTTCCTGATTTCATCTGGATAAAACCAATCTCATCTCCTTCATTTGTGATGACCGGTAACGCTTGTGTATCTCTGATAACTGAAAACAATAGGCCTGGTTTTTTTATAAATCTCTCATATTCAGGTCCTGGAATGAACAGATCTCCATCTTTCGACAACCATCCATTCTGGAGGAGATGACTAATTATTTCCTTCATTTTTGTATTCTTTATAGAGAGGTATGGCTTTTTTCTGATCATTGACTCAATTTTAACCATTGATACCCGCTTACTAGCAAAAACACAAAGTAATATCTCACGAGTAAGAAGATGGTATGGATATCTGACTGGTATTACAGGTTCTACCATTCCTGACATGGCATTCATGAGAGCTGATACTGTAATACAGGTATCTTCCGGAGATGTCGTCAGGCAATACATTACAGGATTCCCATTTCTTCTTCCAGTCCTACCAAGACGCTGAAGAAATGAGGATACACCAGAAGGTGGGCCGATTTGTACAACGATATCAAGATCACCGATATCAATTCCAAGCTCAAGAGTGCTTGTGCAGACTATAGTGAAAGGTAGCCCTTTACGTGCAATATATTCGATATTTCTTCTGATATCTGAAGAAAGTGAGGAGTGATGAACAAATACAGATGGTAATACCTTTTTCAGGATGAATCCCAGTGTTTCAGTTTTTTTTCTACTACCAGTAAAAATGAGAGAACGTTTTCCTGCAAGATTTTTGCTGATAATTTGAGGAATATAAAAAGGATCGCATGAATGAAGATGAAATTCATGATTTCTTGGTTCACGCTCCTCGCATATCAGAACAGGCTCATTATCTCCAAACCAGGCAAGAATAGTATCCGGGTTCCCTATTGTTGCAGAAAGTCCTATCCTGGTAATCCTGCTTTTTGTTTTTTCCTCGATTCTGCTCAGAGCAGCAAGTATTTGTGAACCCCGCTCTGAACCCGCAAGAGCGTGGAGTTCATCAATGATACAAAACCGGATTGATGAGAGCAATGATGAATCTTTCCGGTATAAAAGAACCATAAGTGACTCTGGGGTTGTCAGAATAAGGACCGGTGACTCTGAATCATCTTTATGAAAGGGAGCATCCCCATGACAGACCAAAAGATCTAAATGAAGAGGAGGAAAGAGATGGAGAAGACGTTCGGCCATGTCATTGATGAGTGCTTTTTGAGGTGCGATATAGAGGCAGACCGGATTATGATCCTCATGTTTGAGTATGTTATCAAGAACAGGTATGAATGCAGCCTCACTTTTTCCTCCAGCAGTAGGTGATATGATAAGGAGATCTCTGCCAGGTTTAAATGTCCGGATTGTTTTTTTCTGGATATTTCTCAAGTCTTCCCATTTCAACCATGATGATAGAACAAACCGCAGTGAGGGGTGAAGACTGGAATATATCTCCTCTTCGGTCATTGAACCATCTAGAGTTGATACACCGTTTTGATGTGATAATTCAGCTGTTCTTTAGGAAGAACCCCGGAAATTCTGTGGATTATTGTTCCATTCTGATAAAAAAACAGAGATGGAATAGCAGAAATCCCAAACTGGTATGCTATTTGTTGATTTTCATCGGTGTTGCACTTGGCAAACTGTATCCTTCCAGTATAATCTGCAGACAATTGTTCAATAACAGGTGTCAGCATGCGACACGGTCCACACCAGGGTGCCCAGAAATCAATTATTAAATTTGGATATTCCCGGATAACAGACTGATAATTATCCTGATTCGCGACAAGAATTCCCCCATGATCTGATGGAGGGATCATTATGCGCTGTTTGATCTCTTCCAATCGTTTCGCCCTGATTCGTTCAAGTTCCTCATCCATATTGCATCATAGGTCAATTATGAGTTTAAGAATTCGCATTCTCCCATCGATACTTATATATGCTCATGCGTGAGACATTAATATCCGCATTTAGCGAGGTGGGGTAGTCAGGATATCCCGACGGGCTCATAACCCGTAGACCGATGGTTCAAATCCATCCCTCGCTATACCTTTTTTCTGGTTTTCATTTTATGAGTTCTGATACGTGTCAGTTTCTTAATAGGTATATACTCAGTACCACAGGTCTTGATAGTATACCATATACTGTCAGAAAAAAGAGTGTTACCCCCAATAATCCATGGTTTGGCTCTTTTTCATTATATCTGGTCACGTTGTCAGATTTAAGACAAATTATTTTTTTTCTCTGTTCAGGGAAAGAAGAACCAGGTGACGATTTAAAAGAAGAACTCGCAATATTTTTTCAGAATTCCGGTGCAGTAACAGGGTTTATCTGTTTCCATGATTCAGTTCTTCAGATAATACCACATCCTGGGAAAAATCCGGATTTCAGTCCGAATATTATTCCTGTATCTTCTTTCAAAACCGATGGAATAATTACAGAACATGCTCTCATAGCAGAAGAACTGAGTCAATATTTAGAGAATCTGCATAAAATCGTATCCAGAATTTTCTATCAGATTTTCGGTGAGAATGAAAAAAAATTCCGTGAACGGACGATTCTATCAGGCATCCTGGAAATCATACTTACACATATCTTACTTGATTATGGTATTGATGAAAATGCCATAAAAAGTAATGAAAATTTTCAAAATTTTATATACTTTGGATCTACGATTCCTGTATATCTGTTTGATGAGAGGAACATATCATCTCAAGATCAAGAGCTCCATTCAAAATTTATTGAAGAAGCATCTCATGTAAAAATTCCAAAAAATCTCCGAATCGGATGTATTGATCCGGTCATTTTTATAAGGGCACTTCATCTCCTTTTAAAACGAAAACGAACTCTTCAGAAACGAAAAAAAGATGATTTATTCCGGGATTGTGATATCTCATCACTCACTTCTTCTCCTGTTTTTCATCTCGCAATACAGGAGGTACAAAAAAATCACAGTGACATCGCAGATATAATTGATCCAAATTCTGGAACAGGTGAATTAGTCCTATTATTTCTCCGATTACGAGATCATACAGAAAAATCCCCACTTTCGCGAATGGAGAATTTAACCAGTTCCTTATTCTGTTCAGATCCCTCATATTCGTCGATCATGATTACAAGATTTGGACTGGTTCTTCATCTGCTGAATGGAGAATTTCCTGAATCTAACATGAGCAATCGATTTAAAAACGAAATATTTGAATCAATTAATTCGCACATCAGGGTTGGTGATACCCTGTATACAAAAAAGATTCAAGAGGAGTTTATTTCAGAACAGGAAGCGAGATCTGCTATTTATGCGGTACGACCTCAATTTTCAGGCTGGCCTTGTATCTCATCCGAAAAACCAGGACTCATCATTACTGCCCCTTGTAGACAAACACCATTAATAGCAACTGAAATTCGGCAATATTTATGCAAGAGCTATTCTTCTTATTCTCAGGAAGCGATGACATCTCTTTATGTTGCTGAGAATGCAATCAGAAACCAGACATATTCATCTTTTATTTTCCTGCCTGCATCATGGCTGTCTGACCACCATGCCGGACCATTTCGAAGGATGGTTCAAACAAGTCGAATAACACACCTTATTATTGAAGAGTCCTCACGTTTGTCAAAAACATCTGAGCTGTGGTCATGTATTATTACAGGAAATCCCTCATCTTCTATCAAAATTACCCGTATTCATGAAGATGGTACCAGTACTGTTTTTTATATGGACCGGTTGAGTCTTCCGAAGGATGATGGATGGAGTCTGGAAGATCCCACAGGGACACAGATTCTTACATTCCTTGAGACCGACTTTGTTCCTTTATCTGAATATTGCCTGGGAGCTTTGTACAAACCCACAGATATTTCCTGTGTCTACGATGGAATATGGATCTCCCTCAAAATAACAGATGGTAAAATCGCTACGATATCCGGTGAAATACCAGATCCGAATGCCAATATTATTCTAAGAGGGCCTGATTTCTATCTGGAGGGTATTCTTCAATCACCGCTTATTCAATGGTACTGGAAATTCATCTCTCATACTCATTGCCCATTGCATTCTGATATTCTGATCCAGTCCATTCCAATTCATCAACCAGACTGGTTTGATCAGGATGAAAGGGACAGTGTCAGAAAGATTACTTCATGGATGAAGGAGCGGACATTTCTTCTCAGGAGATTGAATTGTGCACGGGCATACCACGATAAAAAAAGAATTCAAAGACATCTTCAAAAGATCGGGGAAGAATTGCACGCTGAAATATGCCAATTATATCAGATACCTGAATCTTTTCAAGACTGGGTGTTACAAAACAGCGAATGATTCATGTCCCTTTGAGCTAAGTCTTCTTACGTGACATGATAATCAGGCAATTTTTCATCCCAGGTATTGCTCATAGTTCATATCTTCTTGGTGGAGTCTCATCTTGCGTAATTATTGATCCGGCCCGGGATCCTGAACCGTACCTCATGGCTGCAGATGAAGAAGGATTTAAAATTACTGGCATCCTGGAGACCCACCTTCATGCAGATTTTATTTCCGGGCATCTCGATCTCCACAAAAGAACTCATGCCCCAATTTATGCACCACAACGTGCTTCGTGTGAATTTTCTCATACCCCTGTCAGTGAAGGGAGCTTAATATCCCTTGATGATTGTTCGATATCAGTTATTGAAACACCGGGTCATACCCCTGAGCATATCAGTTATGTTGTAACTCATCTAAGCAGGGGTGACGAACCGGTCGCACTCTTCCCAGGTGATACACTCTTTGTGGGAGATGTTGGCAGACCTGATCTCTTCCCTGGGAGGGCTCATGAGCTGGCTGATGCACTCTATACATCCCTGCATGAAAAAATCATGACATTACCGGATCACTGCGAGGTGTATCCTGCTCATGGTGCTGGATCATTTTGTGGCAGGGCATTATCAGCCAAGCGATCGACCACAATCGGATATGAACGTAAATTCAATCCAGTTCTCCAAATAAAAGACCGGAATAGATTTATTCTGGAACTAACTGAGAATATGCCACCTTCTCCAGACCATTTTCGCAGATGTTCTGATATCAATAGGAAAGGTCCCACTCTGCTCTCCACACTTCATGATATTCAGCCCATCCCTCCCAGAAACGTTATGGATTACCTCAGAGAAGGAACATGTGAGATCCTTGATACAAGAAGATACGATGCTTTTGGATCAGCCCATATACCAGGGAGCTGGAATCTTGATAGTGAGATAAATTTCTCAACATTCACCGGATGGGTGATCCCTCCTGACAAGGATATTCTTCTTGCGGTTCATCGAGCGGATGAGATCACAAGGATTATTCCCATGCTTTACCGTGTGGGTATTGACCGGGTAATCGGATATATAGACGGCGGAGTTGTGAGATGGGCTCTGGCTGGAAATGTATTAGATCACATCCGGACGATATCAGTTCATGAACTTGATGCCCTACTCAGCGAGAAAGAGACTGTAGTACTTGACGTAAGAACAGCAGGAGAGTTCGCTGGATATCACATTCCTGGTTCAATTAATGTACATTGGCCAGATCTACGAACAAGGGGGTCTGAACTTTCCAGAGATACACAGATTGCTGTCATCTGTGCAACCGGATCCAGATCCTCCATCGCCTGTAGTATTCTGAAAAGAAACGGCTTTTCAAAGCTGTTAAATGTAGCTGGAGGATACACCGGATGGATTGCCGGGGGATTCGGAGACAAAAAATGATTACTTTTTCTTTTCCATATATTCCTGGATCTTCTTTTCTTCCCAGTCTTTTCCAAGCATTCTCTCGTTTCCGAAGACATCATATGCCTGCCATACAACAGCTATTCCCCAGAAGATAGTGACCCAGTAAAACCACAGACTATCCGGACTCATTATCAGGTTTATGGCTATGAGAATCGCATTAATGACAACGAAAAAGCCTAAATGCTGGTAAAATCCTTTAAGCTTCGCGACTTTTCTTTTTGCTTCGTGATACTCTTCACTTTGGTCCATATTTTGATATAGAGCAGCAGAATACAGAAAATTATCGGTATCACAGAATTATCGGCTAAAATTTAAATCTTTCTAATTACTGGCATCAGAAGGAAAAACCAAAAATGACTTTCATAAAAAAGTAAATAAAATTGTCAGGCCTGGACCGGGAATTGAACCCAGATCGAGGGAACCACAATCCCTTAGGATAGCCATTACCCCACCCAGGCAGGTTGCACCATATATGTAACACTCTAGATGACTTGAAACTATCCATGCGTTGGGCAGACCTCTTTCATTACGGATCATGAGATTCATATAATTGGAATAATTGTATCCTACAGGAATCTGCCCGGTGTTGTGAATGATTATTAGCCGTGACCACCGATGTATACCACATTATCAGATCCTCCCCCGGCAAGGATATCTCCTGTTTTCAAATAGTATCGGGGCCGGATGAAAAAATATTGGTGGTGGTGTAAAGGTGGGAAAAAAAGCAGTGAAAAAAAATAAAGACGCAGGGGATGTGCCCCATATCAGGACGCCGATTGTCTGCGTTCTGGGACATGTTGACCATGGAAAAACATCCCTCCTTGATCGCATCCGGGGATCTTCAGTGGTTTCAGGTGAAGCGGGTGCAATCACACAACATATAGGTGCGACAATAGTCCCGATAGACTCAATTACCAGCATGAGCGGGAGCATGAAGAGTCTGAACATCAGCATCCCAGGTCTCCTCTTTATTGATACACCTGGTCATCATGCATTTACTACCCTCAGGGCTCGTGGTGGGGCACTAGCAGACATGGCAATCGTGGTTGTTGATATCACAGAAGGATTTCAACCACAAACAATTGAAGCAATTCAAATCCTGCGTAATTGTAAGACACCATTTGTTGTTGCTGCAACAAAACTTGATAGAGTCCCTGGATGGCGATCAACAGAAAAATCTCCATTTCTAAAGAGTTTTGGAAACCAGAATGAACGGGTGACGCTTCTCATAGAGACTAAAGTTTATGACATTGTTGCAACCCTCGCTGAGCACGGTTTTTCTTCTGAACGGTTTGACCGTGTTTCTGATTTTGCGCGAAATTTAGCAATTGTTCCAGTCAGTGCACATACTGGTGAAGGGATTTCCGATCTCCTTATGGTTCTTATCGGACTTGCTCAGCGCTACATGGAAGAAGCCCTGACCCTGACAGTTGACGGACCTGGAGCTGGAACTGTTCTTGAGGTAAAAGAAGAGAAGGGTCTTGGCGCTACTATTGATGTCATTCTATTTGACGGGACAATCCGGGTAGGGGATGAAATTGCAATTGCTACTACTGACGGAGTTTCAACAACAAAAGTCAGATCTCTCCTTCAGCCGCGTCCCATGCAGGAGATACTTATTGAAGACAGATTTCTGCGAGTGAAAGAAGTTGTCGCTGCAGCAGGGGTAAAAGTGAGTGCCCCTGGTCTTGACCAGGTTATCGCAGGATCACCTGTCAGAGTAATCGGGGATGAGCCTGAGGATGTAAAAGCCAGCATTGCCAGAGAAATGACAGAAATCAATGTCACCCTCTCTCCTGAAGGTCTCATAATAAAAGCAGATACTATCGGTGCGCTTGAGGCATTATGTAAAGAGTTATCCGCGCATGAAATTCCGGTTATGAGAGCAGAGGTTGGTCCGGTAAGCAGGCATGACGTAATTGAGACCGAAACAATAAAAGATCCACTCTATCGTGTCCTGATAGCATTTAATACACCGGTTCTTCCAGATGCACAGGATCTTTTAAAAGAACCTGCATATGCTGATATGGTTCAGTTTTTTACCGGGAATGTCATCTACCATATTCTTGAGGATTACCTTGAATGGAGAAATAACCTCAAGAGAATAATGGACCAGAAAAAGTTTGAAAAGATTATATTTCCAGCAAAACTTCTCATTCTGCCCGGATGTGTTTTCAGACAGAATAATCCTGCAGTTGTCGGTGTCAGAATCCTTTCTGGAACACTCCGGACCGGCGTAAATCTTGTAAAAAGAGATGGAAAAAAAGCGGGAACCCTGAAATCAATGCAGCTTCGAAAAGAGAATATTCAGGAGGCACACGCAGGGGATGAGGTTGCAATCTCCATTGAAGGCGCTACAGTGGGCAGACAATTTGATGTTGAAGATGAATTGCTCGTTGGTATTCCTGAACGCCATGTAAAAGTGCTTGAAACTGAAATGCTCTCACACCTGAATGAAGATGCGAAGGAAGTTCTTGATGAGTATACCCGGTTGTTCAGACGAGACAATCCCTTCTGGGGGAAGTAGAATTAATAAGGATATTGGCTAACCTGTAAGGAGACTTCTCAGCAAAGCCTGAGTGATGGGTTCTTCGGATCGGACGATAATTAAAAATTTGCAACGATCGTTGAATTTAAAAATTGGTGATAATACATGGTTGATTTTAAGGTAGTCCTTTCAGATCCGGCAACCGGCAAGGCATACAATATTGATGCCAGTGGCGCAGGAGCCGGTTCTTTTATAGGCAAGCGTATTGGCGATGAAATTGATGGCTCATCTCTTGGGTTTGAGGGATATAAAATACAGATTACCGGTGCTTCTGACCGCAATGGAACTCCAGCAAGAAAAAGCCTTCCTATCGCCGGAAGACGGAAAGTTCTGATGGCTGGTGGCATCGGATTTCATCCTCGAGTTGAGGGAGAACGCCGCAGAAAAATGGTCCGTGGAGCAGAAATTACCCAGGATTTTGTTCAGATTAATGCAAAAGTTACCTCCCAGGGTTCAAAGAGCCTTGCAGCATACTTTGCACCACCGGAACCGGAAACTCCGGCAGCAGAATAACTTCAATCTTTTTTAAGTAACGCCTGTTTAAGAGAGGGTAACAGGTCTTTCACATCGATATCATACATTTTAGCAACAATTACCAATGCTGCTTCAGGTCTGATATTACCATCAAAATTATCTGATTTTACCTGATTCATCTGTGCAATTATCTCCTCAGGCTCTTTTCTGGCATATCTGGTGATCCGATCCAAAAGCTGTTCAAACGGATCATGCGCGTCAAATATTGATGAAGATGGTTTATAACCGATAGGAATCTGGACTTCTGCAAGATCAAAGAGAGGAAAATACATATCACCATCAGTACCCAGGAGCTGTTGTTCAATTCCACGATGGATGAGAAGATCAACCTGTTCACGGGTCATCCATCGCCTGTCAAAGAAATAATAGTAAATTAATTCACTTTTTCCAAGTTTTTGAACTCTGCTGTGATAAAATGGAGCTGCTAACGCTGTTTTAAGTGTCATACCCGGATACCAGAAATAATCAGTCCTCTATCTATTGCAATTGTATATTCATCACACTTTTTATGTGCAAAACGTTTAGAAATTGAATATACCAGATGGAAAAATAATGTATCAAAAAATTTTCAGAGTAGTATCTAATTAAAAAAACTCAGGTAATCAATCTGATTTACAGAAAAATTAAAAAAATTATTCAATCAGAACGGCATTAATAATGCCATGCTGACCTGGTCTGCTGGTAATTCGTGCACGGCCCAGTTCAGTTCTGATGATTGCACCGCGGGTGAGAAGATTACGCCGGACATAGTTCGGATTGGCTGCATTCTCTTCTACAGTCTCAATCTTTACTTTCTTGGTTTCGCCGGTTTTTACATTGCTGATTGCAGCATATTCGCACCGAAGTGCCCGGACCTTGTTATTCCCGCCATATGTACGGGATATTTTTCTCCGGTCAATACCAATATGGGTTTCAGCTGGAGCTGACCCGATCTCCCTTCGTCTTTTTCCCCGGGATGGGCTGTACCTGCCCCCGGTTGATTTTCGAACAGAACGTCCTTGCCATTGCATAATATCTCATCCTCAAGTATCATTTACCCGGAGTGGGAGAGCCGGGTAAACCACGGAGTCTTATACATATCCCCCGCGCCAGTATATAAGATTCCGCTTAGGAGAGGATCTCATCAATCAGGGGATCAATTCCCTCACCTGTCTTCATATTCGTTCTGAAGATCTTCATAGAAGGATTGTACCGGCGCATATCCTGTTCCATCCTGTTCAGGTCGGCTCCCACTGCGTCTGCGAGATCAATCTTATTCAAAACTCCAATGGAACAGCCCCGGAACATCATCGGATGTTTATTAACAACATCATCACCCTCTGTAGAGGAGACCACAACAATTCGTTTCTCTGCACCAAGCTCAAAATCAGTTGGACACACCATATTTCCGACATTTTCTATGAACAGAATATTCACACCATCTAGTGGAAGGTGGTCAAGTGCATGTTCTATCATGTGTGCATCAAGGTGACATTCTTTCCCGGTATTCACATTTTCAGCTGGAATGCCAAGAGCAATTATTCGTTGAAAATCATCATCACCATATACATCACCAGCAATTGCTGCAGCATGCATACCCCTGTCTTTTAATTTGGGTACAACTTTTTCTATCAAAGCTGTCTTTCCAGATCCGATTCCTCCTAGCAGATCAAAAGCTCTGACACCATGAGCATGAAGGTGCGCGGCATTCGCATCAGCCAGTTTCTTATTTGTTGAAAAAATATCTTTCTCAATGGAGATATCGATATGATGCATACCATAGCATCTCTCCCGCTGGTACTTTATAGGTTCAGATTGCAGATCTGTGATGATGGATAAGGGAGTAATACTCTATCCCTGTTACTTTGACAGTGAGCTCATGCGGTCAGAGGGGCGCAGAGTCTCCCGTGAGACTGGCGTCGCTCAACCTGAACCTGGAGACATTGAACGTATTTTAAAAACTAGTCATATCCCATACACCCGGGAGGCAAAGTCCCATCCCGCATATTGGTGGAAACACCAGGGGAGATTTGTAGTGGAATATGGAGGTTCGAAACGGGAACTCATTCGTCTCATTACTACTTCACTAAAAAATTCCGGTAAAAAGGTTTGAAATGTACGATTTTCACACCCATACGCTGCTTTCAGATGGAGACCTGCTCCCAACCGAACTCCTTCGAAGAATGCAGGTTTTAGGATACACGGTAGTTGCAATAACAGATCACGTTGATAAGAGCAATATTCATGAAACCTTATCTGCAGTAAACCGGGTAGCAGGATCAGCCCGGGAGATGGGAATAAAGCTTCTTACCGGAGTTGAAATTACACATGTTCCACCTGGAGAAATTTCAGAACTTGCCCGTTTTGCAAAAGAGAATGGGGCCGATATTGTAGTTGTGCATGGAGAATCTCCAGTGGAACCTGTCATGCCAGGAACAAATCATGCTGCGGTCTCTTGTCCTCACGTTGATATTCTCGGCCATCCAGGGCTCATATCAGAAGAAGATGCACAATTGGCTAAACAACATAAGGTTGCCTTAGAGATTACAGCCAGGGGTGGCCATAACCGGACAAATGGTCATGTGGTTCGTATCGCAGATAAAACAGGATGCCTGCTGGTTGTTGATTCAGATGCCCATCATCCTGGTGACCTGATGTCAGCCCGGGATCGTGTGGTAATTTCATCAGGTGCCGGAATATCAAATGAAAAACTTGAATTACTCCTCTCCACGGAGGGAAATGAATTCTATCAACGGTTTACGTAATACTTAATAATTGCCATAAATGTTAAATACTTCTTATTTGCACATATATAGGTTGCTTATCTTATCTCCGGTGGGGGGATACAGGCATTTTTGGGGGCGATGCATTGGTACGGGCTATTGGACGAGTTAAAAGTAAATTTGGTCATCACATTCTGATTGTTGAATGTGATGCTGCGAAACTTCCCCGCCTGTACAGCAAAGTTCTTGATAAACGATGGAAACCAGTGGGGAAGCTTATCGATATTTTCGGTAATGTCAATTCACCGTATGCAGCGGTTTTAACCAATATCGAGGAGCCTTCACGCCTTATTGGCGAAAAGCTCTTTATTAAATAGAGGAAAGAATGTCAGAAGAGATAGAGAAACTCCGGACCCTTCAAAAGGAACGTGAAGCCTTAAAGAACAGGCTGACCGGGAAGGTAGTTGAGAAACAGAAAAAAATTGAGAACCAGACCGAATCTCAATGTCCAGAGTGTGGCAGCAGACAGCTTGTTCATGATTACGAACGGGCAGAGTTGGTTTGTCAGCAATGTGGTCTGGTTATTGATGCCGAATTTATCGACCGTGGTCCGGAATGGCGTGCTTTTGACCATGATCAGCGGATGAAGAGATCCCGTGTCGGTGCACCAATGACCTTTACTATCCACGATAAAGGTCTCTCAACCATGATTGACTGGAGAAACCGGGACAGTTATGGAAGAGCAATATCATCAAAAAATCGTGCTCAACTCTACCGTCTAAGAAAATGGCAACGTCGTATCAGGGTTAGCAATGCAACAGAACGTAACCTAGCATTTGCATTATCTGAACTTGACCGGATGGCTTCAGCTCTTGGTCTGCCGAGAAATGTCAGGGAGACTGCAGCAGTTGTATACCGTGATGCAGTTGATAAAAACCTCATTCGGGGTCGGAGTATTGAAGGAGTTGCAGCAGCCGCATTATATGCTGCATGTCGTCAGTGTAGTGTTCCAAGAACGCTTGATGAGATTGCAGAAGTATCACGAGTATCAAGGAAAGAGATTGGACGAACCTACCGGTTCATATCCCGTGAACTTGGATTAAAGCTTCTGCCTACTTCCCCGATTGACTATGTTCCCCGGTTCTGTTCAGGACTTCAACTGAAAGGAGAAGTACAAAGCAGGGCAGTGGAGATCCTGAGACAAGCAGGTGAGCGAGAGCTGACCTCTGGTAGAGGGCCAACCGGAGTTGCAGCAGCTGCCATATACATCTCTTCTATTCTTGGCGGCGAGCGAAGAACACAGCGTGAAGTTGCAGAAGTTGCCGGTGTGACTGAAGTCACCATCAGAAACCGGTATAAAGAACTGGCAGAAAAATTAGATATCGAGATCATTCTCTGATCTCATTTTTGGGCTCGTAGATCAGTGGGAGATCGCTGTGTTCGCAACGCAGAGGCCGCGGGTTCAAATCCCGCCGGGTCCATAAAACCTTTTTAAAGAATTTACTTCACCAGTGCTTGACTCACCATGCAGTCCAGGCTGATGATGCTCCGTAGTGTTCCTGGCAGGACATGATTTTGCATACCCTCAATCCCCATGACTGAGAAGTATAAATAGACTGTTCCATCTTCCTCAATTATTTCCGGATCCATAAGCCATACACCAGGTTCAGTCGTCTCTAACACCTGAACTGGCTCATACTGAGAAAAGTCAAGACCATCATCAGATACAGTAAAGAAGATCCGTTGGCCTTTAGACTTCGGGGTAGTATCAACGTAAAAGATACCAGTTTTTTCATCAGGAAGAAGTAAAACAGTTGGGTCAGTTCCATACTTTAATCGGGTTCCATCCTCATGTTCCCAGGATACTCCCATATCTTCTGAAATAGCACTCTGAATCCCAATTCCCGGATTGTGATAATAAATCCTGATTGTTCCATCAGCATACATAATTCCTGCCGGAACCGAAGGATAATCAGGTGAACCGGATTTTTGTTCACTTTGAACGGTGATAGGTTCTTCACCTGAAAACATTACTCCATCTGGTGATGAAGCAGAATAGAGTGAATGTTGATTCCCGGACGTTTGCCGATAAACCATACGGTAACTCCCATCAGGGAGAGAAAACACCCATGGCTCAGTCCTGAATACTGTACCCTTTAAAGGAACAGAGAGACATGCATCAGTCTTTTTATCCCAGTGGATGCCGTCAGAGGATTCCATACACAATATCCCCTCTTCCCATCCACTATAGTACGCCATCATGGTACCATCATCCAGAGTGAGAAGGTCAAATGATGTTCCATCGAGATCAGATGGTTCAGGTGTCCCGACACATTCCCCAATCCTGACCATAGCTGGAATCTGCAACCGATCAGAATAGACAAAAGAAAAAGAGATCGTGGATTTTTCACCAGACTTCACGGATATATTCTGAGTCTGCGAAAAGAATCCCTCTGGAGACACCTGTATCAGGTGGTTGCCGGCATCAATATCTGATAATGTAAGTGGTGTTACTCCTGCATACACCATATCTAAGTAAACTGGGACTGAGGGAATATCAGCAGTCACCTCTATTGTTCCGGATTCCGCTACTGTAGGAACCATGATGAAAAGAAGGGCAGGAACTATCAGCAGCAGAATCTTCATAACTTGAGATCTGTCAGATAGAGATATCTATTTTCGGTTATCCTGATCCAGTCATCATTCAAAAACTCTCTGGTTTCATGCGGTTTTTTAGACTCTCATAAGCTTCGCATACAAGTGGTATAAGCCCACAAAGAAATCTCCAATTAATCCATGAAACATCACATACTTATAAGGCGCCGCATAATCTCCTAGTATCAGGTGAACTCATTGAAGACATGCAGTACCGGTTGGAAAAAAAGAACATATCCCAAAATTATGTTCTTCCTGATTCTGGTTGTATTGGTAATGCCCTTTACATCGGCAATGCCGACACTTCCACCTGAATTACATCTAGAACAAAGCCAAAATTCTATCGATTCGTATATGCCTGGTGTCTTATTGGTGAAAGCTGGAGGGGAAGATAGTACACACCAGGAATCTGTCCTCGCATCAGCACACACATCGATAGGGGCAACAGTTGCAAAGGACTATTCAGCAGAAGGATTTGCAGGATTACAACTTATCGAGCTTCCTGAAATTATGAGTGTAAATGATGCAGTTGCATATTATTCGGCAATTCCTGGAATCGAATATGCGGAACCGGATTATTTCAGAACCAATACAATCATACCAAATGATCCTGATCTCTTCAGGCAGTGGGGTCTTTTAAATACCGGTCAGATCTACAAGGAAAATACCAATCCTGGTATTCCTGGAGCAGATATTCATACACCACAAGCATGGAACACGAGTACCAAGTCTCAGGTTCCCATTGCTGTCCTGGATTCTGGTGTAGATTACCTGCACGCAGACCTCTCTAATAATATATGGACAAATACCGCCACTGGAACACATGGATATGATGCCATAACAGGGACACTTGATCCTATGGACCTTGCATCACATGGAACTCATTGTGCTGGCATTATCGGCGCCGTTGGAAACAACGGAATTGGTGGTTCAGGTGTTAACTGGAATGCAACAATCCTTCCTGTCAGGTTCCTGAATAGTTTTGGAACCGGAACAGTATCAGATGAGATCGAGGCAATATTATGGGCTGAAAGAAATGGTGCCAGAATATTTTCATGCTCATTCGGAGGAAAAAATCCGAGTCAGGCAGAATATGAAATAATTGCCGAAACAGATGGCTTGTTTATTTGTGGGGCAGGGAACAATGGTCAGGATAATGATGTAACTCCTCTCTACCCGACATCCTATGATCTCGAGAACATCATCTCTGTTGCAGCAACGAATGCTCAGGATGAACTGGCCTCATTTTCAAATTATGGGCAAAAATCAGTAGATATTGGTGCTCCTGGTGAAGCAATTTACTCAACCAAGCATAATCTTTACACTCCAGAACCGATATGGCGTGATTCCTTTGATACATTGAACAATTGGACAATTCATGGAAACTGGACGCTGGATACTGAGGACTTCATCTCTCCACCATCAAGTGCCCGGGGAACAGTGAACAACACCGTCCTGAACCAGACACAGCCAACAGCCATTATTTCATTAAAAGAACCATTAGCAATTTCAAATCTGACTAATCCAATCATTTCATATCAGCTTCAGATGGTCGGAGCTTATTCTACATTCTCCATTGAAGCTTCCAATGATAATCTGACCTGGAAAACACTTGAGTATGACAGGAAACAAATAACCTTACTTCCCTGGATTTATCGTGAAAGCAAAATCCCGACAGATATGAAGGAAGCACCGCTCTATATCAGATTCGTAGCAGATGGTACATTTATTGCGTGTTTCCTTGATGATATTACTCTCTCCGATGGATATGGGGCGCTTACTGAAACCAGGTATGGATATATGGATGGAACATCTATGGCTGTACCATTCATCAGTGGAATGGCAGGATTCCTTATAACCTATGCTCCAGATGACCCATACTCTGCAATAAAGGATGCCATTTTGAAAACAGTTGACCCAGTGCAGGGACTAGAGAACAAAACGACAACTGGTGGTAGGGCTAATCTTTCAGCTGCTCTTACCTATTTGAAAAAACCGGATACTGACACAATCAACCTGTATCCAGGATGGAACCATGTCTCTGTTGCAAAAAAACTGATCTCAGGCAATGATACTGCATACGATCTCTTCGGGAAGGTCACCAATACCTCTGGACACTCGATCCTAAGATATTACAATACCAGTTGGATTACTGTCCCAGTAGATGAGACAATTACTCCACTCTCATCATACTGGATCTGGACCGGAATGACGCAGAATATCACTCCATTACCTGATTTGAATCAAAATGGCACTTATTCAAAAAATCTGTCAAAAGGATGGAACGGATTTGGGGTTCTTGGCACCGATTCAGAGTCAGCAAAAACCCGCCTAACTCCGATTGGAAATACCTGGACCTATCTCATCGGCTATGATTCCAAGAACCAGCAGTACGAAGAACCAATTATCAGAGATGGGACAGGGAACCAAAGTGACAGCCGGAACCTCTTACCATGGCAAGGATACTGGCTCTACGTCACCGATAATGTAACCTACCAGGTTACAAACTGATTTTTAAAAAAGATTAGAGAACTGCGGATATTCTTCTCATCGCTTCTTCTAACCTATCCATAGATGCAGCATAACTTACTCGAATCCATCCCGGATGGTTAAATGCAGAACCATGAGTCACTGCAACATGGCCTTTCTCAAGCCATTTGTTTGCAACATCCGCATCATTGCCCTCAACTTTTACATAGGCATAGAACGCCCCATCTGCCGGAGCATATGAAAGACCCATCTCTTCCATTTTTTTAAGGACAAAAGCCCGTCTCTTCTCAAATTCAGCTCGCATCTCCTCGATGCAGTTCTGAGGGCCTTTCAGAGCAGCGACCCCGCCATACATGGCAAAGGTTGTCGGATGAGAAATGGTATGCTGCTGGACTTTATTCATATACCCGATAATTTCTTTCGATGATACAGCATACCCAAGCCTCCATCCGGTCATTGCATATGCTTTAGAGAAACCGTTCACCGTGATAGTCCGTTCTTCCATTCCTGGAAAAGAACCGATGGATAAATGAGTCTTTCCATAGATGAGCTTCTCATAAATCTCATCAGACAAGGCAATGAGATCATGATCCTGACAAATATCAGCAACCAGTTGAAGTGATTCACGGCTTAAGATAGCACCAGATGGATTTGATGGGGTATTGATTATAATCATCCGGGTCTTGTTTGTTACCTTTTCAAGAAGACTGTCATCAACCTGGAAAGTTTCATCATTTAGCGGATGATGAACAGCAGTGCCACCAGCAATCTGAACACATGGTTCATAACTGACCCAGGAAGGATCTAATATGATGGCTTCAGCTCCCGGACTTAAAACTGCTTCACATGCTTCGTAGATAGAGTCTTTCGCTCCACATCCAACAATCACCTGATCAGCAGTACAAGGAATCCTGTTCTCCTGTTCAATTTTTTCTGCGACAGCCTTTACCAGTTCAGGAATACCCTTACCTGGTGCGTAATGGGTTTCACCCCGGCGCAAGGCATCAATACATGCTTCAGTGATATGGGCAGGAGTAGGAAAATCAGGCTCCCCAATAGACAAGCTGATAACATCAGTTCCGGCGGCCTGCATCCTGCGGGCTTTTTCAGTGATCTCGATCGTTGCTGAAGGAGCAATTGCAGCAAGTTTTGTCGAGAGTGGTCTCATGCTAACCGCTGTACCAGTTTTATTGCGGATTCTACCGCACGCTTTCCATATTCTATCCGATCTGTCGCTTCAAGCCTTGTCATTCCCGGACCAGAGATACCTAAAGTGACCGGTTTTCCAAATTCTAAAGAGAGATCAATGATCTTCCGGGCTGCATGCTGGACAACAATTTCATCATGCTGGGTTGCTCCTTCAATAACACACCCAATGGTTACAACAGCGTCAACTTTGTTGTCTTTCAGCATCTTTTTGATTGCAAGCGGCATATCATAAGCACCAGGTACATACAGCCGTTCTGCGACCCTGGCTCCTAAAAATTTTGCATGCTCTTCAGCTTCGATCTCCATCATATACGTGATGTCTCGGTTAAACTCCGCTACAACAAATCCAAGTTTTATTTCTTCTTTTGATTTTTGTTCTGCCATGTTTCATCCTCCTTTATTGTCGTGCTGAACCGGCATCAGAAAATCCCTGCCTCTGACCTGTTCCGGCTTCTCGTTCAAGTGTTCCAGGACGCATCAGCTTTATGACATTAACTGCATGTTCCCTGGTCCGTTGTTCTGCAAGCCAGGCAAGTTCAGCATCATCTGCCGCTTCATCTTCATGAACAAAAACTTCAATGATATGGCGGTTTGTCATGAGTTGACAGGCGATAAGTCCGGTAGATGCCTCGTGGGCACACATCCTGTCTTTCTCTTTTCCTCCCGGCATCCCAAGGGCCATGCAGATGTCACAGCGATATTCTTCAAAAAGTTTTTTACAGGCCACCGGCAGATCTTTCACGCCGGGGACGGTATATCGCTCAATAGTAACGCTACTATGTTTTTTCAGTTCATCGATCGCGAACCTGCCCATATTAACCCGTGCAAAGGTCGTGTCCGCGATGCCTATCTTCATCCTAAATCCTCTGCTGCAGCCATGACACCAGATTCGCGTACCTGATGACCAGTCGTGCGGATTGCATACTCAGTGGCAGCAAGGGTAGCCAGGAGTTCAGGTGCTGAAACAGCTCCCATATGACCAATTCTGAAGATTTTATCCTTTAAGTGATCCTGACCACCAGCAATCTGGATTCCCAGTTTCTTTACTATTCCCCTGAAATCCTTGTCATTTGATCCTGTTGGGATACAGGCAGCAGTAACAGTATTTGAGTATGTATGAAGACTGTCGATCTGTGGAAACATCTCCAGGCCCCAGGCTTTCACGGCTTTCCTGACAGCACCAGCCATCCGATGGTGACGGGCAATACGGGCATCAATGCCTTCTTCTTCGATAATAAGACAGGCTTCCCGAAGTGCCAGGAACAAGGGGACTGCAGGAGTATAGGGAGTCTCCATAGGTTCTTTGACTGCATTTTTCTTGTATGCTGGAAGATCAAGGTAATATGGAGGATTTTTTACAACCCTGTCCCAAGCCCGATCTGACACTGAAACCGCAGCAAGCCCTGCAGGAGCAGCAAGACATTTTTGTGAACCAACGACGGCAATATCAACGCCCCAGTCATCTGCTTTGACCAGATCACCACCGATAGAGGTAACCCCGTCCATGATAAAGAGCGCATCATATTTCCGGCAGATCTTTCCAACTTCACCAGCCGGATTCAAAATTCCAGCAGAGGTCTCATTGTGGACCATGGTGACAACTTCACAACCATCCTCAAGTGCAGATTTCAGACCTTCAAGGCTCAGCGGAGTGCCCCATTCTGATTCAATCGGGCGGGCCTCAGATGCATACCGCTGTCCAATCGTGTACATCCGTTCCCCGAACTTTCCATTGATCAGGTGAGCCATTTTGCGGCCTTTTCCAAAGTTAGCAACCGCAGCCTCCATTCCGGCAGTCCCGGAGCCTGAAATAACAAGAGGATTATTCTTCGTCCCAAACAGGCCTTTCAGAACACGAACGATATCTGCATATGCATTTCCGAATTCTGCCCCCCGGTGATTGATAGCCTGCCGGGCCATGACTGCACGAACCCGTTCCGGCAGCGGGACCGGACCCGGAAGCATCAGGAGCAACTCATCTTCCATAAAAATCGAGTATACTATTTTACTTCCAGACTGATTATATTCGTGTAGGGACCATGCCTCACGTAAGTATCATCTGTGGTTCATCATCTGATGAAGAGATAGCAAAAAAAGCCTGGGAAGTTTTAAAATCATATCAGATCGGGTATGATTATCAGGTCATTTCAGCCCACCGTGACCCGGACAGACTGGATGAGTATATCTCAAAATCTAGTGCAGAGGTCTTCATCTGTATCGCCGGACTTGCTGCTGCTCTTCCAGGTGTTGTAGCATCCAAAACAAAAAAGCCGGTAATTGGTGTTCCGGTTTCAGGAAAACTCATGGGAGGTCTGGATGCCCTGCTCTCGATCGTCCAGATGCCCAAAGGGGTTCCTGTTGCCTGTGTCGGTGTTGATAACGGAGAAAATGCCGCACATCTTGCGGCACGGATACTTGGAATCAGTGTATAGAAAAAAGAGCCTTTTTATAATTATTCAGAATTCAGGGTAAAGACCTGATAAACTCATCCATTCTTCTTATTGCCTCAGTTAGTTCCTGTCTTGAAACCGCATACGAGCACCGGACATGCCCTATACCGCCGGCACCAAAGACACTGCCAGGAACAACCGCTACACCAGCCTCAGTTATCAAACGTTCCGCAAACTCATAATCGGTAAGACCAGTTCCCTTCACTGAAGGAAAAGCATAAAACGCTCCTTCTGGGGTGTGACAGGAGAGGCCTATACGGTTGAGACCATCAACAAAGAGGTTTCTTCTCAGATGATATTCCCTTACCATCTCACGCATTGCCTCCTCTCCGTTTTTGAGTGCCTCAAGAGCTGCATACTGACTCATCGTCGGAGCTGAAAGCATCACATACTGATGAATTTTGAGTGCTGCAGCAGTGATATCATGTGGAGCGCAGATATATCCCAGTCTCCATCCGGTCATTGCAAAGGCTTTCGAAAAACCAGAAAGAGTGATTGTCCGGTCCCACAGACCTTCTATTGAAGCGGTTGCCGTATGGTGTCCTTCATAAGTGAGTTCTGCGTAGACCTCATCTGAAAGGATTAATAGATCATGATCAATAGCGACATCCGCAATTGCCTCAAGATCCTCTCGCCGCATTACACCTCCAGTCGGGTTATTCGGAAAATTCAGAACTAGGACCTTTGACTGGGGAGTGATATGCTCCATCAGGACATCCGCAGAAAGCCGGAACCTATTCTTCTCCGTACAGGGAACAGGAACCGGAGTGCCACCAGCCATGGTGACACAGGGGGCATAACTGACATAGGATGGATCAATAACCAGCACCTCATCACCAGGGTTGGTTACAGCCCGAATGACGATATCAAGCCCTTCAGAAACCCCGGTGGTGACAATCATCTCAGACTTTGGGTTATACTCAACCTGGTACCGGTCTCTAATGAACCTGGATAGTTCATTCCTTAGGGATTCCATTCCCGTATTTGAGGTATAGGCAGTATGTCCCTGTTCTATCGAAGTAATTGCAGCATCGCAAATATGCCAGGGTGTTGAATAATCCGGCTCTCCAACACCAAGAGAGATGACATCCTCCATCTGGCCAGCCAGATCAAAAAAACGACGTATGCCGGAGGGTGGTATTAATTTCGCCCGGTCAGAGACGAAATCACGTTTTCTTTGATCAGAACGAGAATGGCAGGCGTTGTCCGTCTTCACGCTCAACATAGAGCACCCCGTTTTCTTTGTATGTTTTCATGATAATATGTGTAGCAGTCTCTCGAATTCGCTCCATTGGAGCGATCTGTTCAGAAACAAACCTGGCAATCTCTTGCATACTCTTCCCTTTCACAAGAAGCTGCAGGTCATGTGTTCCGGTACGAAGCCTCAGATTCCGGACATTTGAAAACCGTGATATCCGTGCTGCGATCCGGTCATACCCATAGTCCCGCTCAGGCGCCACTTTAAGCTCAATAATTGCATAGACAGCACCCTTGTCTACCTGTTCCCAGTTGATGACTGCAGAATATCGACGAATAATACCATCTTTTTCAAGTTGCTGCCTGCGTTTTTCTACATCTTCATCGCTACATCCCAACATCACTGCCAGTTCATGAAGCGGTGTAGAACAATTTTCTTCTAAAAGAGAGAGTAATGACCGGTCTATATCATCCATGAATTTCAGTCCTATACTGATTTATCTCATTATCTGGATTACTATCTGTTCATCTACCTGTGCCAGACGTCCATCTGACTCTTCCATAATTACTTCCCATATTTTTTCTGTACTGGTATCAAACCACATCTCTTTTGTTCTGCCATGTCTTCCACGATTGACAAGGCGGGTATTTATTACTCCCAGCATATTTAACTCAGATATAAGATCAGATATTCTTCTGGCCGTCAGAACATCAATCTCAAGAAACGGAGTTAGTTCTTTATAAATACGGGTTACATCTCCAGAAATAAAAATTCGTTGACCTGCCCGATGAAGTAAAAGCATACAATATAATACGATTTTACTTTGTGTCGGAAGAGTTTTTATGCACTCGACCATACTATCTGTTTCAATTTTTGCCTGGGCCTTTTTTACATGTTCAATGGTTACTTTTGATCCATTTTCACGATCAGCCAGTTCGCCAGAGATGCGGAGTAAATCCAATGCCCTTCGCGCATCCCCATGCTCTTGAGCTGCCAGAGCTGCACAAAGCGGAATCACTTCATCATCAAGAGCATCTTCTGCAAATCCGATTGCTGCTCGTTGCTGTAAAATATCGCAAAGTTGAGGTGCATTGTATGGAGGAAAAACTAGTTCTTCTTCTGATAAGGAAGATAAAACCCGTGGATCCAGGAATGTCTTAAAACCAAGATCATTTGAGATGCCTATTATCGATACTTTTGAACGACTGAGATCAGTATTAATTCTGGTCAGATTGTAAAGAGTGTCATCTCCACTTTTTTTCACTAACTTGTCTATTTCATCAAGAATAATTATGAAAACGCCTGTACTAGTGTCAATCTGATTTTTGAGTTCGCTATATACCTGATCAGTTGGCCATCCAGTCATCGGGATATGAATTCTGGTTTTATCACTTGATGGATCCTCTTCACCAAGAATCATCTTTGAGATTTGTGCTAAAACCCGGTACTGGGTATCAATAACTTCACAGTTGAGATGAATGACCCTACAGATAGTACCTCTTCTGGCACTAACCGATTCTAATTCTGTTCCAACGTATCGAACTGAGGCTGTCTTACCTGTTCCGGTTTTTCCATATATAAGAATATTAGAGGGGGTTTCCGTCTGAAGGGCTGGAGCCAAAATTGCTGCTATCTGATCTATTTGTGGTTTTCTGTGAGGGAGAATGTGAGGCCGATATGAGTGTCTTAGTACTTCGCGATCCCGGAATATTCGATTTTCTGAAAGGAATTTATCAAATAAACCAGGACTATCGTTTGTATCATGTGTCATGAACCAGGTAATCCTAGTATTATTCGATGGGTATTCCAATAATACTAGTGGCGTGATACAAGAGTGATGATCAACAATGCCCCACCCCTTTGTTTCCACTGGAACTCACATTTTTGACTCATGAATAACTTTTCAAAAAAAAAATCATATCGACTCTCTGTTGTATAGGTTAGCTTGAGTACATAAATAGTTTTTGTTAATATTATAAAATATTATGAAATTGTAAAAAAATATTAAAAAAACATACTATAAGTAAAATTTAGAATAACAGCAAAGAAATTACAACAACCTTGTTCTATTTCTTCCAGTGGAAACAAAGGGGTGGGGTATCAGTGAACACAATAACTTTAATCGAACATTATATTTCCTGTACTATCAACATTCTTTCATGGATTCCTCTCATATCCAAAAAATATCAGTACAGGTAGCTATACTTGTTATATCAACAACCAGATCTGAAAAGGAAGATACTGCAGGGAAAAGTATTCAATCATTATTTCAAGAATCTTCAATTCCTGTTGTTCGATTAGATGTAATACCTGATGATATTAAATTAATTCAAGCGGGCTTGAAAAAAGCACTTACTGAAGCAAATTGTATTATTCTGACCGGAGGAACAGGGATTACCCATGATGATTGTACAATTGAAGCAGTTGACCCACTTCTTCAAAAGAAATTAGATGGATTTGGAGAGTTATTCAGATTAAAAAGCTTTTCAGAAGTTGGGACAAGAACTGTCCTCAGTAGAGCAGTAGGAGGTATTATTGATGGTAAAGCCGTATTTTGTATTCCAGGTTCAAAAAATGCAGCTGAGTTAGCTACCCGTGAAATAATAATTCCAGAAATATTTCATATACTCACTCATGCCAACCGATAATTTTCCACTCATTTTCAAATGCTTTTATACCCATTGCATATTGGGGAGAATCTCTCCTTTATTGTATTACCTATTCACAGCAAGCAGAGCCGTACGTTCACAAATAAGATCAACCAGCTGCTCTTCACCGGTGACGGTAATTTCTTCTGGGGTGATTCCAAAGAATTGAACAAGACGCTTTTTTTTCTCTTCAGAGATAATATTCCAGTCTTTATCATCGACTTCCTGTATGCAGTCAGGAAGGGCTGTAATTATTTTTTTTTCTGCTGGTGTTATACACAGATAATAAAAATTTTCACCAATTTGTGGTCCGAATGGGGCGATCTGACCAGTCTGTCGTGTACCGGCAACATAGAGCAGGACCTCCATCTCAAGACTTCGTGCTATGTTTTTTTCTTCTTTCCAAGAACGAAGAGCGTGTATCATAGCTGTCTTTACATGGCTGTAACCTGCTATCATATCCCGATTAAGGCATATGATGGTGACATCATACTGATCACCAAGATTCCTTATATGGTTGAGAAATTCTTGCCGATCATTGAGAGTTATTCTGACCGGAATGATGCAGAAATCCTCTGAACGTCTATTTTTTTGATTTAACATCCAAAATCCTCCCAGGATGACTGACCTCTGATTTTTATTTCTTTATCATTGATTTTTGGTGCCAGATTTTTTTCTTTTTTTAGAGAATTTTCCACCAGATATCCAAGGATTTTTTGAGTTCGTGCAGACCCCAGCACCTGCGAGAGGAGCGTTTCATCCGCATTTAACAGATCAGCAATGGTATGAATACCAGAGTCTTGTAACTTGGTGGCCATTTTATTGCCAATACCAGGAATGTCTGTCAGGTATTGAGTTTTTTCCCTGGATTCACCATCATTATTATATTTCTTTTTCCCTGAATTCTTCACTCCGGAAATATCTTCAATTACCTGTCTTGCTATGCCCTCTCCAATAATTCGTGCTATAGTTGGGATCCCTGCATTAACCAGAGATTGGGGATCCTGATATCCGGCATTATACAGGCTTCGTGCACGTACCCGTCCGATATTTCGAAGAGCGACCAGGGGAAGAAGTTCAGGTTTTACTCCATGCTGAACCCTGATTGCAAGAGTTGAAATAACTGAACTTAATTCTGAAATCTGCGTAGAAACAAGTCGTTCTGTAGCATGAAGGAGCCATTTTCCAGAATCAACGATATTATACAGGTCACCTGCACCAATCCCATATCGTTCTTCTATCTGCTTTTCTGACACTTCATCAGCCCAGTCAGTCAGAACTAACGCGGTTTTAAGACCGGAGAGCCAGAGTTCTTCTTCTTCCTGTTCAAAGGGAAGCGGGAGAATAAGGTCATCCTTATTTTTAAACAGAAATGTTCGCAAGAGCTGGGTATCGGCTGATTTCAGATAAAGCCGCTGCATATCAGGTGAAACACAGATGACATGAAGCAGACCGATCAATGTCGGCGCCTCACACGATTTGAGATTATCCAGTATCAACCGTGCAGTACAGGGATTCAAATATAGTCTGGAGACCAGATTGCCAAGTTGTGTTGCAGAAAGTCTGCCCTGACTCTCCTGTACCATTTCTGCTGCAATCAGGAACAGGACTGCATCAGAAACCAGTCTGGGGAGAGAACGGGTTTTTGGATGTTGATAAAAATAAAATGTCCGTTCCATAAATGATGCCAGGGCACCCTGATCATGTGCAAATCCTGTTGCTATCAGGGAGAGTATGTGTGCACACAGCGATGAATCATCAACACACTGTGAGTCAATCCGTTCTGCTTCAGCATCAATGAACGTCTCAAAAAGTCGTTCGACTGTTGGGGCATCTTTCGCTAAAAGAACTGCTTCACCATAAGGATCCAGATGCGGTCTTCCTGCTCTTCCTGCCATCTGGTGATATTCTCCAACTGGTATCGGAACCATTCCAAGACCTGAAGAGAACCGGGAATAATCCCTGATAATGACCCGCCTGGCCGGGAGATTCAGACCTGCAGCAAGTGTCGGGGTTGCAGAGATCACCTCGATATATCCATTCCGGAATCCTTCTTCAATGATGGTTCTTTCTTGTCTGAGAAGTCCGGCATGATGAAATGCCGCTCCCCGCTCAACACAATCAGCCAGGATATTACTCTCATCCCGATCGCGTAGTTTACGTAATTGATCTGCGAGACTTCGGGAGTCTGGGCTACCGGTTTTCAATGCTCCTGCAGCTTTTTTTGCAAAACCTTCAGCATTTCTCCGTGATGATACAAAAACCAGACACTGCCCTCCCTCTTCAATCGTATCAAGGCATAAATTCAGATCGTCATGCTTGGTTTTTGCCTGGATAGGGCGTTCTGAATTCTGAAAACGGATCTTTCCATTGTAATACACACCCTGCCTGAGGTCAACAGGGCGCCAGGTACTGGTAATCAAAGCGGCGTTTAACCACTCCGCCAGCTGAGCCGGATTTCCAATTGTTGCAGACAGGCCAATAATCTGCATTCCAGGATTTGTGTAGCGAAGTTTGGTAATAACCATCTCAAGGGTAGCCCCCCGGTTTTCAGATCCGATGAGATGAACTTCATCAAGTATGATGCAGGTGATATGTGACAACCATGGTGTTTTATTCCTGAGCAGAGAGTCTGTTTTTTCACTGGTTGCAACGATGATATCGTTTTCACCAAGATATGCATCTGTCCGATCAAAATCACCGGTTGCAATACCGACCCTGATCACTCCCTTCCTGGAAAATTCTTCATATTTTTCAGATGCCAAAGCTCTGAGAGGCACAATATACAGACATTTCCCACCACCTGCAATCCGTGCCCACATGGCCATCTCTGCAAGAAGAGTCTTTCCACTGGCCGTCGGAATAGAAATGAGTTGGTTTTTTCCTTCAAGCAGTCCCTGGTTCACACATTCTGCTTGCGGAGGATACAGGGATGTAATCCCCTTGGCAATACAAGCACGAATAAATGATTCGGGAAGGGGAAGTGACTGCAGGTCCACCTGGATCACCAGTCTCTGGAGAGGATAGAACGGAGCATGGAGATTCTTTAATAATAGTAACTGATCATATCCTGTTTTAACTCTCGCCGTTTCTTTTCAAGGAATGAAAAAACCGATTCGTGAGAGACACCTTTTATGAGCATTTCAACAGCTTCCCGTGCAATTTTAACCTGTTCCACAGTTCCAATAATTCCAACAGTTTTTCCATACACTGAAATCTCTGTTGCAGTCATATCCTGTATCTGGGATCTGGATTTGCCATCTCTTCCAATGATCCTGCCCCGGATACGTTCAATTTTCGAGTCACTTCCGGCAAATTCTGATAGTTCAATGATCTCGAGGTATAAATCTGGATCTTCAAGTAAAATCGCTGCTCTTTCAGGAGAGAATCCTCGTGCAATAGCTTTTACTGCCTCAACAGCCTGAATAAATCCATCAGCATCCTCACCTTCTATACTGACAAGTCCTTCTTCGCTGTCAACCTGAATCCTGGTTTTTGTTTTTTCCTCAATTTCTCGCTTTGTCTGTCCTTTCTTTCCAATTAGAACCCCGATTCGCTCCTGGGTTATTCGTGTTTCCTGTTGCATAAAAATCTCTCCATTCTCATATTATCGCGGTGAGGAGCCGCATAGTTCTTCAAGTATTTCAGATACCTCATGAGTACTGCACCGTTCATGAAAGAACCGGTTCAGCTGTTCAAGATCCCGTTTTAAAAATCCAGGAGCATGAGGATGATCCAGGGTGACCGCTTGTCCCATATCAATGAGATATGGGTGGCCTCTTCCATAGAGAATATTATATTCAGACAGATCCCCATGAACCAGTTTGGCTTTTTTCCATAACGTCCGGATATAATCCAGGATCTCATCATAGGTCTGCTGAGGATCTTCAAACTCAGCAAGCCTGAGTTGGGGAAATGCTCCCTTTTCATCTCCCAGATACTCCATGACCAGGACGTTGCGGTCAAAAATGAGGGGATGAGGAACAGGGATTCCAGCATCTTCTGCCCGTTTCAGATTTGAAAATTCTTTTCTGGTCCAAGCAAAGATTACATCTCTTCTGCTCTTTCCGATGTTAATAAATCTCCTGTCTGCAGCAATATAGTCCTGCATTTTTTTAAAATTTGCAGTTCTAGTCAAGTAGATCTTTACTGCAACCAAATTCTCATTCCGATCAGCAAGGTACACATTCGCTTCCTTGCCAGTAGAAATCGGGCCACCCATGGCAGTGATCCACCCTTTCGAGAGGAGTTTGTACAACCCAAGGAGGGTATATTCATCAAATACGTCATCCCTGACCTTGAGCTGATCCAAACCCTTGATTTTTGTCTTGAGCTCATCGACCCGTTTATCAAATTCATCGGTATGTCGATCTCTCAAGTATTCATCTCCTGCTTTTATTTGAGATATTCTCGAACCGGTGCAAGAACTGATATCAAACCTTCAGCCACTGCAGTTTTCAAATCAGCCGGATGAACCTCGCCATTTGCATATGCCTGCTGCATCTCTTCATATGATTCAAATGTTCTGTTCCCACCGAATTTTTCCGGCCGTTCAATGGTTACGGTTTCAAGTCTAGGGAAGATATGATGCTGAAGAACCTGGAGAACAGGATTATCCTCGATCTCAGGCGGACAAAATGCCTTCTTCATCTTTTTCCTGATATCTTCCTCTGATTCTGCGACGGATATATAATTACCCTGTGATGAGGACATCTTTTTCCCATCAAGCCCATGCAGAATCGGAACATGAATGCAGACCGGAGAAGGATAATTCTTTGTCGGCAGATACTCTCTGGCAAGCATGTGAATCTTGCGCTGATCTATACCTCCAAGAGCAGCATCCACGTCCAGCATCGCAATATCGGCCATCTGCATGATTGGATATACCATCTGTGATACCGTCGGGTTATCCATCTGTCTCCCAACCTCGTCCATACTCCGTTTGGCACGGTTTAATGTAATTGCCTGAGACAATTCATGAACCAGAAGTTGATATTCTGCTGAAAGCTGAAAACTGGAACCCAGGACATAGGTAATATCTGTCAGCCCAAGTCCTTCAAAACAGCGGCGATTATATTCTGCCAGTTTTTTTACATCTTCCATTGTTCCTTTCCGGTTAAGAAAGGCATGAAGATCAGCAAGAAGAACAGTGACTTCAAAACCTGCATCTCTCAGGTCTATCAGTTTATTGATCGTTACCAGATGTCCAAGATGGATCTCTCCACTTGGTTCATATCCAGCGTACACCTTTTTGACCGGACGGTCAAGGAGGGAACGCAGTTCCTCATCAGTAACAACCTCGACCGTGTTCCGAATTACACGGGCGTATGTATCCATTCTGAACAGGTTTGTTTTAGACGGTGATAATAGGATGAGTGATTAGAGGGCAGTAAACTGCATTGCCTCATTTGTCATCCTGATTGATGTCTCCGGGTCCTTAACTTCACCCATCATCGCGCGGATTGCATCCACATTTTCAATAACCACGTCAGCTTCCTGGTGGATTGCCTGGAAGAAGAAGAGTTCTTTTCCAACCATGTTCACTGATGCTTCAAAGATACCATTTTCCCATAAATCAGATCGTGGCCGGCCCATATCCATGACATATTCTTTGAGCTCGGCTGTGCTCTTGATTGCAGTCTTTGGCTCGACAAGCCCAATCCGGTTGTGTTCTCTCATGATGGCCAGAACTTCATCACGACTCACTTCTTTTTTGAGTTCAATGGTAATCGCATGCATGTGCATCTGGGTTGTTGGAACGATCATTGCCATGGTGACAATGTCGATATGCGGGAGAACGGTGTTGACATCAGGACCGTGGTGACTTGGAATAGTTGGTGGGTCAAGAACTACTGCATCTATTGGTCCTTTTTTCACAACATGCGGATCAGCTCCTCGTCTGACCATAACTGCTCTGACTTTTGTAACACCAAATGCATCATCCATAGCTTTTATGACACGACATAGTCCGGTCGTATTGCATGAGACAACCCGGACAAATTGTCTGCCAATGGCATCTTTGTAGTTGGCATGAGCGTTAAAAGAAAATCCAGCAACTTCATGATCCTCGCCACCCTGCCAGATTGCTTTGACACCGGCCTTCTCATACAAAGCTTTGTTTGACTCACCAACTCCACCCGGAGTTCCGTCAACCACAATATCTGCTTTTTTCAGCATATCCTCTACAGAACCTGCAACCGGAATACCTGCTTTCACAAAAGCGTCTTTCTTACTCATATCTGCGATATAGATGGGATATCCTCTCTGAACTGCAATCAGGGCCTCTGCAGATGGTTTAGTCTTTGAAACCCCGATGATCTCCATATCTTTCTGTACAGAAACAGCATCTGCGACACGCTTTCCTATGGTTCCATATCCATTGACTGCAACTTTGATCATCTTGTAGACCTCTGAATAACGGTGGATGAGTTTGGTATCTGCTTTATAAATACATATAATATCCCCTTGCTTCTTCGCATCACGATTCAGGGTCTGGTGACCATATTTCTACCCGGTTAATACATTCATTTTTTTCTGAAATCGAATGAAGGATAGACAGAATATCCCGATGTGGATCATTACTAAAATAAAAGAGATGACCAGAACAAACGCAATCTGATGAGCCAAAACCCGGAATAACAGTCCCGGTTATGCATTGAGCGATGGTACATTCTATTTTTTGATCGGTGTGAATACAATACACCCTGCTCACTTGAAAAAAGGGAGAAAGTAAGAGGGAGTCGATGTGCCATCGGGGTCTCTTACTTTTTTCAATATTCAGCCTGATATGCCTCGTTACCCGCGAAAATCCACCAGTTCCGAATGCAGATCCAACATATGCATGCCATCCGGGTCCATATGCTCTCTCTCCAAGAGCTCCGGTCTTAATCAGACAGGCATCATTCTTTAAAAGGAGAACATATACTCCTTTATCCATATCCTGATTGTATAAGGGTTGCAGCACCCTTAATGAATCGATCCCCGTGTTCGCGTACAGGAATGCCATGACCTGGATAGAGTCCATTCACTTTTAGTTCAGTCAGTTTTTGTATAGACTCAGAAAGTCTGGTCCTGCTTCCTCCAGGAAAATCATATCTCCCAAATGCACCATCAGAAAAGACCGTATCACCTGAGATGAGTTCTGCTGAATCCTGGTCATACAGGCAGATACTACCAGGAGTATGGCCGGGAGTATGAATTATCTCATATCCTTCTATCACTTCTCCTCCCTCAAGTATCATATCTGGAATAATGCCTGGTGAATGTGCACCAAAATGCATCGAGAGACTTAAATTATCATTCATGAGCCCTTCTGCATCTGCCTGGTGGATATAGATTTTTGCTCCGGTCATCTTCTGAAGTGCAGGCAGGTAGGCAATGTGATCAAAATGACAATGGGTAAGGATGATATGAGTGATTGTGTTCCTATGCGCCTCAATTGCCATTGGAGTTACTCCGGCATCAACGAGGATAGTTCCCCGTGCGACATAGGCGTTTGCATACATCCCTCTTCCCGGGATGAATTTTACTACCATGTGACTATCATATTCCCCTGCATACAACAAGTAGGATATGGTAAATTACCGGGATTACCTTCCTGATACATCTCTTGTCAAAGCAATTGCAGAGGCTGAATCACTCGATAAAGATCGCTTATTTCGGCTGATCCAGTCAGGGAGAGTGGTAATTCCACATAATCCAAGAAGACCCCATCCTCCCTGTGCAATTGGTGAAGGATGCAGGGTCAAAGTAAATGTCAATGTCGGCACATCACAGGATCTGTGCGATCCAACTCTCGAAAAGGAAAAAGCACAGGCGGCTATACTCAATGGTGCTCACACCCTGATGGATCTCTCCACCGGTGGTGATATACCGGCAATTCGCCGCATGATTTTATCAAACAAAGTTCCTGTTGGTACAGTCCCCATATACGAAGCCGTCCGGCGGGCAGGATCAGTCAGGGATGTGGATGCCGATCTCATTTTTCAGGTTATCAGAGAGCATTGCAGGGATGGTGTAGATTTCCTCACCCTACATTGTGGCGTAAATCGGGATGTGTTCCGTTCTCTTCAGGAGGATCCACGGCGCATGGGAGTGGTATCACGGGGTGGAGCATTTCATATAGCCATGATGGCCGCCCGTGAAGAAGAAAATCCACTCTGGTCTGAATTTGATTACCTGTGTGAAATTCTTGCAGAATATTCTGTCGTTATTAGTCTGGGTGATGGCATGCGGCCGGGTTGTCATGAAGATGCTTCCAGGGAAGCAAAGACAGTTGAGTACCTGAATCTTGGCCGACTTGCACGAAAATCTCAAAGCCTTGGGGTGCCCCGGATGATAGAAGGTCCGGGACATATGCCTCTTGAACAGATTGGGTATAATGTCCGGATGATAAAAGAACTGACAAATCATGCCCCACTTTATCTTCTCGGTCCGCTGGTCACTGACATAGCATCTGGATATGATCATGTTGTTGGGGCTATCGGTGGGGCTATTGCATGTAAACATGGGGCCAATTTCCTTTGCATGGTATCACCCAGTGAGCATCTTGCACTTCCCCGGGTACATGATATTGTTGAAGGCACACGGGCATCAGTCCTGGCTGCACATATTGGAGATTTGTTATCCGGCCGAACAGATGCAAAAGATCGTGAACTCATGATGGGAAAGGCACGACAGGAGTTAGACTGGGAAAAACAGTTCAATACTTCATTGTTTCCGGAAGTAGCCCGTAATATCCATGACCGTGATCCGAAAGGAGAGACCTGCTCTATGTGTGGAGATCTCTGTGCAGTGAAAATGGTCCGGGATCTATTTAAGACTCCTGACATTTCACGAAATGAGAAATGCTGATAAATGACAGACACATATGATAGATTGCAGACGCAGGAAAGACCTGAATAGTAATGTACATACCTCCCGCTGGTGGCAGGTTCTCATACATGGCTATTTCCGTCGCCTTTGGCACTCAGAAAAAAAATCTTCTGAAGAGCTATCTGCGTTATGCATCGACATTGTGAATTCGTATGGAAGGCAAGCGTTTGTACGTTGGTAATCTGACGTACTCTGTAAAAGAAGACCAATTGAAAGATTTATTCTCTCAGTATGGTGAAGTTGTCAGCGTAAAAATTATTGAGCAGAAAGGGTTTGGATTTGTAGAGATGGCCACCAGCGAAGAAGCCCAGGCAGCAATGGATGCTCTGAATCAAACCGTATTTGAAGGAAGAACAATGCGGATTGATGAGGCAAGACCCATGCAGCCAAGACGGGAGTATGACCGCGGATCAGGCGGCGGTTATAACCGTGGTGGGGGATACGGCCAAGGCCGCAGATACTAAATTTTCCTTTTATTTCACAGTTATAACTTTTTTATACGGTCTCCCAAAGGTAACCGAGACACCCTGTCCTCCCCGTGCCGCCTGATATGAAAGTTCGTAGGTTCCCGGAGTTGATGGAGACATTAGTTCAAAATTGAATGTGTACGATTGCTTGGATTTGACAATTGAAGGGACAACCAACCATTCAGGTCCACTCGTTGCAGCCTGATCCGTTGCTTTAATTCCTACTGCATGCATGTCCAGCCAGTCATCAGAGCCGTCATTGAAAATAGTGATTGTAACCGGATAGGACGTTTTGGTCTGCATTTCAGAGGGTATGGTATTTCCGATAATAATGGCATGAATTCCAGTTATAATTGACAATGGTGTTGAGACCGGGACAGGCGTGTGAGTTACAGGTACTTGTTCTACAGGTTCGGCATCAGTCTCAGGTGGTGAATACCCGGTCCCTGAAGGAACGAGCGTATATTGATCAATAAGTCCTGCTTCAGTGTAAGGGATATCTCCGATACCATTGTGATCAACATCAGTAATTTTATGCGAAACGTATACTGGTATTCCCCCCATCGCCCAGAGGTTACCCCCGGTAAGGTCTCCCTTAATAATGTTCGTCTGATTTAAAAGGGGATGGAAAAGTGTTGTTCCTTCACTTTCATTATTTTTAATATTTACCAGATTATCCAGGATGTTGTTCCAGATATGAACTCCGGTCGTTTGATCAAGAAGGATTCCTGGACCATGGTTACCCTCAATTCTGCATCCGGTAATATCCCCACCGGATGTTTTCTGAAGATGCAGTCCGATACCGGAATTATCAGAAATAATTACATCCCTGATGTCTGGAATTCCCCCAATAATCTGCAGACCGATTTCATTATTTCTGATTTCTGATTGCCAGATCGATAATGCTGCCAGATCTTTTGACACCATTCCTATCCTTGAACCGGTAATTGTAACTCCACTGGTTTTAATGTCACGTCCAAATTCCTGTGCATTTTTCATCTTCTCATCAGATGTTCTGTCACTCCCCCAGGGAAATTCTGATGAGTCAGTTCCCTCAAGATAAATCCCTGATACTTCATCTAAAATGGTAATATTCTGAATCCTGACACCAGTCACAGGCTCTCCTTTTGCATCAAGGAGGGAGACCCAAATCCCAACAGAAGGTCCCCCTGTTGATGCAGGTTTTATCTGAAATTCCTGTCCGTCAAGGATGACAGATGATGAAGTAATGATAACACCGACCGGGTATGTGTGAGTGATATTGTGCTCAAGCGTATACCTGCCCGGTTCTGAGATGAGAACATAATCACCGGTGTATGGACCATCATTCGGGGGAAACTGAATTGGTATTCCAAAGCAAGGTTGAATAATGAACAGTAAAGCAAAGCACAGGGTAAAAAATGTTTTCCGGATCATCAATACTCCCCCTGATCAGGTTGTTGTCAAAGCATGTGTGTTCTCAGGGTTTATGACTTCTGAGTTCTTGAGGGGTACAATTGGATTAATCCAGGGACGGATCGAGTATTCTGATTCCTTCGTGAACAAGGACAACATCGATGTACGCTCCTTCAGGCCTTGCATGATGTTTTACAACCCGGATTCGACGGGCGTTGTCCCGGCGTTCAATCCGAAGAATAACTTTACAAAGATGATAAAGGCTGGTTCCCCCGAGTGGAGCAAATTCTCCCCGGCTAATGTCCATATATACCTGGTTTGAGATAAGAACCGGGATATCATACCGCTTTGCATACCCAAGGAGTACGGTCATCTGCCGGTTAAACCGCTGAAGAGCTTCCTGGACATGTTCGAGTTCGGTTCGATACAATCCGGTTGCAGAATCCAGAATAATAAGGCCGGCTTTATTGTCCCTGATTACATTCTCTGATTCATGGATCATCAAGGCTTGCTGATCAAAATCAGAAGGTTCATACAGATACAGCCGTTCTGCAAGTTTTTCTGCATCATCACCGGCAATCTGGCTGAACCGTTCTACAGAGAAACTTTCCGTATCAAAATATACAACCGATTCATCTTTTTTCAAGGCAGAAACTGCAGCAAGAAGGCACAATGTGGATTTTCCGGTTCCAGGTTCTCCATAAATCTGGGTGATCATCTTCCTTGGATAACCAGTCCCAATCAGATCATCAAGAGCCTCATTCCCTGAGTATAACCCGGTCAGTTTCACGCATCTTCTCCTTGTTTAAGATACTCTCGGCCTGCCTCTTCCACAATGTGGAGTACATCACGTACTGGCATCGCATGCTCCCGTGCAAAACTTTCGGCGAAATCATATTCTGGTTTGACAAGATAACATACATCGCCGATATATCCGAATTTTACAGGAAAAATGGTAATGCTTCCCTCTATTACAACCGGAATATTCTGAATAGTCCTCTCTGCTATGAACCGGTGAACAGCCGGAGAAACTCGAACGCCCAGTGTTCCCAGTTCCCGTGCGAGGAGTTCTGCCAGGGCAGATGTTCGATCTGGTGGTGATATAACCCTGACAAGAGATCCTGGTCTTCCTTTTTTCATCAGGACTGGAATTACACTTGCATCTCGTGCACCTGCCTCCATTACTTTTCCAAGGACGGTTCCAATACATTCACCAGATATATCATCCACATTTGTCTCAAGAATATCAACGGTATCAGTGGAAAAGCCCTGAAACTCCATAAGCATAGCCCTGAGCACATTTGGAGACTTGGGATCATCTCTTGTTCCTGCTCCATACCCTATCTCTAGTATTTTTCCAAGAGGAAGAGACGGGAGTGACTGATGCGTAATTTCAGCAAGGATCGCTGCTCCGGTCGGGGTGAGTTGTTCACCGACATGGTTCCCTGATAGTACGAGAAGATTTCCGGCTTTCAATATTGCTGCTGTTGCAGGTGCAGGCACCGGTAGAGTGCCATGAGCACAGGTAATCGTCCCGGTCCCGAGTGCGATAGGCAGGGTGATGATCCTCTCAGGGGCAAGCAGGTACAGGGCCATACAGGATCCAATCACATCTGCAATGGCATCATCTGCACCGACTTCATGAAAATGGACATGATGATCCCCGTGAACAGACTCTTCTGCCTTTGCAATATGAGTGAATATTCTTTCTGCACGAGTGATAACCACCCTTGGTGCATCAGCGGCTTTTACAATATCAAGCACTTCTTCAAGGGTCCGGTGAGCAGGACCGGCATGAGTATGAACCTTGATTGCAGAAATGCCGGTTCGTGAGACTTTTTCAATATCAGGTACCTGAACTACCGAACCCATTGCTCGCATGACCGGCTCATGTGGTATCCCAAGTCCAAGCAGAGCTCCACATATCATGTCACCTGCAGCGCCGTGAAAAGGGTCAAATGCGAGAAGACGCATGGTTCCTATACTTTTAAGTCCCGGCGTATATGATGGTTAGGTAATGGAATTGTATCTCAGGGTTGATAGTGCATATCCCGGAGACCAGGGGGGAGGAAAAGCTCGCCTGGATCCCGAAACTATGAACCAGATGCGGCTTTCACCGGGCGATATAATACGGATCTCCGGCAGGTCGACAACAGTTGCTAAGGTCTGGCGAGCCCAACTTGCTGACTGGAATCAACAGAAGATCCGGATTGATAACTTCACCCGGATGAATGCAAATGTATCGATTGGTGACACAGTAAAGATCACAAAGGTCGATGAAACCATATCAGCAGCAACGGTAGTTCTGGCTCCCCCGGAGGATCTTCCAAAAAATATTCCAATGGCCGAACCACCAGCAATTCTCCATAATCTCATTGATTTTCCGGTTGCAATTGGGGACTCTGTTCCGATATCAATAGGCATGCCCTTTGTCCAGCCCCAGATGGTGGCATACAAGGTCATCGAACTGGATCCTCCGGAAGCAGTTATCATCACCCAGCGAACTGAAGTGATTGTATCAGACAGCCCTATTAGCGGGTTTGAAGGGATCAGTCAGATCACCTATGAAGATATTGGAGGTCTTCGTGACGAGTTACAGAGACTTCGTGAAACTATAGAACTTCCTATGCGTCATCCTGAACTCTTCCGCCGTCTTGGGATTGAACCACCAAAAGGAGTGCTATTATTCGGACCCCCGGGAACCGGAAAGACACTTATCGCAAAAGCAGTTGCAAATGAGTCTGGCGCACATTTTATACCGATTGCAGGGCCGGAGGTAATTTCGAAATATTATGGTGAGAGTGAGCAGCGTCTCCGTGAGGTTTTTGAAGAGGCGGCTGACAATGCCCCATCTATTATCTTCATCGATGAACTTGATTCCATCACCCCGAAACGTGAGGAAGTAACTGGTGAAGTAGAGCGACGTGTGGTTGCCCAACTCCTGACCATGATGGATGGTCTTGAGGAACGTGGCCAGGTTGTTGTTATTGGAGCAACAAACCGCCTTGATGCGATTGATCCTGCTCTGCGTCGTCCAGGACGTTTTGACCGTGAGATTGAGATTGGGGTGCCTTCAAATCCCGACCGAATTGAGATATTAAAGATCCATACCCGTGGTATGCCGCTCTATGACGACGTCAGTCTTGAAGAGCTGGCTGAGAGGACGCATGGATACACAGGAGCTGATATTGCTGCTCTTTCCCGGGAAGCTGCAATCAGGGCTCTTCGTCGGTATCTCCCTCACATCAATCTGGATGAAGATGAAATTCCGGAAGAGGTTCTTGAGACAATGGTGGTTACCGGTAAAGACTTCCACCAGGCACTTCGGGAGATTACTCCCTCTGGAATGCGCGAAGTGATGCTTGAGGTATCTCACTTGAGATGGCGAGATGTTGGGGGATTATCTGAGGCGATTGAAGAGATCAGGGAAGCAGTTGAATACCCGCTTACCAGGAGAGAAAAGTATGATGACCTTGGGATTCAGTCTCCCCGTGGTGTTCTTCTTTATGGGCCACCAGGTACCGGAAAGACGCTTCTGGCAAAAGCAGTAGCAAATGAGTCAGGAGCAAATTTCATCGCTGTCCGGGGCCCACAGCTCCTCTCAAAATGGGTGGGAGAATCTGAGCGGGCTGTCCGGGAAATATTTAAAAAAGCCCGCCAGGTATCTCCTGCAATCATCTTCTTTGATGAGCTTGATGCACTTACTCCTGCTCGGGGAACAGCTGGTGACAGCCATACCATGGAAAGCGTGTTAAATCAGTTTTTGACTGAGATGGACGGTCTGGTTGACCTGCGGGATGTTGTTGTAATGGGTGCAACAAACCGACCTGATATTGTAGATCCTGCCCTTCTCCGGTCAGGAAGATTTGACCGGCTGATTTACATTGGTGAGCCTGGCGTATCTGATCGGATTGATATATTAAAGATACATTCACGGCTGATTCCGATTGAAGGCACGACACTTGAATCACTGGTTGACCTTACCCAGAACTTTACTGAGGAAGATTTTGAGATTCTTGCCGGTACCTTCCCGCAAGAAGTTCGCTGTTCAGGTCCTGAACTGGAAGAGAAGATTCGGTCCGTTGCACCTTCACAAGGAACCATCAGTAGATCGGTCAGGCGTCGGATGCTTGTTGAAATTCTGGAAAAGAATCGGATAATCATAGAAGATCCGACTCTGGAGACATTGTTTTCCGGTATTGCATCCAGGACAGAAGGGTATGTTGGTGCTGATCTAGAAGGTCTTTGCCGGGAAGCAGCAATATTTGCCATGAGGGATCAACTGCATTCTGTCAGAAAAGAACATTTTGAACGTGCTTTAGAGAAAGTCCATCCAACCATGAACCAGCGTCTTCGTGAGGCATACGATCGGGTTAAAACTCATTTCAAAGGCGGAATGCCGAAAAAAGCTGAACCACCTGAGTACCAGTAAGCAAAAACTATTCTTTTTTCTTTTTTTTGTGTAAGAGGTTATGGGTATCAGGAACACATATGTACAATACAGTACAGGAGTGACAGTTTCAGGTTATGTTTAATATTGCTACCTTTCTTGACTCTCATATGATGCGATATCCGGATAAAATCGCTCTCATTCACCCGACATCCAAAAGATCTTACTCTTACACCGACCTTTCCCGGATGAGTGGGTCTCTTGCTGTAGCTTTCAATACACGTGGGCTTTCTCCTGGAGATCGGGTAGTGTTGTACCTTGATAGCTCACCTGAATATCTCATCAGTTATTTTGCATCATGGCGTGCGGGATTAGTGGTCGTTCCGACAAATATTGTATATCGAAAGGACGAACTAGCCTATGCAATCCGTGATTCCGGGGCAAAAATTCTCATTTCTTCTATAAATTCCCGAAATATCACCGGCTCAATAAAGGATCTATGCCCGGATCTTGTCCATATACTCGAGGTTGGAGGAGATGGAGCGAGTTCCTGGGAAACTCTTACAACCTCGTATGAATCAGTCAGGCCGATTCCCTGTCGGAGTGATGATGTCTGTCAGATTCAGTATACATCTGGCACAACAGGCAGGCCGAAAGGTGCCATGTTGACCCACGGGGGATGGCTCGCTGCTCTTCAGGCCGAAGGGGAAGCCCTTGATCTTACCTCACAGGATGTCTATCTTGGAATTTATCCGATGGCTCATGTTGGTATATCATGGGGGCTTTCTGTTCTTCGGGCGGGGGGTACCTATGTCATCATGGAACGGTATCACCCGGATGAGTACATCCGGCTTGTCAGGGACTATAAGATAACTGTTCTTGCAGGTATGCCACCGGTTATACATGCATTAAGTGAAACTTCTCAAGGGACTGAAGAGAGTTTTTCATCTGTCCGCAGGATTATCAGTGGTGGTGGACCAATGCATTCCCCTACCTGGAAAAAGTTTTTTGAGCGGTTTCATATTCCTGTCATCAATGCATATGGGCTATCTGAGACGATCGTCCTTGGATGTGGCACTGTCATCCGACCTGAAGATTATCCAACCGCTGATGAGTATAACAGTGTAGGAAAACCGGTTGGTTTTGCTGAAGTGAAGATTGTTGACGTCGCTAATCCGGAAAAAGAACTGACTTCTCCGAATGCTGGTGAGATTGCACTGAGGGGTCCTGGTGTTGCGATAGGATACTGGAACCAACCTGATGAGTCGAAAGAAGTATTCCTTGATGATGGCTGGTTTCTGACTGGGGATATCGGATATATCGATAGTAAGGGTATGCTGGTCATCACTGACCGGAAAAAAGACATGATCATCATGTCAGGGTGGAAGGTATACCCGACAGAAGTGGAAAATGTTCTTATCCTGCATCCGAAAATCGCTGATGTTGCAATATTCGGATGCCCTGACGAAGAAAAAGGAGAAATTCCGGCAGCTGCAGTTGTTCTTCGAAGCAGTGATGAACCGCTGACTTTGGAAGAATTACATACATGGTCTCAGGATCATCTTGCCGGATATAAAATTCCAAGACGCCTAATGGTGCTTGATCAGTTACCGCGTGTAGGCGGTTGGAAACTATTGCGAAGAGAACTCAGGGACTCACTATGTTCGTAAACCCACTTTTTGGCAGGGTTAATGGCGAAGTAGCGTTTAGTACCCCTTTTGTCTCATGAGCTGGACTGTCTCGGATGTTGAGAATATCATTAAAACTCACAACGATACCCGTATCTCCAATCATATATGTTTGATTTGCATACGATGCATTTTTTCCGGCCATTGACTGCATAATCAGATAATTTTCTAATAGAGAGCTCTGTTCTCTGACTGGTGCCCTGATTCCCATCAGATAATTACCCGTGACTGAAAGGAATATCCCACAGATCAGGAGAATAGCGAGAAAAATCACCCGGTTTTTATCCATATTTTCACTTTAAAAGGATGAGATTACCCATTCCCCTACGTCTTTTTTCGATAAGTCCCATACTCTCGAGCATGTCTAGTGATCTGCTCACATTAGATTTTGAAAGACCGGTCTTTTCAACAATATCACTTTGAGGAATGATACCGTCAGCATCAAGGATAGTCTGATAAATTTGCTGTTGATCTTCTTTCAGTGTGGGCAAAACTGTTTCCCATTTCCTTTTTCGCTCTTCTAATGGCGAAAAAACCGCAGTCGGTTCCTGGATGGGCAATGGTGGGGGACCCTGTGGAACCGGCATGGTATGGATCTGCTCGTATAATAAGAGATACAGGCCACTGCCACAGATGATGAGTGATGCCAGAATGAGGATGATAACATCAGTTGTCGAATAAATATCCCCGATTCTCTCTGTCTGGATGATATAATCCTCGCCAGTATACCAGATAACCAGCGGGGTAGGATTCATAAGTTTCAGGCCGAGAATAAAGACTGAAGATATGAACAGAACAGCTGCAAAAAGCTCTTTTCCGTTCAATGAAGGGATACCAAATGCCATCAGGTTACCTATATGGTTTGCGTTCTGAGACAATCATATTTTTCCCAGATTCAAGTCGTGCCGTACCTCTGATACTGCTGTGGTTAGCCTGCTCAGTTTTGCATAAGCACTATCAGGTGTGTGCATCCGAAGACCACAATCCGGGTCGGGTAGGATCCGTTCTGGACCAAGAATGTCAATTCCAGCCCATAATCTTTTTTTCACATCCTCCAGCGACTCAAGTACTGGTGAAGACGAATCAACAATTCCATACCCTATATATCTGTTTTGTAGTTCTTTTCCAGAAAATGATGCCAGGTTTGCAGCGTTGACACTTCCTTCAAAATCCAGGATCTGTACTGGCATTTTAAGGAATTCATCTATAATGTGCGAAATATTGCCGCATGCATGCAGACATACTGGTATTGATACTGCCTGAGCAATAGTTGAGATAGCTTTTTTCGCGAGATCTAGTGATGCTGCCCCGGTGGAGAGAATCGGCTCATCAATCTGGAGCATGACTGCTCCTGTCCTTGCGAGTCCCTGGGCTTCTACAACGAGCGATGATGCAATATCAGGAATGAGTTCATCTCTGTTCCGATATTGTTTTGTACTGAGGTGAAGGCCATGGGCAAGCGTGGATGGCCCGGTTATGATTCCCTTTACGTACGGGTGCTGTTTTACTGCAAAGGCGGTATCTTTTACGGTAATTGCCTGATCCGGGGGCATAATCCTTCCGATAACATCATTGCCCCGTATTCCCGGAAGCTTTGAGGCAAATGTTCCGATCATATCTCCCCGAACCTGCCCATCAGAAATAATGGTAATTCCTGCCCTTTTCTGACAGGCGATTGCGTTTACTACTGCTGCGTGGAATGGATCAAACAGACTGTTGAGCGTTCGCTTCGGCTGGGCCGGATAGCTTCCGACAACGGTTGTCGGAAGAATGGTGTCAGGGATAAATGACTGCATGATCAGGGAACAACCCGATGACGGTCACGGGGGAACAGCACTGCTTCCCGGACATTTGGAAGACCAAGCATGGTCGTGACCATGCGTTCTGCCCCAAGTCCCCATCCTGCGTGTGGGGGCATACCAAACCTGAACGGGTTAAGATAGAACTCAAAGTTCTCAGGATTTAATCCTTTCTTTGCGATCTGCTCTACCAGGAGGTCATGCTGATGTACACGCTGTGCACCTGACGAGAGTTCCATACGAGGGTGCATCATATCAAATGCCTTGCAGATTTCCGGATCGTTTTCATAGGGCATGGCGTAATAAGGGCGGATGGATGACGGCCAGTCCACAATAAAGTACAACTGTCCCATCTCTTCTCCGATTGCACGCTCTGCTGCCGTTCCGATGTCATCCCCGTATGAGATCTCTTCCTCACATTTTGAAGAAGCAATCTCGATAGCTTCTGCATAGGGAAGTCGTGGAAATCCTTTATCTGGTACGGCAAAGGAATCCAGTCCCATATCTGCAATAGCATCGCTGCAGGTATTGTCCACGAACTGGTAGATATTCCTGACAAGGTCTTCCAGGGTCTGCATAACACCGAGATGGTCTGTAAATGATACCTCAATATCAATGGATGTTGCCTCGTTGAGATGCTTTGTCGTATTGTGTTCTTCTGCCCGGAATATAGGACCAATTTCATAGACTTTTTCAAATCCGGCTGCCATCATCATCTGCTTATAAAGCTGAGGACTCTGATTCAGAAATGCCTCTTTTTCAAAGTAAGCAATTGGAAAGAGCTCAGTTCCTCCTTCTGTTGCTGCAGCAACGATCTTTGATGTATTTATCTCGATAAATCCGTTATCGAAGAAGAAATTCCGGGTTGCGTGCTGAACAGCATTGCGTATTTTAAAGATGGCACTGACACGTGGTCTGCGTGCATCCAAAAACCGGTTATCAAGTCTCGTATCAAGTTCTGCGGGAACTTTTTCGGCCACATCAAGGGGAAGCGGACTTGCAGAAAGGCTGATAATTTCAATCTTGTCTGGTATAAGTTCTCTTCCGCCCGGAGCTTTTCCTTCTGGTTTTATGGTGCCTGAAACCCGTACAACAGATTCACGGGAAATTGCCCGAATTGTCTCAGCAATCTCCGGAGCTACTTTTTTCTTAGGGATGGTTACCTGAAGTATACCTGTTCTGTCCCTGATTAATAGAAAAGCAAGACCTCCAAGGTCACGAATTTCATGAGCCCATCCGATAACTTCGGCTGAAGGCATATCTGGAGTAATGGTATTGATCGAAACTCGCATATTATACCCTTACTCAATGAGCGGGAACTCTCAAAACTCTTTGTGGACCTGGGAAGAACCCTCAGGTTTTATTGATGATACCAGATACTGTACCTAATAGCATGATACAGCCACACGGGATATCATCCATTCAAGATAAGGAATTGTTTTTAAAAAACCGGTCAACCCTGATTACCGATGTTCTTCTCCCAAATAAAAAGCAGGTGGATATCTGGTATGATGACACTGGAATTATACGGGCGGTTGGTCCTGAGGTGGCAAAGGAGCACCGGAGTGAAGCAGATATAACTCTGGATGGATCAGGTACCCTCGCAATCCCTGGTCTCGTTAATACTCATACCCATGGAGCTATGACACTCCTTCGGGGGTATGCTGATGACATGCACCTACAGCAATGGCTTTCTGAAAAAATCTGGCCCCTGGAAGCACACCTTACCGGTGATCATGTCTATTGGGGAACAAAACTTGCCTGTCTTGAGATGATAAAATCCGGAACGGTGGCATTTAATGACATGTACTTTTTTATGAAAGATGCTGCCAGGGCGGTTGATGAATCTAAAATCCGCGCAGTTCTCAGTCATGGAATAATTACTTTTGGAAATGAAGAAAAATTTGAATCTGAGCTAAAAGCAACCGATGATGTCGTTCATTATGTCAGGTCTTTACATTCGCCACTTATCACTTCTGCCATCGGTCCACATGCTCCATATACCGTTCCACCAGATCATCTCTCAATATGTGCTGAATATGGTCACAAAGAAAAGATTCTGCTTCATACTCATCTTGCAGAGACGAAACAGGAGGTTAATGATTGTCAAAAAACGTATGGAATGACTCCAACGGCCCTCCTTGATAAGGCAGGGTGTTTATCAGACCGGACTGTTGCAGCTCATGGTTGTTGGCTGAGCGAGGATGACTGCAGGCTTCTTGGTGAACGCGGCTCTCATATCGCCCATAATCCGGTGAGCAACATGAAACTTGCTACAGGACGTGCGATGCCCTATCATTGGCTTTCTGATAAGGGAGTAAATGTCAGTCTTGGAACTGATGGATGTTCATCCAATAACAATCTGGATATGTTAGAAGAGATGAAGACTGCAGCCATTTGTCAGAAATTTTTCTGGAATCTTGATACACTTCTGCCGGCAGCAGAGGTACTTTCCATGGCAACATCATGTGGAGCAAAAGCACTTGGATATGCAGGGGGGGAGATCAAAGAGGGAATGCCTGCTGATATACTTCTGGTATCACTTCACTGTCCATCTATGATCCCGCTTCACAACCCGGTATCAAATATTGCCTATTCAGCAGATGGTGGTGCAGTAGACACAACTATTTGTAATGGTAGAATTCTGATGCGAAGTCGGTATGTTCCTGATGAAAATGAGATAATAAAAGGAGCATCATCCAGTGCTGATGACCTTCTGAACCGTGCTGGTATCATGGCATGATAAAATAAAGTAGTACGAGCCCTACATATCTGTATGCGACTACTCCATGGCATTACAGCCATTATTCTTTGTTTAATTTTCCTGTGTCTGGTTCCATGTGCTGGAGCTGTTGAAACAGGAGATGTGGGAAGTGTTGATAATGACCTGCAGAGTGAAGACTGGGATGATATCTTCTCAGAAGCACAGTCGAGCTCATTTAGTATGGATCAAATATTCAGTGAAGAACTTATTTCATCGATACTAGGATTTCTGATGGCATTATTCCTGTCGATATTTGGCGTATCATTATCCTGAACATAGAGAGAGGATCATCTTCATCAGATCCTCTGCAATCTCTGGTGATTTCATTAAGGTGTCGTGTCTGATAGATCCCGGTACAGCCACAGTATCCCGGGTGTCTTGAATAAATATCTGAATGAGTTCACCATACAGGGTCCGGACTCCTCCAGAATCAGCCTGATAGCCGATTGACTTCATAAGTTCTTTTGCCGGCCCTGATACCGGACTCTCTCCAATGAATGGGCTGATTGCGATTACTTTTTTTCCTGCCAGTTCTTCCCGCACACCAGTGCAGGAAAGAATTGGGAGTATACTAGTCACCGGATTACTTGGCCCGATTACTACAACTTCAGCATTGCGTATTGCTTTTAAAACCTCATCTGTTGCAGATGGCTGTTTTTCTGGTTTATGAATGACTGATAGGATTGGGGTCTTTCCACGGTTTTTTACCCAATATTCCTGAAAATGAATCTCTCCCTCTTCTGTTCTGACATAGGTTGTAAAGGCACTATCAGACATTGGGAGAATTGTACTGGTAATTCCAAAGTGACAGCAGAGTTCTTTTGTTACCTGGGTAAGAGTCATTCCACTTTCAAGCAATTCCGCCCGGATGATATGGACAGCCCTGTCACGATCTCCGATGGACATATATGCATCCGGCAGGACTTTTCTGATGATTTCATGAGTGATAAAAGTATCATCATTCACTCCCCACCATGTCGTTGTATTGAGCATTCCGGAGAAAAGATACATGACGGTGTCAACGTCTGGTGATATGTGACCACCCTGGTACCAGATATCCTCCCCGGTATTGACAATGACAGAAATATCTGAATCTTTTAGTATCCTTCTGGCTCCCTGGAGGAGTTTGGGAGTTCCGGTTCCGCCGGACAGAAATGTGATCATCCTTTTCTATTTTACCTTCCCGATCATAACTCATGCGGGGGCCGATGAAATCGATTAAGGATCCGGTCCATGGATATATTCAGGTAGAATCCTTCCTTCTTCCCCTTCTTGATTCACCACAGGTGCAGCGTCTCCGATATATCAGGCAGCTGGGATTTTCTTTTTTGGTTTATCCTGGCGCACATCATACCCGGTTTGAACATTCCCTTGGTACTATGCATCTTGCTCATGCCCTTGGCTCCAGACTTTCTCTCCCTGAAGAGGAACACCGTCATGTTACTGCAGCCGGTCTTCTTCATGATATTGGTCATGGACCCTTTTCTCATGCCATAGAAGAACTTACACAGGAGATTCTGGGAAAACAACATACGGACATTAATGACATGCTCCTCGAAGGACACCTGGGAGAAACGCTTTCTGATGCTGACCTTGATCCTGGGGTAATTTTTCAATTGATCGGAGGGAGTCATCCATGTTCAGGGATCATTCATGGCGATCTTGATGTTGATCGGATGGATTACCTTCTTCGAGATGCCCACTACACCGGAGTCCCATATGGAACTGTGGATGCAATGCGGTTGATCCGGGCGATGAGATTATCTGATTCAGGTATCATACTTGATATATCCGGAGTCCAGGCTGCAGAATCATTGCTTATTGCCCGGACCCTCATGCGACCGGCAGTGTATTACCATCATGTCAGCAGGATTGCAGAGAAGATGTTTACCCTGGCTGTGTATGAGTATATTAAAGAAGATCCTCAAAGTATCCTCTCCTCTCTTGTCCAGGCGGATGATGCGGCATGTATGCAGCATTTGCTTCATGCAAAAAACGGTTTTGTATCAGGTCTGGCGAAGAATCTTTACGAACGTCAGCTTTTTAAGCGGGCATTATATGTTGGCAAGGATGACGTCCGCGATGTTCACCAAATCACCTCTGAATCATTTATCAGGGAACGGAATCTGGGAGAAAAAATTGCTGCTGAAGCGAATATTCATCCCGGACAAGTTCTTGTTGATATCCCGTCATTTCCCCGTGATATCTGGATGGATGTTCAGGTACAGGATAAAAGTTCGATCTATCATCTGGAAGAAGTATCTCCCCTTGTTACTACCCTGAATGAAACGAGAAGAAGTCAGTGGCGACTTGGAGTATATGCTCCGGAAGCTCTGACTGAGGTCGTATCAGAGGCAGCCCGATCAGTTCTGAGTATCAAACCATCAACAAGACAGGAACGGCTTCTTTAAAAAAAAGGTTATGCAGCGTTTGCTGCCAGAACACCATCCGCAGTCATGTATAACCAATAACCGCGGAATGGATACATCAGGTTTCCATCATTGCTGCCTTTGATGATCATTGGATCATACTGCTGGATCTGGGCATTGAATCCGGCACAGTTTACCCACTTATCCTGAACGGAAAGGAGTGTAAACTTGGCTTCCATTGGTGTATTACCTGTAAAACCGATTCCATTCCATCCCTTCTTCAGATAACCGGTCGGGGGCGTCTGAACCGGATTGGTATCATACCGGATTGGAACAGATGAGGTTCCCTTTGAATATATCCAGAATCCTTCCAGTGGTTTAACCGGCGTAGATGGATCCATGGTATTCCAGAGGTGTTTTCCGGTATCATACTGGAACATGCTGTGACCTCCAGAGTCTACAACACTGAAGATAGATGCTGTGTCATATCCGGGAGCAAGTTTTTTCGGAACCGAAATAAAGTTCCAACCACCTGATATCGGAATGTTGTCGTCGTATGGAGTTGACACAGATATGAATTCTGATTTTGAAACTGTGTCAGATCCGTATTTGTTTGACGCAGTCAGCGTAACTGTGTATTTCCCTTCTTTGGTATAGGTGTGGATTGGGTTTGCAATCATATCTGTTGCCCCGTCTCCAAAGTCCCATGCCCACATAGTCGGGTTTCCAGTTGATTTGTCAGTAAAGGTGACCGATAAAGGTGGAACTCCGGTTCGCGGGTTCCCGTCAAAATCTGCCTTCACCGGTGGACAACTTTCAACAGTTATAAATGCCTGTTTTGTTGTTGTCCCGGTTGCTCCGTACTGATTCGATGCAGTCAGGGTTACCGCATATGTTCCTGGCACTCTGTATACATGAACCGGGTTTTTGACATTGTTTTGTGGTGGCGGACATCTTCCTCCCTCACATGCAACGTCTTCCGATTCATTTTCAGCTGCCGGAATAATGTTTCCGTCTCCAAAGTCCCAGTTCCACATGGTCGGAGAATCAGATGATTTGTCTGTGAACTGGACCGTCAGTGGTGCACACCCGGATCTTGGATTGCCATCAAAATCAGCCACAATTGCATTTGCTGTAATAGTGATGTATCCTTGTTTAACTTCTGTATCCGATGATCCATACTGGCTGGAAGCGGTGAGAGTCACGGTGTACACTCCTGGCTGTGTGTAGGTGTGGACCGGGTTTCCAACCATATCTGTTGTTCCATCCCCGAAATCCCATGCCCACATAGTAGGCTTACCTGTTGATGTGTCAGTAAAGGTGACCGTCAATGGTGCATACCCGTTTGTAGGGGTACCTACAAAATCAGCATTGATAGAAACATCGTTTACCGTTACAAACTGTGTTTTTGTGACCGTGTCTGAGGTATACTGATTGGATGCAGTGAGGGTTACCGCATATGTTCCTGGTACTCTGTATATATGAACCGGGTTTTTGACATTGTTTTGTGGTGGCGGACATCTTCCTCCCTCACATGCAACGTCTTCCGATTCATTTTCGGCTGCCGGAATAATGTTTCCGTCTCCAAAGTCCCAGTTCCACATGGTCGGGTTTCCGGTTGAGAGATCTGTGAACTGGACTCTCAATGGTGCCTCCCCTGATCTTGGATCTGCAGAGAAATCCGCCTTGATAACTTTTGGTGATACCGTTACAAACTGTGTTTTTGTAACGGTGTCAGAGGTATACTGGTTGGATGCAGTAAGCGTTACTGCATAGGTCCCTGGTACTCTGTAAACATGAACTGGATTTTTGACATTGTTTTGTGGTGGTGGACATCTTCCTCCCTCACATGCAACATCTTCCGATTCATTTTCAGCTGCTGGAATAATGTTTCCGTCTCCAAAGTCCCAGTTCCACATGGTTGGGTTTCCTGTTGAGAGATCAGTAAACTGTACTCTCAGTGGAGCCTCCCCTGATCTTGGATCTGCAGAGAAATCTGCTTTGATAACTTTTGGAGATACTGTTACAAACTGTGTTTTCGTAACGGTGTCTGAAGTATACTGATTGGATGCGGTTAGTGTTACTGCGTAGGTTCCTGGGATTCTATAGGTATGAACCGGATTTTGTATGTTGTTTTGTGGTGGCGGACATCTTCCTCCCTCACATGCAACGTCTTCCGATTCATTTTCGGCTGCCGGAATAATGTTTCCGTCTCCAAAGTCCCAGTTCCACATGGTCGGATTTCCGGTTGAGAGATCAGTGAACTGGACTGTTAACGGAGCCTCTCCTGTTCTTGGATTTGCTGAGAAATCCGCTTTGATAACTTTTGGAGATACTGTTACAAACTGTGTTTTCGTAATGGTGTCTGAAGTATACTGATTGGATGCAGTGAGCGTTACTGCATAGGTTCCAGGTGCATTGTACGTGTGGACAGGATGTGCAATCATATCTGTCGCACCATCTCCAAAGTCCCATGCCCACATAGTCGGGTTTCCGATTGAGAGATCGGTAAACTGGACTGTCAATGGAACCTCACCAGATCTTGGGTTTGCAGAGAAATCTGCCTTGATAGCTTTTGGTGATACGGTAACAAACTGTGTTTTTGTAATAGTATCTGAACTGTATTTGTTGGATGCAGTCAGTGTTACTGCGTAGGTTCCTGGGATTCTATAGGTATGAACCGGATTTTGTATGTTGTTTTGTGGTGGCGGACATCTTCCACCCTCACAAGCGACATCCTCTGATTCATTTTCTGCTGCCGGAATAATATTTCCGTCACCAAAGTCCCAGTTCCACATGGTTGGATTACCAGTTGAAAGGTCAGTAAACTGAACCGTTAACGGGGCTTCACCTGTTGTTGGATTTGCAGAGAAATCTGCTTTAATCGGTGGAGAAGATACCGTTATCGTGGTCTCACTTACTCCAGCCTCACATGTCTGACTTGAAGCGGTAAGACGGACCTGGTATGTGCCTGGATTTTTGAAGATATGTGTCGGGTTTGCAACCATATCGGTGGAACCATCCCCAAAGTCCCATGCCCACATAGTTGGTCCACCCACCGAGAGATCAGTAAATTTGACTGTCAATGGTGCAGATCCAGAGGTAGGTTCGGCTTTGAACCGTGCTTCAATGATACAGGAAGGTTCAACGATGATGTACTTTTCTTTTACTTTCGTACTGGATCCTGCAGTTGGACTACTAACAATCAGGGTAACGGTATACTTACCTGGTCTCTGGTAGGTATGACTTGGATTCTGTTCATATGCAGTTTCCCCATCACCAAAATCCCATTTCCATTCCTGAACTGCTCCTTTGGAACAGTCGGTGAACTGCACAAATAGAGGTGCTTTTCCATATGTTGGATTTGCCAGAAAATCTGCTTCAAGCGGATTTTTATCCCGGACAATAATATACCGTTGTCTGACCTTTGTACTGGTTGCACCAGTAATACTTGTTGCAGTCAGGCTTACGGTGTAGATACCTGGTTCACTATAGATATGAACCGGATTCGCTGTTCCTGATGCAGTGTTTCCATCCCCAAAGTCCCATGCCCACATGGATGGATATCCAGTGGAAGAGTCAAGGAATTGAACTCGAAGAGGAACTGTACCATCAGTCGGGCTTCCGATAAAATCAGCAATAATACAAGCGCCGCCGGGTCCATCACATATGGCACTCCCAGCCCCTTCTGAATTTTTCTGCCCACTTGCGGCTGATACCACTCCCGATGCCGCAAGACCGAGCACCAGGAAAAGAGTGAGCACATATAGTATTTTTGTCATTCTTCCCACCACCAGCAGTTGTGAAATGTGCCATTGACACACCCACCTAAACCGTACCTTACCTCATACCAACTTAATGGTATCCATCTGGATCTTGCCTTTGTTTGCATATTACATCCCCCCACATTTTTATCATCCAAAAAAAATATCAGGCTGAAATAGCGGCAAGAGTGCCGTTATCTGACATGAACAACCAGTATCCGCTATATGGGTACAGCCGTGCATCGTCATTTCTGCCCTTAATGATCATCGCATCATACTGCTGTTTTTCCTCGTTAAATCCAAGACAATTGACCCACTTATCCTGAACTGAAAGGAACGTGAATTTTGCTTCCAGAGGTTCAAGTCCGGTAAATCCGATTGCATTCCAACCCTTTCGAAGTTCTTTCGTTGGTGGAGTCTGAAGTGGATCTGAGTCATATGTCAGTGAGACTCGTTCAGACGTCCTTGAATAAATCCAGACTGCATCAAGGGGTTTTACCTGACTTGAGGCTGTCAGGGTAATCCACTGACCGGTCACTGCATTATACTGGAAGATACTGTGTCCATCTACCTGAATATGACTGAAAATTGCCGCAGTGTCTTTTCCTGGTGCAAGTTTCTTTGGAACCGAGACAAAATTCCAGCCAGGATAAATTGGCATTGAATCTGTTGGATGCGGGCTGCCCCCTGCACTGATATATCCAGGTTTCACTTCAGTATCTGACGCCCCAAACTGGTTTGAAGCGGTCAGAGTAACGGTGTATGTTCCCTCTTTGGTGTATGTGTGGACCGGGTTTGCAATGGTATTGCAGTCAGTTCCTGAGCATGTTACATTTGCAGGAATAATTCCCTCTCCAAAGTCCCAGAACCACATGGTCGGTCCACCTGTAGAGAGATCGGTGAACTGGACAGTGAGTGGGGTATTTCCACTTCTTGGTGAAGCGGTAAAGTCAGCGTTGATTCCTGGTGTTACCTGCCCAACGGTGATAAATGCCTGTTTCACTTCAGTATCTGATGCCCCATACTGGTTTGAAGCAGTCAGAGTAACTGTGTATGTCCCCTCTCTGGTGTATGTGTGGACCGGGTTTGCAATGGTATTGCAGTCAGTTCCTGAACATGTTGCATTTGCAGGGATAATTCCGTCTCCAAAGTCCCAGAACCACATGGTTGGTCCACCCGTAGAGAGATCGGTGAACTGGACAGTGAGTGGGGTATTTCCACTTCTTGGTGAAGCGGTAAAGTCAGCGTTGATTCCTGGTGTTACCTGCCCAACGGTGATAAATGCCTGTTTCACCTCAGTATCTGATGCCCCAAACTGGTTTGAAGCAGTCAGAGTAATTGTGTATGTTCCCTCTCTGGTGTATGTGTGGATTGGGTTTGCAATATTATGACAGTCAGTTCCTGAGCATGTTGCATTTGCAGGGATAATTCCGTCTCCAAAGTCCCAGAACCACATGGTCGGTCCACCTGTAGAGAGATCGGTGAACTGTACAGTGAGCGGGGCATTTCCATTTCTTGGTGAAGCGGTAAAGTCTGCATTGATACCTGGATGTGGAGAACCTCCAAAGTCAAGATCTTTCCGGATAATCCGCTCACCACCACGGGTGATAACCTGTGATGCTCCAGCTCTGATGGTTCCAATCCAGAATGAAATGGTTCTTCCGGCATCGGCTTCAGTTACCGGAACAATCAGTCGTGGGTCGTCAGGAGTCTGACCTGGTGCTCCATAGGAACCAGCATATCTGGTCACATAGGTGGTTACTACCTTGTCATCGATCTTGGCTTCTATTTTGGTTCCCGCAGGGGCAGATTTCCCATCAATCTGGACATAACCATAAAACTCGTATGAGCTCATTGGTGGAACGGTTGTGAACGTAAGATCCTGTCTGAATCTGCCTCCACTCGTTATCTGGTAGGTCTGAGCAGCTCCATATTCCCCTTCCATGAAGGTGATATGCTTCCCGACGTCTGCAATAGTAATTGGAACCCGTAAGGCTGGATCGGTGTCATACTGACCGCCATACTGGCCACTCTGGGTGATCTCGTAGCTTCCTCTCACAACCCCATCGATCATTGCTTTCAGGACAGTCCCTTTTGCAGCCGGCTGGCCGTCAATTGTAACTGAGCCATAAAAGAGAAGGTCCGGGAGAGGCTGAGCATATACAAAGTTTAATGGCTGCTCCATCATGGAGCCGTCGCCTGAAACGGTGATTGCTGGTGCTCCCTGTATTCCTCCACTCCAGAAAGTAATCTGGCGGCCAATATCAGCCTGTAGGATATCTACTGTCAGTTGTTCTCCAAAACTGCCAGAGCTGCCGTAGTATCCTTCCTCTGTTGTTACAATAGAGTCCTTTGTTACCCCGTCAATTTTTGCAATAATTTCAGTTCCTACCGGAGCAGGGAGGTAATTAAACGTAACTGGGCCGTAGAACTGGTATGGGGTGTATGGAGTCTGTGGCTGGAGGGTATACATGAAAATGTCCCATCCTCCAAACCGATCATCCTGCCAAACTACCTTATCAACACAGATATCAGGTCTGATCTGGTTTCCAGGTCCAACACATACTGCATATGTCTTTGGAATCTGTAGATCGACCATGTAAATGTCGCTGGTACCATCCTGGTCGTACCTGGTCCAAACAATCTTGGAACCAGATACAGAAGGTTCGACATCATCATAGTCATCAAAGGTTACAGCAGTGGTCATGTCCTTTTTGATATTGTACATGAAAATGTCCCACTTGCCGTTCCTGTTATCCTCCCAGACGACATAATCACCGGAAATTCTTGGGTTTTGCTGAATTTTTGTATCCCGGGTTACCTGAACTGTTTTGTCAGTTTTGTAATTGAACAGGTAAATGTTCCAGTCGTTCTTATTATCATCAAGTTGCTGGTAAGCAATCCAGTCTCCGTCAATGTCAGGATTTCCCTTATCCTTACCATTAACGTTGATGTACATCGGACGGGCACTGGTTCCGACCTTTACCATTCCGATGTCTCTGAGATCATCATTCCCAAAGTCTTCAAAGACTACCATGTCCTGCGAGATTGCAGGTCTGAACTGATTAGTCGTGTCAACATAAACCGGGGTTTCCTTATGCATGGGGATGTTATACGAGTAAATATTTGAGTTTCCGTGTCGGTTATCATCCCAGACAATAATTCCTCCGGAAATATCGGGATTATTCTGGTCACTCATAATATTTGCAACCATTTCCCGTTTTCCTGATTTCATATCATAGAACCAGATCTTCCCTTGTCCCTCATATTGGGTCCAGGTGACATATTGTTCGTCTACCCGTGGATCCCAGTCAAATACAGAGTCAAAGGTCATCTGTTCTTCAATACCCGGTGCCTGGGCGATGAGTTCTTCTGCTGAAAAACTCACCACCGGTTCAAAATCTACTATCTCCTCATCTGCAATGCAGGGTGCCAGCAGCAGGAGCATCAGAACCATTGTCAGCAGTGATGCAATTTTCATGTTTTTTCAACCTCTCTGTATGGTTTTTCCTTATATTCCGATAGCCGCGAGATCTCCTTCTTCATTCATGTAAATCCAATATCCATATCCAGGATACAGAACATTCGCATTACTCTCTGGAACGTTCATTATCGTGCTCTGGTACCGTTGTGTAGAGGAATCAAACCCTATCACATATACCCACTGATCCTTTACAGAAAGGAGTGCGTTCTGTGCTGGTACGGTGTTCAAGCTGGTCACACCAAAGGTATTCCATCCTTTCACAAGTTTCCTGGTTGGTGGGATCTGCAGAGCATCACCGGCAAAGTAGAGGTATACTGCATCTTTCTTGGTTGAATAAATCCAGACTGCATCAAGCGGATTGATAATTGTCGTTGCACTGACTGTATTCCAGGATTTTGTCCGTGGATTGTAGGCGAATATACTATGTCCACCGACATCGACATGTCCAAAGAGGGTTTTTGCGTTATTTTGACCGTCAGCGAGCATCTTGGGAACCGAGATAAAGTTCCATCCCTGGTTCAGACTGACCTGTGCCTCAGGCGGGCTGATAATTCCTGCGGTAATCAGATTTTGTTTCACAGCAGTCTTGGTCTGTCCGTTCCACAGGGTGGTCATAAGTCCTACTGAGTAGACTCCGTTTTGGGAATAGACATGGCTTGGATTCCTCTCAGTAGAGGTTGTTCCGTCACCAAAATCCCAATACCATGATTTCGGATTCCCTGATGACTTATCTGTAAATTTAACCGTGAGTGGAATTGTCCCCTGGGTCGGGGTTGCAGTAAAGTCTGCTGCACTGGAGGGTTTTGAAATGAAATTGATATTTTTCAGAACTTTTAATCCACTTACAACCAATTGGGTCTGATCCCCTTCTGCACCGGACGCTGTCTGGAACCGAATGGTCTTCCCAATATCTGCATTGGTTATAGGAACTTCAAGGAATGGGCCATATTCAGAGCCGTATGATCCTACTGTAAGAGTTGTAATCTGGCCCCTGATCTGATTATCAATGAGAGCATAGATGGTGTTTCCTGCAGCCATTGGACGGCTATCAAGGTTTGCTCGTCCCCAGAATGAGTATTTTGTCTGGGCTGATACCGTGAAGGTAAGATCCAGTTTTTTCTGGATTTTCTGGGCACTTGCAGCAGAAACATCTGCAGATGCGATGATCAGATCACCCTGCTGGACTGAAAGTGTAACCTGCTGGGCTGCATTATAGGTTGCACCATTATACAGAGCGGTAAATGAGAGATATTTCCCATTATCGGTCTGGTACACAGGTACATTCAGAGAATTATACTGACCGGATGATGTGATTGTTATCTGACTTCTGACCTGGTTATCAATGACTGCAGAAATCACTGTTCCTGCCGGAGCATATTGACCGTCGAGCAGAACAGATCCACTAAAACTATAAATTGTCTGAGCTGGTGACGTTCCAAATGTCAGATCAAACCATCCACCAACCTGTTGGCCGACACTGATACTCTGAGCAGCCTGAAGAGTTGTTCCTCCTGAATTTGCTGTAAATATTATTGTTTTTCCGAGGTCGTTCTGGTTAACCGGGATGGAAAGGCCGGTGTATGATCCTGCATTGGTAACAGTTACCTGTCCTCTGATTTGAGAATCTATTGATGCCGTAATTACCGTTCCAATAGGTGCAGGAGCACTATTCATCATAACATTCCCGGATAGGGTGTAAGTCTGAACAGGCGGGACACTGGACGCGGTAAGGTCTAGTCTCATGACCCCGCCTGATCCCACAGTCAGGGTCTGATCTCCCTGATAATCATTCAGTCTGAATGATATTGTTTTTCCGGTATCTGCATTGGTTACTGGAATTTCAAGGAACGGCCCATAGGATGAGCCATACTGGCCAGTCTGCTGCACGGTAGTTGTTGCCCTGACAACTCCGTCAATAAGAGCACTTACTACGGTTCCGGCCGGAGCTCCGGATCCACTCATTGAAGCTGATCCATAGAGTTGGTATTTACCTGTTCCAACAGATTGAGAAAAGGTATACAGGAAGATATTCGAGTTACCTGTACGGTAATCCTGCCAGACAAGATGATTTCCATAGATTGACGGACTCTTCTGATCTCCCTGGTTTGTTGTAATCTGGTAAATGTATCCGGTAATCAGGTCAAGCAGGTAGATGTCTGCATTTCCATTCCGGTAATCCTCCCACACGACCAGTGGTCCTGAAACATCCGGATTTACCGCCTTATACTTCGCTTCGGTTAATTGATACTCCTGGAATGTATCCAGAGTCATTGCAAAAACGTCAGAGATACCATTCCGATCATCTTCCCATACAACAATCTTTCCACTTATACGCGGGTTTCTCTGATTATATGGATTATTAGTCAGCTGGTACTCTTTCCCTGCTGCGATATCGTACAGGTAAATATCTGCATTTCCATTTCTCCAGTCTTCCCAGATGATGTAAGAACCAGAGATATCCGGCTTTTTCTGTTCTGCAAGATCCTTTGTTACAGCCTGACTTGTTCCCGAGTTGAGATCAGCCATGTAAATGTCTGAATTCCCCTTTCTCCAGTCTTGCCAGGCGATATATCTTCCAGATACAACTGGTTGATTCTGATTTGCTGTAGAGGATGATATCGGGGCAGCAGTGTCAGTCTGCAGGTCGTACCCGTTAATGTTTGTGACCTGGTTTGTTCCTGCTCCTGCCTGTTCATACACTACAATTCTGCCAGATATATCAGGGTAACTCTGGTGAAGTTTGCCAGGATAAACCGGGTATAATCCACCTGACTGAATGTCATACAGGCTGATACTGGATACTCCTGAGCTCCACTCCTCAAATACAACCCTTCCATCGGCAACCCGAGGATTTACATGATTCAGGTTACCGAATGTGATCTGCTTCTCAGATCCCCCACACGATTCTGAGGAGAGATCAAATCTGGTGGTATCTACCGTTACTTCATTTGCAACGGTATATTCATCTGGATTTTCTGAAACTGCAAGAATTGCAATTCCACTTGAAGCACTCACCGGGGTACTAAATGATATATTCCCCGCTTGAATTTCTTCTCCTGATCCTCCAGAAGGAGAAAACACAACCTCTTGTGCAGTGACCCCACCACAAAGAAGAATGAGCAGAATAATTGGTACATATGTCCATATCTTCATCATTACGCCTCCCATCCGCAGGTCCGCCTGATTGTTCAGGTGATCCCTCTCACATGATATATGTGCTAATCTGTACGCTTAGCCCTATTAAATACTATCATTTTCAAACCAGGCTTTGATTATGCCCCTGACCGGAAAACAAGGCATAATTTTCTTATTAATGAATTGTATCAATATATTGTATTCGATAAATCCTTAGCGCGCCGGATTTCTCTGAGTCGGTCTTAATTATCTTTTATGCGCGAAATGTGATCACCTGGGAGAAGTCATTTCATCCGGATGATACCATCATTATGGTTTAGAGAAAGATAGCTGTACAGACTGGTGTGACTACCGGTACATTTCCTGATGGTTTAGGAAATCCTGGTCTTTCATATGGAGTGATACATGAATCCAAGGATAGTAGTTGGAGTTTCGGGGGCATCCGGAATGCTCTATGCCAGGCGGTTGCTTGATCATCTGGCTGGAAAAGCTGAGGTACATGTCATTATATCTCCAGTTGCCCAGGAGATTGCTCATCATGAGCAGATCGTTTTTGACGATCCGGATATTATTATTCATGCTCCTGAAAACCTGGCTTCACAGGTTGCCAGTGGATCATTTATTCACCATGGTATGGTGATTGCACCATGTAGTATGAAGACATTGTCTGCAGTGGCCCATGGTTTTACTCCAAACCTGCTTACGCGGGCAGCTGATGTAACCCTGAAAGAGCGGCGGCCATGCATTCTCCTTCTTCGGGAAAATCCCCTCTCAAGGATTCATATAGAAAATATGCTCCGTGCCCACGATGCAGGAGCCCTCATTATGACTGCAAGTCCCCCATTTTATCACCGACCGGATACCATCACCAGTCTTGTAGATGCAGTAGTTGCACGAATACTTGACCACCTGGAGATTGCCCACTCAATTGGTGGCCGATGGAGTGGTTACGAATGAGGAATTTTATTGAACAGATGAGGAGTCAAGGTCTTGTGACTGATGTGCATGAACCTGTCTCCTCCCGCTTTGATGCTCCGAAACGAGCATTTAGTACTGATAAATTGTTATTTTTTCATAATCTGGACGGAAAAAAAGCAGTAATGAACCTTGTTGCATCCAGAGAAGCCCTGGCAGTAGCACTCGGGGTACCCTCTGGGGAACTGGTTCCAAAACTAGCGAAATGCCGGTATAATGGCACCTTAAAAGATGCCGGAACACTCCCTCTCCGGCCGGTAAATCTTGATGAAATCCCAATAATGGAAAATTATCCAAAGGAGGGAGGCAGGTACCTGAACTCAGGAGTTGTATTTTCCCGCTATGAAGGGATTGAGAATGCTTCGGTTCACCGGATGCTCAAAGCAGGAAAAGATCGTCTTGTGGCACGATTGGTTGAGGGCAGGCATACACACACCCTTCATAAAAAAGCCCTCGCTCAGGGAGAGCGACTGCCGGTTGCAGTCGTAATAGGAATGCACCCGCTTGTCCTCTTTGCCAGCTGCAGCAGGGTTCCCGAGAGTATGGAACTCCCCTTTGCAGCTGAATTGCTCGGAGGAGAAATTCCGGTATACACACTCCCGAATGGTGTCAGGGTTCCGGATGCAGAGATTATTCTTGAAGGGTATATTGGAAGTGAAACTGCTGTTGAGGGACCGTATGTAGATATTACCAGAACCTATGATCCTGAACGGATTCAACCGGTGATAGAACTTAATGGCATGTATACCAAGCCGGATTTTATTTACCACGGCCTGGTAAATGCCGGTGATGAACACAAACTTCTGATGGGAGCTCCATACGAACCACTCATTTACCGTTCAGTAGCCCAGGTAACCGGGGTTACTGATGTTGTTCTGACAAAAGGAGGATGTGGGTATCTCCACGGGGTAGTCCAGATACGAAAACGGACCGAAGGAGATGGTAAAAATGCCATTATGGCCGCATTCGCTGCTCACACCTCATTAAAACACGTTGTCATAGTTGACGAAGATATTGATCCGGCGAATCTTTCTGATGTTGAATTTGCAATTGCAACCAGGGTTCGGGCAGACCGGGATACCCTCATCATCCCTGGTGTCAGAGGTTCATCTCTTGATCCATCCCGGATTGGCGACGGTCTGAATGTCAAGATGGGTATAGACGCAACAATGGAGCTTGGAAAGGAAGGAGAATTCGTCCGGGCAGTCTGGGAGGACTGAGATCTGTGCATCTAACACACGAGGAAGAAGCAGTTCTGAATGGGGAAGAAGGCGAGACAAAACAGCAGCTCATGGAGATCCTGGTCGGTGTCGGGAAGGTATTCGGTGCCGATGAAATGGTTCAAATCAGAAGTGCCCAGGTTTCAGGTGCTTCGTATAAAACAATTGGTGAATGGGGACTTAAGTGGCTTTTAAGTCTGGATGCCAGGGCATGTGTGCCGTCTGTTCTCAATCCTGTTGGAATGGACCGGATGCGATGGGAAGAGATGGACATTGATCCTGAGTTTGCAAAAAAACAGCTTGCCGTTATCTCTGCATATGAACGACTCGGGATCAGCCTTGAATGCACCTGTACTCCTTATTACCTGAATATTACTGAATATGGGGATCATCTTGCCTGGTCTGAATCATCAGCGGTCAGTTATGCAAATTCTGTTATCGGAGCCAGAACAAACCGTGAAGGTGGACCTTCAGCCCTTGCAGCGGCGATAATTGGAAAAACTCCAAGATATGGTTTACACCTCGTGGAGAACCGGAAACCAGAACTATACTTCAGGGTTGAAGGCGAGCCCCAACAGGCTGATGCATCATGGTATGGGGCTCTCGGGTACATTGCAGGAAAAATTTCGGGCAACCGTATACCTCTCTTTTCCGGCATTCGGCCCGGAAGAGACCAGTTGAAAAACCTTGGAGCAGCAATGGCAGCGACCGGAGCGGTTGCCTTGTACCACGTTCAGGGAATTACTCCTGAAGCCCGCGTGTTCTCATTTGATACATCCGGCCTGGAAGAAGTGGTTATTGAAGCAAATGAAGTATCAGATCTGTTTACTGATGAAATTCCGGATGCAGTAGCCATTGGATGCCCTCATTGTTCTCCGGAAGAACTTAGCTTTCTGGCATCACTCCTTGAAGGTCAGAAGATTACCATACCAGTGTACATATTTGCAGCACGAAATATCATAAACCGGGAACAGGAGTCTGTCAGAATCATCGAGCGGTCTGGAGCCCGGGTATTTGCAGATACCTGTATGGTGGTATCACCAGCCCTTGAACAATATTCCCGGATCATGGTCAATAGCGGAAAAGCACTCTCATATGTTCCAACAATGTGTGGAGCAGAGGCGATGATCGGCTCAACCAGGGATTGTATTGAGAAAGCCTGTAATCCTCAGAACATGAGGCAGGATAGTTTAACGTAGTAGTATCCTGATACTGAATAATATCGATGCCGAATCCTGGTGAGTCATATTACGAGGTTTTAAATGTCAGACGGGATGCCTCTCCCGAAGAAATTACGGCATCGTATAGAAAACTGGCGAAAGTTCTTCATCCTGATGTTTGTGGAAGCCCTGAAGCTGAGGAACTATTTAAAGTGGTTAATGAAGCCTATCAGGTCTTAAAAGATCCAAAAAAACGGGAAGATTATGATGTTTCTCTGATGGCCGCTGATGAATCTGATTATGGTAGATATTACAGCGGGGGGAGACGGTATCGTGATCCCAGGACCTGGTATTATACTCATCTTCATCAGTCATATCGTCCTCCTAAAACTTCACCAGAAATGGCAGCAGAAAAAGCAAAACGATCATCGATTCCCAGAATACTTCAGGTTCTCATATTCTATACAACTCTTTTTATGGCAATTGTCATCCTTGTCCAACTCTTTCTTCTTCCGTGGATGAATGGAATGGCTGCAGCAGATGCCCGTAATCTCTTTGAAGAAGGAAACCGGTGGATGAATGAAGAGGAGTATCAAAAGGCTATTGAAAGTTATGAACAGGCAGTTGTGAAACTCCCCGGTTTTAATGAAGGATGGCGGGCAAAGGGTCTTGCTGAATTGAAAAAAGCTGATGAATTGTCTGAAAAAGGGCTGAAGGCTCAGGCTGAACCATATTACCGTTCAGGAGCCCAATCGCTTCTTCAGGCCTACCCTTCATTTCCTGAAGACGTTCAGGTGTTATCAGGCCTTGGTTTTTCGTTATACTCTACTGGTAAAAGTGAAGAAGCAGTCCCATATCTGAAGAAAAGTCTTGAGATACATCCAGGTAATCCAGAATTACGGACTCTCCTAACAAATGCTCTCCATGAGACCGGAATGCAGGAATCATATCTGAATCTATCCTGAATTCTGACTAAAAATTTATTATCATAATATCATGACCGAAATTTCTCCCCACATGCAGGCATATTATGACCGGCTGAATGCAGGTCTTGCAAAAGCCATGGAAGTTGCACAGGCGGCAAGAAAGACCGGAATTGATCCAGAAACCCATGTGGAAATTCCAATAGCAAATGATCTTGCTGATCGGGTTGAAGCACAGGTGGGTATCACCGGTGTTGCTACTAGAATCCGTGAGCTTGAAGCAGAAATGTCCCGAGAAGAAGCTGCTTTACATATTGGAGATGATTTCGCAGCGAAAAAGTTTGGAGAAACCAATAAGGAAGAGATTTTAGATCACGCCATCCGGACATCCATGGCACTTCTGACTGAAGGAGTGGTTTCAGCTCCTATTGAGGGAATTGCCAAGGTTGCTATTAAAAAGAACGATGATGGCTCTGAATACCTTTCAATATACTATGCTGGGCCAATACGGAGTGCAGGAGGAACTGCTCAGGCTCTGTCAGTGCTTGTGGGCGATTATGTCAGAAACATTCTTGGTATTTCCAAATATAAGCCGCGGGAAGAGGAAATTGAACGATACATCGAAGAGATACGTCAATATAACTCCATCATGAGTCTGCAGTATCTCCCATCCGAACGGGAGATGCGACTTATTATCAGCAACTGTCCGGTCTGTATCGATGGAGAACCTACCGAAAAAGAAGAGGTATCTGGTCACCGGAATCTGGAGCGAGTGGAAACCAACACGGTCAGGGGGGGTATGGCTCTCGTTATCGCAGAGGGTCTGGCATTAAAAGCTCCAAAAGTTCTGAAAAATGTTCGGAAGATGAAGATGGACGGATGGGACTGGCTGGAAGAGATGATTCAGCAGACTGCTGGAAGTTCATCATCCGACGAAAAAGAAGTTGGAATTCACCCGAAGGATAAATTCCTCAGAGATCTTATCGGAGGTAGACCGGTTTTTTCATATCCGATGAGAGAGGGCGGATTCAGACTGGTATATGGCCGATCCAGGAATACTGGTCTTGCTGCAGCCGGACTCCATCCAGCCACCCTTCATATTCTTGGTGATTTTCTGGCTGTCGGGACCCAGATGAAGATTGAACGACCAGGAAAAGCTGCGGGGATCTCTCCGGTTGACAGTATTCAGGGCCCTACGGTCAGACTCATTAATGGTGATGTTGTCAGGGTCCGGAATGCAAAACTAGCAAGAGAACTCCAAAACCAGGTGAGTTCAATCATTGATGTTGGTGAAATCCTCATAAGTTACGGGGAGTTCATGGAAAATAACCATGTACTTGTCCCTTCAGCATATTGTGAATCCTGGTGGCGATTAGAAGGAGGGACTACCCGTCCGGTAGATGAGGATGAGGCAATAGCACAATGTGAGTCCGGACTTTATCTTCATCCTGACTTTTTATATCTCTGGGATGATCTCTCTTCATCAGAGATAAAAAGACTTGCAGAATATATTCATCAGGATGGGGCAATACAGGATGATATCCTCTCTTTCCCTTTTGATCCGGAAATAAAGGAATTTCTTGAACGAATTTTGTGTGAACATACCGTAAGGGAGTCTGTCATCCAAATCCATCCGAATCATATCTTTTGTCGGTGTCTTGGTCTTGATGCCACCCTCTCTCTGTCCTCTGCATGGGAGGGTAATCTTCCCGAATCAAGTCTGGATCTCGTTCAGTCTCTCTCCGGGATGAAGATGAGATCAAAAGCCGGAACCAGAATCGGGGGAAGGATGGGCAGACCGGGTAAGTCAAAACCACGTGAAATGAAACCTGCTCCACATGTCCTTTTTCCGGTTGGAGAGGCAGGAGGGTCCCGACGGTCTGTGCAGGAAGCGTCAAAGTATGCATATCAGGCTAATACCGAAGGAGGGAGCCTTCAACTTGAAATGGGTGTCCGTAGATGTCCGGCATGTAGAACTGAGACATGGCTGAACCGATGTTCTTGTGGGTCACATACTGAACCGGTTTTATCCTGTTCACGCTGTAACATAGAAATCCAGGGGACGGTTTGTCCCCAGTGTGGTATGGAACCGGTTTCAGTGAGACAGTATACGGTAAATGTCCGACAATTGTTTCAGCAGGCACTTGGAAATCTTGGAATCAGGGATCGGGATCTCGACCTGGTCAAAGGGGTAAAAGGACTTGTCTCCCGGAATAAACCCGTCGAATTGATTGAGAAAGGAATCCTCAGATCTTCTCATAACTTGTTTGTGTTCAAGGATGGTACGGTCAGGTTTGACATTATTGATATGCCCCTGACCCATTTCAGGCCGCGGGAAGTCGGGGTTTCTGTCGAACGATTGCGTGATCTGGGGTATGAAACCGATATCTATGGGGTCCCTCTTCAAAATCCTGACCAGGTTCTTGAGCTTCCGCCACAGGATATCCTGGTTCCTGAAGGGTGTGGTGATTATCTCTATTCCTGTGCCTGTTTTATTGACGACCTTCTCTCCAAAGTATATGGGTTGCCTCCCTTTTATAATCTGGAAAAACGTCAGGATCTTGTTGGTCATCTCGTAATCGGACTCGCTCCCCATACCAGTGCCGGAGTCCTTGCTAGAATTGTTGGTTTTTCAAAGGCAAATGTGGGGTATGGGCATCCTTTTTTCCATGCAGCAAAACGGAGAAACTGCTTTCATGGAGATACACTTATTGAAGTCTATGAAGAGGGGATGCTCAAAGAGATACCCATCCGACGGTTTGTACTCGAACACCTTGATCTCTCACAGGCCGGGATTGACTGTATCGGAACCTTCTATGCCGATCCCTGCCGGCTTTCGTATGCCAGGAGTGTAGATACCGGAGGTATCCCCCATCTTCGAAAAGTAACATCAGTCTCGGTTCATAAATCTCCTGCGAATCTTATCCAGTTCACTACTTCACGGGGAAAAAACTTGTTGGTCACCCCTGATCATGCAATGCTGGTCTGGGATGTTTCATACCTCAGGAAGATCCGGGCATTAGAGGTATCAATTGGAGATGCAGTTCCTCTGTGGGAAGGGGGAATTGTAATCAGTGATAGGATCATTGCGATTGATTATGTTCCCTGTGAGGATGAACGGGTGTATTGCCTGACGGTTGATACGGATCATAATGTGGTTGCAAACGGTATTTTCACCGGACAGTGTGATGGTGACGAAGATTGTGTTATGATGCTCCTCGATGGTCTCATGAACTTTTCCCGCTCGTTTCTTCCGGTTACGAGGGGAGGCTCGATGGATGCACCCCTTGTTCTGACAAGCAGAATCACTCCTACTGAAATAGACAAGGAGAGTCATAATCTGGATGTCTGCCCGACGTATCCGATAGAGGTGTATGAGACAGCACTCAGGTATGGCAATGCGAAAGATGTAGAAAACCTGGTTGACAGAGTGGAACGAAGGCTGAACACTCCGGCACAAATCGAGGGATTCTTTTTTACCCATGACACATCTGATATCTCTGGCGGTCCGCTCGAGACGATGTACACCCAGCTCCAGTCGATGCTTGACAAACTGGATTGTGAATTATCCCTTGCCAAACGAATCAGGGCGGTTGATGAACATGATGTTGCAGAACGTGTGCTGAAGACCCATTTTATTCGGGATCTCCAGGGTAATCTTTCGGCCTTTGCAAAACAAAAATTCAGATGTACCAAGTGTAATACCAGCTATCGCCGGATGCCTCTTGCTGGAAAATGCCGGTGTGGTGGCAATATTATTCCAACCGTCCATGAAGGGTCCGTGAAAAAGTATCTGGAAATGTCTAAAAAGATCTGTGAAGAGTACAATATTTCTGAATATACCCGTCAGCGGATTGAAGTTATCGATATGAACATCGAGTCAACCTTTGGTGAAGAAAAGATAGAACAGATGGGTCTTGCAGATTTTATGTAACCATTCAATATTTATTTCTCAAAACGGTATCCGCCCTTTGGAATCCTCATTACAAATCGTGAACCTTTTCCATATTCTCCGGTTTCCGTGATGGAAATCCCGGTTATAGCTAGAATTTCCCTGACCAGAATCAGCCCTATCCCTGATTTTCCTTCAAGACTGAACGATAAAATCTGTTCTTTATTTTCAGGTGAAATCCCGACTCCATCATCTTCATATATTAAAAGCAGGTCATCTCCATCCTGTTCTGTCCTGATACGAATTATTTGAACATTACCTCCATGGAGTCGTGAATTCTCAACAAGATGCATGAACACTTTCTCAAGAAATGGATCAGCATAAATGAAAAGGCCAGGAACTGCGAGTTCTCTTGTTATTCCTGCCATGCTCACATGAGAGATGGCGTAGATAAACACCTCTTCCACATTTTGCCAGACCGCTGGTTTTAATCCGAGATCCTGGTAATATTTCATAAATATAACCAGACGATCAATAGCACGTACAGCATTTCTACTTCGTTCCAGGTATTTTTCAGCATCGGCATTTTGAACAACATCTATTGCAAAATCCAGGTATCCACGAAGGATAAAGAGTTGGTTGTTGATAGTTGTCCGGGTGAGATAATTGAAAAGGTTGATCTTTTCAGTAGCTTTTTGTAATGCTTTTTGATCCCGTATTCGTTCAGTAATATCCCTGATTGCCGCTACGAAAACCCATTTCCCATTCCATTCAAAAAATCTTCCCACGATTTCAACCGGAAAAGAGCTTTTATCCCTTCTGATATGATAGGTAACCGGTATAGAGAAGACTTCACTAGGTTTTTTGTTGTTAATCTTTTCGATGATATCCTGTGTCATGGAGAGTTCCTGGTATCTCATCTTCAGGAGTTCATCATGAGAGTACCCATACATTTCAGAAGCTGCAGAGTTTGCTTCTAGAATGTTTCCTGTACCTTTCTCAATCAGAAAGATAGCTTCCCAGCCAAGTTCAAAAAGATTGTAATATTTTCTGCTACTCTCCTCCAATGCATGATGGGCTTTTTTTAGTTCTGATATGTCAACAGATAAACCGATGAGACCTATTACCTGACCATGTTCATCCAGGAATGGCACTTTTCTTGTGGAATGTGGAATCCTGATACCAGGAGTTATTTCAACATCTTCTTCTATGTACAAGGGCTTTTTTGAGGTGATAACAGTCCTATCATTCTTTTGGTATTCTTCTGCAAGTTGATGGGGAAAAATGTCCTCATCTGTTGATCCGATGAGTTCCTGTGAATCATGTTTGAAAGAATCAAGCAATCGCTGGTTTGCTATCTGGTACCTGCCTTTTATATCTTTGAAAAATACGTAGCCTGGGAGCGTATTTATGAAAGTCTGCATCAGATGCTCTGTTTTTCTTCGTTGATGCATGAGATAGAGGAGGACAACCAATGAACAAGCAAGGATTATGATGATGACAATTGCTGTTACCAACTCTCTGAAATATACATCAATTACTTCAGGTTTTTTATTTATGAGAATACTATCCGGAGGAATACGGTTTTCAGAAATTCCAAATTTTTTCAAAACTTCAGCATCGAAAACATATGATGTTGAATCGTTGAGGTTCATCGGGATCTCATTCACATTTCTTCCGTTGAGAATCTCACGAGCCATTTCTCCTGCAAGTGTTCCCTGGTGCTTAGCAGAAATAATGCTCCCCCCAAGAGTCCCTTTGCCACTATGGAAGTCATAAAGTATGAAAATGGGAACAGAACTGTGCTTCGCGATATTTTCCGCAAACAGACTTATATCTGTGACCTTTCCTGCTGTATCCCGTGAAAAATTTCCCAGGATAATGAGGGAATGTGGGGGAAGTCTTTCCATCTGATTGTAAATTTCTTCAACTGTCCCATTTCCTACATCATGATACACAATGTCAGCAGACAAGGTTTTTGTTGCCTCATGGATAGTTCGTCTAATCTCATTTCCGCTCTCTGTTTCTTCAGAGACTATCCAGATATCTGTCGTGTCTGGGAATAGTGAGATCATTGTCTCCAGGGTCTCTTTTGGATTAATAGCTGTAACAATGCCGGTTACCTTGTCATAGGTATCTGGATGGAGTTCCTCATATCCGTTCAGACCGGTGAAGACGATCGGCACATCTGGGAACAAAGTTTCCCGGTTAATAAGAATAAATTGCAAAGCAGTGTCGTCAGCAGTAATGATGAGTCTGACAGATTCTTTGCCATATTTATATGAGAGAATTTCTTTCTGTAGTTGTAACGATTCATCAGACTGGTAATGTTTCCAGTCTAAGTATTCTATAGCGATACGGCTGTCTGGCCCGATATCCCCAACAGCCTCTAAAAATCCTGATGTGATATCACTAGTCCAACGATATGTCGGATGGTAAGAATGAAGAAAAAGGATTACTGATGGTTTTTCAGAATTTTCAGTGATTATACCAAGAGCTGGAGAAAGCAATATGAGGATTAGGATGAAACCGATAAAAAAGCCATACCAGGACCATCCCCTGCCCATATACATGGGGTATTACTTGCTGGTTTAAAGAACCTTTTATTCAGAATTATAGTATTTTATTGTTCCGGTCTTTTTTATTATGTGGGAATGAGTAGGATGTGATTCAATATTTGAATATTCCGGTAATTCTGGGTTAATTAACAACTCAAATGAGGAACCTAGAAATAGGATCCAGTATAACCTATAAGTGTCAGCTTGGTGTGGATATCTTCCATACCATCTCTTCTTCTTATTGTGCGGGGATAGCCAAGTGGTCAAAGGCGAACGCCTCAAGAGCGTTTCTCGTAGGAGTTCAAGGGTTCGACTCCCTTTCCCCGCATCAGGACAACGTGTTCGACTCCTTACCAATTTTAATAGTCTGAACTGCTCATGCATATTTATGCTCTTAACGGTCACATGTCTTTCTAATGTCGATAGATTTCACAGTTTTAAGGATGACTATGCTGAGAGGTAGATGTATTGTTATTTGAAGATTGCATAGGCTATCCTCGTGATCGTTTTTGGGGTTCTTGGTTGTTCGATCCTGACAACCGCTGCTGAAACAACGATAACTACTCCTGATTCCATTCCAAACTTAACTGGAATTTGGAAAGGGACATCCTCGGGGTACATGGTAGGTTTGGGATTTACTGAAGATTCAATGATCTACAATATTACTGAACAAAAGGGGCAGTCATTTATTGGTTATAAAGAATACCAATTCGAGGGAGATGAACCTGGGAGAGAAGATTTTGCAGGAATCATTACCGTTGACGGAACGATCTATATTGTAGATTATCCTGGAGGCACGGTAATAGGTACAATGATCGGATCCGATGAGATGAATCTCAATAGTTTCAATGATGGAGATGAAACATATGTCTTCATCTCGACATTGAAGCGTGAAGACAATTAAATCTCTTTTCCTCGATTCATCTTTTTTCTTTGACATACTCCGGATTAGAAATGATATAGTTATCGGTAAAGAATCTCTAGGAATACTTCACAGGGTGCTTCTGAAATGGTACAATATTTCTGTTCATGGATTATATGGTAAATTATTGTGTGATTATTACATGCCCGATTTATCCTTGTGCTCACCCTTACATTCGCGAATGTTAACAGAGGTATGATTGATAGTAAAAACCATTTTTCGTATATAATGAGGATTTTTCTACCCTTTCGTTGTATTTTTGGGAATTTTCAGTTGTAGTAGATATGAGCTGGGACGAGTGATTCGATTATTGTATGATCCTCTCATTAACTATCTGGAATAAGAGATAACAGAAATGAGGTTAGTAGAATCCAGAACAAACGAGGAGGAAAAGAGGGATTATGCCTGGGGTGATGTCACCAGCCAGGTGGTACTGTTTGAATAACTGTACCGCTCAATTTTAAACTCGGGACAGATCTCTGACAGTAAGGCCATATTGGTCCCTACTTCTTTAGAGGATAATCCGGTATCCTTGGCTATATACTTCGACTTGAAGAAGTTTGACCCAGGTTTCATCTGGTTCTTCAGGTAGTCTATTAAACAGATCTGGTTTTCATTGTATGTTGTGGCAAATTTACTTTGTAAAAGCATGTCTATCTCCATAAGTACTGAATTTTGCTGAATGAATTGTAGGAGGAAATCCGGCCTTGTAATAGGCCGGGTGAAGTTCGTTCTGGTCAGGAGAGGAGAATCGGAGGACATGAAACCCCCTCCTGACCAGGGGAGTTTCCTTTTCGGGATGAGTTGGATACAACTGATGTAGGAGGACATGTTGAACGCTACTCACCGACAGAGATCATGTCAGACATCCAGGAGTTGCTTCCTGGATTTTTCACAGGTCTCTGTGTGACATACAAGTGTTGTTTGAAACAGGTTAAAAGACAAATAGCCAAAACCGATGGAAAACAGTCTGAAACTATTTTAGAGTCAATTGATACTTTTTTTATTGAATAACTTCTGCTGATCATTATGAGCGGAAAATGAGCGGTCAATTATCAGTTGCACCTGGTTCTGAGACGATCTCAGGTTTTGAAAAAAATCAGATAGGACGGATTAAAAAATTGAAATCTACATGGTTTCAGGAGTTGCAACCAGTTTCAAGACCTCTAATAAGAAGAAAATTCGTGAGGATTTCCTTGGGGGATGACGTGTTTGATGGTATCTCTCGCGGGAGGGGGAGAGGTGCTATCCCTCCCCATGTGCCATCCTCATTTTCCTCAGGTGCCTCGAAGCTGTCTGCCGTGTAATCCCAAAGCTGCGGGCAATGTCAGCAGCTGTTACATCCGGATGCAGCTCTATGTAACTCCTGATCTGAGTACCCCTATCCTCCTTGTCACTAAGCTGCGGTGAAGCTGTCACACCCGCTGTCACCTCAGCTGTCAGGTCTGACCTGATGATGTTCATCAATACCTCCACGGAAATACACAGTGAAATCGGAGGGATTGCATGGGAAGCCTGATACAAAAACCCAACCGGAGAGTGGGCGATGTTAAATCCGGTGCTGATTCCGGTGAAGGCGATGAGGACACCCCACCCGAATGCCTAGGATGATCCCTGGACTATTTCCCCGAAAGACCATGAGCGACCCGGAGATGAGGAGGGCATCGATACAGATCGGCCAACACCAGGCAAGGATGGGATCGAATCCGGCTTCGACTGCCGATGAGCGGAGGTTGGAAAAGGAGAGGACGAAGGAACAGAGGGCGACGACAAGGGTGAGGACTCCGGTTGCAGCAGGGACGAGCGATTCGATTTTTTTGATAGATGGGGTTGTGGGGATGGGATCACCTCAAGTTTGGATGATCCCAGATTTGGAGTAGAAAGTATTGGTAAAGGTTGGTGGGGGGGGAGTTGTTATTTAGAGAGGATGAAGTAAGGATGAAAATTTTTTATTCTGTTAAATATCCGTTGTTTTTGCCTTCTTCTACAATATTTTTAACTATCTCTAAATATTTCGAACAAAGTGTTACAACATCCTTATTATGAATACAAGGTGGAGTAGGATTTAACCCACATTGTTTACATTTTGAAGATATCTTGTCTACTTTGTTCCAATTAATAGGTTCAAAAAGATATAGTTTTGTAAAATATGGAGTGGTATTAATTGAACCTTCTGTCAATACAATGCAAGGAATATCTTTTTGTTTTTGTGGAAAACAATGAATGTTTAAATCACGATAAATTTTAAAAAAAATTATCTCGCATTCATTATTCACCTTATTGTCATACCATGTTTGATTAGTTGTACCCTCCACCTCATCATGTGAATATTGTAAAATTGAACGGACAGCACTGCTGAATGCACTGCAATAGTACTGGAAATGCCTTTGATTATGATTTGGATCAGATTGTGATTCATTTAACTTCGATAAAAAGAATTCTGCCTCTTCAAATTTCTCTTTTTTTGACATTATTAAATACCTTTAATCATTGAAATATTCTGAAAATACTCTCCTAACCGATTTATTCATTTTTATCATTACTATTCTTATATCCTGTAGTCCCGGCTTTCATAACGAGCTCGGTGGCCTTACCCCCAGCTCATGATACAACCGCTTTTGTTCATCAAGAATTTCTCCAACCTGGAGGGTTCTTCCCGGCTGGTGGAAGCACTCAATGACATCAAGTTTATCTAACAGGCTTGGCAGAGTGTATTTTTTGAGAAGATCGGTAACCTGCATTTGTTTTTTAATATACGACAGGTAGATCAATGCTACAAACTGGACAAACAACTTCCCATCAAGACTCTTTTCCGATGAAACCAATGTTCGACGCATATTTAGTCGTTCCTTGAGATTTCCAAATGCCTTTTCCACAACATCCTTATTTCGGTAGACTTCGAGAGCAGTGACAACATCCATTGTCTCATTCGTGATCAGAGAAAAAAACCCAAAATATCGCTTTGCCGTATTGACTGCTTCCTCATTCACGGTTGCTTTAGTTCCTCGTTTCGCTGTTGTTTTGCAGATGAAGTACTTCTGGTAGAGTTTTTCATGTTCAGGAATGCGATTATCCATTTCCAGTTCCTGCTTCAAGGCGTATATTTTTCGATCAAAAGCCATCTTGTCTTCAGCTGCTTTCTCAATATTGTAATAAAAGTGGATATACAATCGACGCTCTTCCTGGAGGATTTCTCCTTTATACGGACGTTCCTGTGAATAATGCCATACGGTCCTTACGGTAGAGCAATACAACCCATATTTATCGTTGAAATTCTCGAAACCCTGAATATAATCATATATGGGGTCTAATTCTTTTCGGATGAAAGCAAGCGACATTTTTACGGAAATAAGGAATTTTACATGATTCCTGTACAAATCGTTGATGTTATCTTCGCTGTAGAATCCACGGTCCATAACCAGTTTTACCTTTGAATTCCCGTGAATATCTAATTCTTCCAGCAATCGGCGAACTGTTTTAGAATCCGGAATATTTCCTGCGAGTTTTCTATAGTAGAAAGGCAGGTTTGACTCCTCTCCGAACAGCAAGGCTAGATTCAACTGAGGTAATCGGTCATGCTCTTTATTGAAGCCAAATTGTACTTGTTTTAACGTTTCTGAGTAACTGGACAGACTTGTTGTATCATAAGCCCAGAACTCATTTTCACACCGTCTTTTTCCCTGAAGGGAGAAGAATTTTTGTTTGTCTTCTTCGGTTATGCTTCCAAACAACTCACTTATCCGCTGGGAACCGAGGTTTTTTCTGTACGGATGCCGGTGAAGCATCCCCCATTTGTCGAAACGGTATAAGGGAGTACTATCTTCAAGTACCAGATAATAGGCGATGGACAAGATTTGCAGGTATGTATCAGGAAAACACTGTTTCAGATCCTTCGTGATACCCAGTTGCTCACCAATCTCATCCAACAGGAAGGTAGCCCCAAAAAAGGATCTCTGGGCTATCGATACTGGTTTAGGCCCTTGCTTGGCAGGTACTTTTACATCTTGTTTCTTTCGGTTTCTCCCATCAGTCGGGACAATCTCTCCAGTTATCTTATCTACTCGTCCAATCAAGGTCCGCTTGGCTCGTGATTGCTTCTTTTCCTTATCCCAGTGTGATATGGATTCATAGGCATAAGTGATTCCTGAGCGTTTGTCAGTTTGATAGACTATTGCCACCATGAGTATTGATCCTCGTTATGTATATATGTATTGACACGTAACGATGATAAAGGTTTCGCTTTGATTAAAACAGATTTTTGAAGGATCAAGTTGCAATTTAAAATGATATCGTTATGTGTATGCGGGAATCAAGGGTATATGTCATAGCAATTATCGAATCAGAATGCTATTTCTGGAATGAAAGATTATCACTACACCGTTAAAAGAGTTCAGTATGTTCACTTAGCATTATGTTGATCACCTGGATGAGTGCTTTAAAATGTTCAATCCTAGTATCCTATTTATCTGAATACTAGATTGAATTCTGATATATATTATATTCTTTGATTTTCTGTGGGATTTCTTATGTCATGACCTTTGAACCCATTATTGGGAGAAAATTTTAAAGTCAAAATAATATTTCATTTTGATCCTATTGTATTAATTCAGAATGTGAATTAAGATCTGAGGAAACTGGGATGTAATCATCTTTTAATGGTAATTTTTTATGTTTTTTCTATGTTTAGTTTAAACATTTTAACAATGGTATTCTCGATAGAATGCAATTTCTAATAGATTTTATTGACTTTCTATGTTAGAAAAATTTTTCTTCTATGTTTATTGTATGTTTTATTTTCCCCTAACAATAGGGTAGTATTCCCTTTATTTTCAATATTTTATAGAGAATCTCCCAGGAATTTCATATTATAAGTTAAGAGACGAGAAACACCAGTATGAAAATACATCATCCTGGTTTTTGGGCAAGGTATTTAAATGTAAGATGTATTGCGTTTAGAAATGAGATAAAAAACCACTCATACCAGATTTCATTATCATAATCTGTTTTTATACTTGGATTAAAATGACGGATTCCGTATTGGTTAGCAATCATGAATAATTCGTTTTCATCTTTGCTAATCGGCATTTCCTTTATTTGAGGTCTTAAGAATTCGAGAATATCTGCAAGTTCTTTTATTGCATGTTTCATCTCTTCTGTTGATGAACGTGATCTAAGGTATTTTTCAGTAGCAGCCTTCAATTTTGCTTTTATTAATTCATCATCTGTTTGAGGTTCCTGTTGCATTAAATCTTGAAATCCAGCAGATGGAAGATATTCTATAAATCCTGATTCAGATAATTGATATCCATCACCATAATCCGAAAGAATAGAATTAATGGCATCTACATATTCTTTTTTACCTTCAGACGCCCTATTCTCTTCTGACTCTTCATAATCGAATCGTTGATATGGTTTTCGAATATGACAATGAAGAAATTCAATGATATCAAAAAGGTCATTTTCAGAATATTCTTTAATATGTAAATCAGGGGGCCAAGGGATGTTTCTTCGAAATGTATGCAATAAAGCAAGTTCTATATCGTCCCCGAGATAACCGTTTTTTCTAAATGGTCCATGATATTTACCTAATGCTTCGGAAAAATACCCTGCATCTAAAAAATTCTTATATTGTGTTACAAACATTTTTTTGATTTGATCTAAATTTAAGGAAATTTTAGATGAAACTATACCTAATCGCTCCGAAAACAATTGATTGCGTCCCATTTATGTTTTAATAATTATTATTTGTTTTAAAAAATTCGCGTTATTCATAATATCGATACTTTCTCTAAGAAATGAGGATTTCTTCGGCTCTATGTTTTTTTATATGCATTCTTTGTTATATCAGCAGTCCCTCCAACATAGACCCATTGTGATTTACTTTTAATATTTGAATTCCTAATCCTGTTACGTTTTACTAATTCAGATAGTAGATTATGAATTTTAGCGGATTTTTGCTTCAGATTCATACCTTCAGGTAACTTATCCAAAATAAGTTCGTCTATATCTTTCCTACTTACAGGACCATGTTCTCGGATGAGTTTTTCTATTAGATCCTGATAGTAACGGTTATCAAATCCCTTTTCCCGTATGTGTTTTGCTGTTTGATGTGTAATTTTTGCAACAGAACTAGCAATAATAATATGTGGGTACTTACCTTCAACAAGGCCTTTTAATTTTAAAGCTTTGTGCTCTTCTTTTGATATTGGTAGATGTTTCTGAACCTTATCAAGTAAGATGATCAGGGGAAGATCAAGGGTTGGATTTTCCATTAATAATAATGTGTATTTCTCATCTAGGATATTACCTTGAATTGTAACAACTACCCTCCCTGGGTCTGACAAATCATAATCCGGAAGAGGAAAGTATCTTTTAGCTTGTTTTTTGTACATATCTTTAATCCCTCCTCCCTGAGTGTCGATCATGTGGAGATTCACCATTGCTTCTGCAAGGAATGGATTTCGATAATACTCTTGTGGAGCATCCTGCTTGATAACAGTCATGACATCGCCAGGGATGAAACTCCCAAGGTTTGTGAGCATAAGTGATGAAGGGGTTTCAATAAGATTAATCCGCCCACGAAGTCCGTAGTCCTGGTGAGCGATGCAATTGTGAAGAGCTTCACGAATTACCCAGGGATCATATTGATCAAAACTTTCAGGAAAAAGGGTTCCACTAGGAAGAACTCTTATTTTAATATTACGTATATGATCTAGAATTTCGTCAACCTGAAGAATAAATGGAGTTCCAAAATGTTCATATCCCAGTTCCTGATTGTTAGAATCTTTAAGAACCCAAGATATCTTTGCAACATGAGGGGATAGAAGAGATGCGGACTCCTTTTTTCCTAAAAGGAGAAGTGCGGTATTTGTAATAGCCCCCTGAATTGTTACGCCAGCTTTGTTAAGAAAGGTAAATGTATCCCACGTCATGCAATCTTCAGCATGTTTGGGATTCTTTTTTCCATATTCTATTCGAGCTTTAGCTATCGCGGAAAATTCTAGATCGTTAATAGAAGCCCGTTCACAAATTTGAGCTGACCAATCTGTTCCTCTTGTCCAGATTGCTCTTTCTTTTTCAGGGTATTTGCTGAGTTCAGTTTTACTCGAACCAATTCTCATATATGCAATACCATAAAATTTGACTGGTTGACCTGGAGCACTATTCACTTCAAACAAAACTATCCGGCCATTTGGGTGATTAATGATTTTTACTTCATACCCCACATTAGGTACAAATCCTTTTCCCAACCAGAGAAGGAAATTTTGTTGTTTTACCTTTTTTTGATATGGATCAAAGTTTGTTCCAATAATTTCATGTGTTTGGTCATTAACTCCAAATATTAGAAATCCTTTTGGTTTCCCTGCAAGACACGCAGCATTAGATAAAGCTGATAAATATTCTCCGATAAGATGCGGCTCATAATTGTTGCTTTTGAACTCAAACCACTCACGTTCATATGGTTCCTTTCTTAGGCGATCTATTAGGCCAATGAGTTCAGATTGGTTCATGAATTTTATTATGCCTCCATATTCATCATAATTATCAATTCTTTTGGAATTCAATGATTATCTTGACGATTATCAGTTTTTTTTCATTTCATTAAATATGGATACAACAACATGATATTATGCTGAGTCCAATTGAGATGTTCAACATGATTATTAAGTAGCCCACATTTTGTTAAGTATTTATAAAATAACTATAATTTTTTAAGTGTTTTTATAATTGGTTTGATATCCATTTCTGGATTATCTTCTAACTCAATGCTTGCTTTCTTTTTAAGTAGGTAAGATTTCTTTGCCTTAAGAAAAAAGCCGCCGTCACTTGTTAATGGTAAAAGATATTGTTGCATTGTGTAATGGTTTTGTAAATATTCCATCCGATCTACAATCTGATCATAACTCATATTAGGCAAATCGATTTTTTTTACTCGGTGACAAATCCGTATAAATTCAGTAGATGATTTGACTCCCATTTCTAATTGGGCCTTATTTCCCTGAATATTCCAAATCCGATCTGCTATTGAAAATATGAAAATTAAAAATCCACAAATTGTTATTAGATTTTTTGCAGATTGTAATAAAGTGGTTGGAATAAATCCACTAACAAGATTTACATCAGCAATAGAAATTGTAGCAACCAAAGTACCCAAAAGAATAACGAAAAAAAACAGTACATCAGAAAGCCTTTGATAATGCTGATATTTGATAGAATATATTTCCCGATTAACTTCAGTCTTCTCGACTAATCTGTTTAGGTATTCTTCAGAAGGTGAAATCGTATCTTCATCTGCCATGATAATGATTTTAAAGAAATATTTTCCATAGTTCAGAAGACTTTTCTCTATCTGCTCTTTCCATCTTTTCACAGATTTGTTTCATCTTAAAGCTGACTAAATAATGTTGAGGTGAATGTTCAGGGCCTAAATAATCATCCACATGGAGCGATTGATTTGTCTTGTCAAGGATATTCGTCTTAACCAACTCTGATGCATTTTCATAGAAATATTTCAGCATCCGTTTGAGGGTTTTTGGATATTCAGAGGGATATTTTTTAAAAACTTCAATTGCCAGGGATTCAGCATGATATCCACTGATTTGCGTCTCTGTTGAAGATTGATCATTAATCCCCTTGACTAATTTTATCACACGGACAACGTTGCCTGATAAAGATTGGTTTAAATTAGTCAGTTTAGATGCAAATTTATCAGGACGGATAACAGGAGACCATTGTTCTCCATTTTTATCTGGAATCCGATATCCGGAATACTTCTGTAATGCGGGGATCAGTTGTACTTCCATCCCATCTTCATATCTGATGGTGATAGCAAGATTCCCCTTCTCTATACTATCTACATTCCTCAATCTGGAAGATAATTGTTCGTAGATGTATGACTTTACTTCAGATGGTGAACAATCAGATAGAGATGAATTATGGACCAATGCCAGCAAGTCTGCATCACTGATTCCATCGACATACGTGTGTTTACTGACTGATCCACCAAATTTTAATTTAATAACCCCTTCAAATTCAGATTCAAGAACTTCAATAATAGACTCTAGTCTTTGGTTGAGGGTTTCTGAATCACGGTCATTAAATGCACGGAGTTTATCAGCAAGGTATTCATTAACAGATGTCTCAAATCGATTATCAGGATCTTCAGATTGAAAAGAGTTGAAAGTAGATTGTAGATTCTGATATGAAATGCCATACCGTGATGCAGCGTATGAAGGTCGTGATCCACGAATTTTTCCTCCCATTATTTCCCCTCCTCCTGAGCTTTTGGCGTTTCTTGACAAAATTTATCAGATACTGATGAATGAAAATAAGGGTCTGTAATCCATGGGTCTAATGTCATTTGTCCTTTGGAGATATTCCTGGCTTCATTCGTAAGTCCCAATAAATTATTCATAATTACAGCTTGGGAGAGAGGACCTTGTTTTGGTGTATTAACCCATTTTCCATGACAATATTGTTTACCATAAAAAGCTCCTGAGAAGTGTGTTTGAGTAATAAAGGCATCCGAACACGAGAATTTGTACATGGAATTGTATGAACCAATTCCATACGTGTACAAAAATGGAACCTCTTCACGAATTGCTGAATGGAATTGGATTGCTGTGTTAATTGTGTGTTTACTACCCCGTGTGAGATAATCCCCGGAATGGAAACAAAATTGATAGATCTCTAAATCTTTCAACGATTGGATGTGGTATTGAGCTTGATTAACGGTACAACCTTTTACAAGTCCAATTGGAGTTACATCATCACATTCTTCTCGTAAAAAATGAGTATCGGTAATAATTCTTCCAATTTCAAGGGATGAGAGTTCATATTCGCCGATATAGGTTTCAGCATCAGGAGTAATGTATGCATCTACATCCAATGAACAAATTATTTCAGAATACAATCCCGGAGAAAGGCCAAAAAATTACCTTATCTGGAGCGATTGATGAAAGGATAACTTTGCCATCCCATTCAAAATAATCGTGAATTCCACCGACACTAGCGATTTCGTTGTATTTTTTGTTAGTACGAGTCCCGTCACTATTGACCAAATCCTGAATTTTTATGACACAGGTATTTGTGTCTGTCCAGTTCCAAGGATCATAGGTCATTTTTTCGGATAACTTAACAACAGGAATAACCTCATTTGAAGAATAAGGTTTAATTGGGTGATTATTGGATGAATAATCCCCATAACTTTTTGCGTTCATTGTCCTCCAGACGCAAAAAAGAGCAATAGATTTGGAAATATGTATATATGTGTATATACATAATCTGTGTGCTATATTTTTGAAGAGATCCAATTTTTATTGGTGTTTAAATTGGATCTCTCGCTCTTTTAAATGCTTATTTATGAATGGTCTCGTAGGTAATTTATATTTAATGTGATTTTTCCATAATTTTGGATTATTCCTCCAAGGATCTTTTAAGGCGCGCATTGTTTCAAATAAAAATAATTAGATCCTCGATTTTTATTTTTTTACATAGAGGGGAATACGTCTTTAGATTGCTATGTCAATTTGTATCATATGAATTTATGAATTATACTTCGTGCCGCAGAACTGTTGAAAATTTTTAAACCATTTCCGCAATTCGTTCCCACTCTCCGCACGAGCAGCCCAACGAATCTCTAATCCTTCCTCTCTCCTCCATCCATCTTCTCCCTCTTTTTTAACCATATATATACTGCATCCGATTTTTTATTGTCACATTTTGTGACAGGGGCACATCGAACATTGCAGATTTTGTACCAAAGTCAACTGTCAAGAGTGCAGGACGGAAGCTCTCCACTCCTCTTGCATCAAAGACAGTCCTGAACACGATCATCGGGAACATTCTCGCAGACAATCCGTGGAGTTGCACGTCATACGTTTCCGGTGGAGAAACCCTTCCGGCTGTACAGAAGACCTCTGAAGCCTACAGTGGAAAGGTCATCTACGAGAACAATGAAGGAAAGGCTGTCGGAACCATCACGGTAAAGGCACCGACCTCCGGAGCATTCGACACCGACATGACCACCATCCTGGCAAACACCGCTCTCGAAACCGCTATGGGTGGGACTGCTTCCCATGACAGTTCAGAGGACAGCTTTACCGTTACCCTCAAGGGGCACACCGCCAGCGGGGAACTCTTCAACGTCCGGTTCACCCGGGAAACGATCACCGTCTCCAGCTACGAAGCAGACACCATCCTCGCGACCATTGAAACCTGGGCGGATACCGTTCCCGACCTTGCATAACCCGATTTTCTCATTTTTCCTAGGTGATGAGATGAATTGGGGATATGTAAATTACCTTGAAGCGGTTTACAGACCCTATTGCTGAGTAACTACAAATAAAGAGAAATAGGTCCTGGTTTTGTCAATGCAATGCTGTTTGATTATCTTCAAAGAAATACCAATAATCAATCTAAAGAAATATCCTGTGATGGTGTTCTCTATAACCTCTCAAAAATCGCAAGAGCCGGTAAAAACACTCTCAAAGATAGAAAATGAGGAAGATTACGAATTCAGGGGAGCCCCGTAATTCTGAATTTTTTCCTGCATATCAGGATTTAATGGCTTGACTAATTCTGCATTATATGAACCACTCGGAGAGTACGGGAGTGTATTGTTGAATATCTCCATTGCTGCTATCCCGTACGAACGTGATTTTGCTGCAATCGTTCCTTATACCTATGGTTTTCGTAGAAATCTGTTCGATATCACGGTCGGAAACAAGGTAGGTGTAAATCGTTATCCGTTATAAGGTTCCGGTGGTACCCAGTGTCATCAGATCAAGAAATGGAATAGACAAGGTAACATCCACGCCATGTTTCACCATAATCACGTGGATCCCAGTCAGTCGGCTTTTGTAAATCCATGGGAGAAAAAGGCAGATGCATCCAAACTGGAAGGGCCAGACAACTGACAATGAATCATTGATAATCCCTTTGGCCGGAGTTCCCTCTCTATGTATGAAACAAGCCTTATCCAGGCATATATTTGGCAAATCAGATAAAATCTGTCATATCTCTGAAAAAAGACCGATCCCAGAAACGAAAAAAGGAGGCTAAATCTCGGTTTCTTATCGGCTTGTAAAGCCTCGATCACCTCCTCACCCACCATTTGTATAGGGAAGAATTTTCCGGCACCATAGCGGCCCTCTATATGTCCTCCATTTACGAGTATTTTTGATTTTTAAGCCGAATTTCCTGCCTGTTTATTGGGAGCCGAATTGAAGAGATCGATTTCGTCTAATTATAATTTAAATTAAAAACAGGGCTCAATTTAACCAATTCATGTTTCGTTATACCACCACATTATCAATGTCCGTGGGATGAATCCTATATCTCGATATAATGGTTTTAATTCCGGTTCTGATATCATTACGGTAAAAGGTGATCTACATTTTATAATGGTCATCAGATTAGAATGATATCATGAGGATATATCCTACTCTGGTTGCTATTATCCTGGAACAGGCTTTTATCATGAAAAGGGGGTTTTGCATAGTATACAATAAATTTCTCTGATTGATGATAACACTCTGAAACCCTTTTCCGTGATAACATAATCGCCACGTTCATGTCGTTGGATGATCATTCCTGCTTCCTGCAACTTTTTGATATGAAACAGGAGATTTCCTCCGCGGAGTTTTGTCAGGTGCGAGAGATCAGAGAATGTTCTGGTTTCAGAGGATACTGCCTGAAGAATCTGAAACCGGATTGGACTTGCAATTGGTTCTACAATCTCTGAGACAATCTTTTCATCCGGGTAATCAGTGACCGGAACCGCACATTCTTGTCTATCCAGAATCCCAAGAGATTGCATCAGGTCAATCTGCTTTTCAAACAGTCGATTGACTTCCTGGAAACAGGTGTCACATTTTTCATATGGACCCTTCTTTCTCATTTCTTTCAATTGAGTATTATAGTCCTCTACGATCTCGTCAGTTATTTTTCCTTCTTTGATATGGCTTGATGTGGCAGTGAGGAAATCAAGGAAGATCTTGAAACAGGTATCATGCATGACACAGTCATGGATCATCCGGGATGAGAGACAATCATGAGCCTGTTCAATATGGTTTTTTGAAATGAGGGCAGCGTAATCATTTTTCAACCCGGAGACTATTGACTGGATATGAACCTGGTTTGTACGTTCAATAAATCGTTGTAATTCACCTCTCATTTGTTGCATTTCATCCATGAGAGAATCCAAGGTAGGGGATTTATCTGCAGTTTTTTTCATGAAAAATACTGAACAGGTATTGTGTGGATGATAATATAACTCTTTGAGTTAGTGGAATGTATCTGTTCACAATAAGGTAATTTTAATAACGCTCAAGTATATTTATTCAACAGACAATGATCCTATAGGTGAGATGAATGCCCACCTGGAAATGTACCGGAACTCATGTAACAAAAGAGAAAGCTGAGGAATCAATTTCTCATTTGAAAAATGCCTGCTTTGGATGTAATACTCACAGCAACGAGTGTTCGATTGCAAAAGCCGTTGGAGATATTACTTCAATGATCAAGGAGAGTGAATGAACCATGTCATCAGTCAAAGAACAAATCCATGCTCAGATAACCGGAGCCCTGGCCGGAGCAACCTTTCCCATTGACACACCGGAACGATTAATTGATGCTTTTCCTGCTGGTGCAGATACCACCTGCCAGGTAGGGGAGTTGAAAATGACTGCCGGAGAGGCCGGAAAACTTCTGAAATCTACCGATTTTCCGTTTCAGAGTGCAAAACAGGTCGCAGACATAATTGTGGATCGTGCCGGCCTGTAGAGTATCCTGTTCCTTTCTAATTTTTATTTCGACGATCGGGATTCATGGTGGCTTTACCAGACATGACTCTAATCTGGTAGTAATTTCACCTATCTGAATTGTTTTCCCAACTCCGATGAATGTGAGCTCAGTTGATGGATTTTTCCTGATCCAAGGCTTTCCTTTTGTTATTGAGACCCGTTTCCCCACTACTTGGATGATGATCTGTTGCATGGGAAATTCACTGCTATATGCTATACCCTTCGCCCGAATCACGGTGGATGGAAGATTTTTCATGAGAGCCTGAAGACAGGAAAGACGGATGGGTGAATTATGTGTCCAGGACAGGGTTGAAAATCCATGGTCATGATCTTCATGATGATGGTGATCGGCATGCTCTCCGTCTGAAGGTAGATCAGAGGTTCCGGTATGAGATATTCCCAGAATCAAGGATACTGGGATAGCAGCATATATGGTCTCAAGTATTGGCATATCCAGGGGTATCCACTCTTTCCGTATGGCTGCCTTTTTGGATTCAGAAACACGATCGACCTTGTTAAGAAGGAGAAGGTCAGCTGACCGGATCTGTTTTTTCACGAGATGGCTCATGATCCATGACACCGAGAATATTTCCTCTGCATCCACCAGGCATATGACGCCTGCAATCCGGACTCTCTTTTTTAAATCTTCATTTTCGAGAAGGCTGATGATCCCGGCAGGATCAGCAACTCCGGATGCTTCGATCACCAGGATATCTGGTCCATAAGGAGAGTCGCCAAGGGTTGTGACGGCCTCGCTGAGGTTATTTCTCAGCGAGCAACAGATACACCCGTTTTCAAGTGCAATAACCTGATCCCCAGTCCCATTTATCAACTCTTTGTCAATACTGATAGATCCGAAATCATTGACAATCACGCCGAATCGTTCCCCTGATGTGAAATTGAGTATCTGGTTTATACAGGTGGTTTTTCCGGATCCCAGAAAACCGGTGATAATATAAACGGGTAATCTTCCGGGTTTTCGTTTTGCAGGATGATATTCTCTGTTTTGTGATCGGGTAAATAATCCGGTAAAGGTTTTGAGAAGCGATCCTGCTTGTGTACCCATCTGTTAAGAGATTTTCATCCGGGATGTATAATATTTTATGAACCAGGTGAAAATACACGTATCTTCCGTTCTGATTCAACTGGTATAAAGATGAATCAATATTTCCCTGAAAGCAAAAAAGCGTTTAATTTTGAATCTGGGTTCTTATTATTATTTTTTTAGGAAGGGTGTTGGTTGCCAATAAAACACTTTCAAGAGCAACAAGGACCAAAATCCGGAGAGATATTTTTCCTTTGACTGGATCGGGGGAACGTGAAGACGAAGGGCCGATGCTTTCAATGGTGGATATTAACATAAAATCAATACCCTGAATTAACTCTCCTCCTTCAGGGCAGCTGCATCAAAGGGCTTTTCCAGTTGACTAAGAATTGGATCCGGGCTGGCAACTGAAGTATCAGGGATCACCTCACCGGTGGCATTAACATTCTGCATAGCACGTTGCTCGGCCTGGTTCACGGCTGCTTCAAGTCTTTCATTCTCAGTGATATCGCTCTTTTTTATTTCAACCGGAATTAATCCGAAGAAGATGAGGAAGATGAACAGCAGGATAAGCAATACCAGGATCCCTACGATGATTGGCATAGCCGGGTTACTCTGTGAAGAGACCGGCATCTGAGCACGGGTAATGGCATCAGGACGATTCTTCTGTGGCATAAGCCCCCCCAGTTGAATCGTTTTCTTTTTTCTCCTTCACAGCCAGGATCAGGAGAAGACCAATGATCTGAATCCCCATACAGAAGATGAATGCAGCATCAAAGCCGCAAGCGAGCTCTGATGGTTTAATGGTGTGAGCAGCGACTTGTGTAATCACTGATCCTAACGCTGCAATAATTGCACCACCCACCGCCTGGATCATACGAAAGAAGATTAACAATTCCACAGCCGGTGCCATTGCACAGAGAGCTGATCCGATGGTAAAAATAGCAAACCCAATGATAAAAACCGGCTTATACCCCTTCATATCCCCAATTTTTGCTGCTGCGAGGAGAAGACAGACCAGGATGATTAGGTAGGCATTCAGTACCCATGAGGTGATAACGGTTGGCACATCGAATGATTTGGCAATACTAGGCAGGGCAATATTGACGATGGTGGCGTCAAGGCCGGCCATGAACGATCCCAGGGAGATAACCAGGACGATCAGCAGTTCTTTACTGCTCATTTTCGGAGGTGAATCAGGTTGCGACATCTCAATCAGATGCAGAGTTATTGGTTCAACCGGCGATAAATAGGTTGTATCCGTGTTCCCTCTGTAATATACTCAACTAAATATTATTTTTTGAATTATCCTATTTTCCCTTCCTCAACAGTAATACTTTTACCTCCAAAATAAAACCCAACAACGGCTGCCAGAGTTGTTCCCATCATACTCATAATAGTGTTTGCCAATTGGGGATCCCCGTTGTTTGCAACAAAGATCAATACAACAGCAATGCTGAGGACAAATAGTATACCGAACGAGATCATCCCACGATTAAACCCAGTAATTCCCTCTACTGGTTGTTTCATCAGATCTATTATGGACGTTGTCATTGAAAATGAAATTTCATGGCTATTAATCCATCTTTTAATCTCTATCCTGAGTTCATCCATACTTCCGCTATTTTCTGTTTTTTTCACTTTTTCGGCAAGTTCATCGTTTTTTAGCTGTTCTCGAATCCATCGGGAAAAATCCTTACGGAGTAAAAAATCTCGTAGGTTTCTATCTTCAATTGTATTCAGAAGATAAGAAAACTCAGTGATATTATGAGCGACATTTGTCTGGTTTTCTCGGCCATCAAAGTGGAATCCTTTGCTAGTATCTACACTGATTTCAGAAGTGAGGGGTACTTGTTCGAGAAGCTGTGATAATATGTGATTTCTTACCTGAACAATGGAGTATGATTTATAGATTTGATACCCGAAGGGGAGCATAAAAAACAAGAAAATCAGAGAAATTATGATGATTGAAAAATTAATACCTGATTCTGTAAATTCCATTGACGTTTGATTCGTTATCGCCTGAGTAATATTATTAAGCAGCATATTCCTAATTTGAGGAATACTCATTATTGTATTTAAACTCTTTGTTGATTCTGGAAATATGACCCCCGGGATCCGATCTACTATTCAAGAAATATACCGGATTTTGGCGACCTGATCATGAATGATGAGAGATTTTATGGGATGAGGCCTTCTTTTTTATATTCTGACTTCACGCGTCATGATATTAGATAACGTTGTGATTTTCATCCATTCCATATCATATTGGACTGTATAATCGGTGTACCAATGAAATTATGGACATATTTTATATTCTGAATCTATTGAATGAAAAAAAGAAGGACCATCATCAGGATATTTATTGGTAACGGTTTCTCGTTCCCAGCAGATTGGATGCCAAAACCTCCTCAATCATTCCAATACTGGTGGATTTATTTCATCAAGAATACCGGAAAGAGTAGTATTGAAATCAGAGAAGAGAGAGATCATTCCCGTTCTATCATGGGTTTTTACATTATTGACATGTATACTCAAACCAGATCGAATATACATGTCTGAATAATGTTCTGGAGTTTTGGTTCTTCAGCGCCCAATGAGAGAGCTATATGGTTCTCCTCTTCCTCATGCCATTGATTTTACCTGAGATATTCTATCGAGATGTCAGGTGTTTCAGCGATCCCGGGTTTTGCGAGAAGTTCGATCAGCCTTGCACCACAGTTCGGGTGAAAAAGATTTGCTGATGATGCACTCCTGATGATCCAGCATGTATCAAGTCCCCGTTCAGTACCTGCACATGCCAGAACCCTGACTCCCTCAGGAATTACTCCTGCATCGGTTGCCATTAAAACACTTTCAAGAGCGACAAGGGTTCCAGGAGAGATGAGTTCGAGTGTTTTTGCGATGATGTCCAGCGAAGTTACCTGCCGTAAATGAAGTCGTATTGAAAAACTTGGTCCAAAGAACGGGATAGTACCTTTCACTACCGGGATCCCGGATGCATCCAGTTTTACTTTATTATCAGCCGTGATCTCCATGGGAATCCGTGTTTTCCCTTCCTGTCTCCATTGATCGCGTATTGATCTCAGACCTGGATTCGACTCAAAGAGATCCGTGTCCATTTTATCAACCTCCCAATACATTCCCTGCGGGCAGGTGACACAAACAATTGGTTTTCCTGGATCAGCTGCTGCAACCTGCAATGCACTTGATCCCGTTATTGATGCAATAACAATGTAATCACATCGGGATGCTTCTTTTTTGACAACACTCACAATTTCAGGAGTATTATCAGGTCCGGGAAGATCAAAGATAATCATATGCTATGAAAAAGATAGGTAAATTAAAAATCTTTCTTCTATCAAAACAAAAAATGAGGAATTATCTCATCTGACCGCCATACAGATGTCGACGATATGATGTTTTTTGGGATGTTCTTCCGGATTATTCAGGTATACCTCATAACTCGCCCGGGAAATGTCAATCTCCAAACCATGGGATGCTACCCATTCAAAAATCTTTTCCCATGAAGCAGGGTATTCTTCCGGACCATCAAGTTCGAGGCCTATTACTGCATATTTTCCTCCAGGAAGGTTTTTTGTTTTAATTTCTCCCTCTCCCTTTACATCTTTTGAAATACTCATACAGACATCAAGAGTGAGTTCATCCGGAGGGGTTACTTCTGGATCATCATAATATGCAGCGATCATGACAGTATCAGGGCCCATTACCTGGTTCTGAAATCCCCATCCAAAGAGTTTCCCGAATAATTCTGCGAAAAGGGCAGGATTTCCAATGTAATTTCCCTGGTATGATACATAGGCAACATACCGTTCTTCGAGATCCTGAATTGTTGGTTCTTTTAATATCTTCATACCAATTTCCTCTGGTATATCTCCATCTGTTATTGAGAGAGTATATAAAATTAGAAGCCCCCGGGGTGAAAGTGAAATAAATTGATAATGGTGGCAAAATCCCCTTCAATCCATCTGGGTCTGGAGTAATTTAAAAAAAAGAGATGAAGGAACCCTCAAAAATTTCTCTTACGATATGGCAAGATCAAAACGATCCAGGTTCATCACCTTGGCCCATGCCGCTACAAAGTCATGAACAAATTTTTCTTTTGCATCCGAACATGCGTACACCTCTGCAACGGCTCGGAGCTGGGCATTTGAACCAAAGATCAGATCGACACGGGTGCCGGTCCACTTCACTTCACCTGTACTCCTATCCCGCCCTTCAAACAGATCCCGAGCGTCTGATATTGCTTTCCATTCTATGCTCATATCAAGAAGGTTTATGAAAAAGTCGTTGGTCAGAGTTTCCGGTTTTTTCGTGAAAACACCATGCTTGCTTTGTCCGAAGTTGGTATTCAGCACTCGCATACCACCAATAAGCACCGTCATCTCTGGTGCAGTAAGAGTCAGTAATTGTGCTTTGTCTACCAGCATCGCTTCTGCTGCCATCGAAAGGTTATCTTTCATGTAATTCCGAAAACCATCGGCAAGTGGCTCAAGTACGGCGAAAGATGCTCCATCAGTCTGTTCCTGGAGGGCATCCATACGTCCGGGTGTGAACGGTACCTCCACATTATATCCTGCATTCTTTGCAGCCTGTTCAATACCTGCACAACCTGCAAGAACGATTACATCAGCAAGTGATACTTTCTTTCCTCCAGAGGCTGTGTTGTTGAAGTCTCTCTGGATGTCTTCGAGAATCTTAACCGTATTCGCCAGTTCAGCAGGTTCGTTGACTTCCCAATCCTTCTGTGGAGCAAGACGGATTCGTGCACCATTCGCACCGCCTCGCTTATCAGATCCGCGGAAGGTAAAAGCTGAGGCCCAGGCGGTGGACACCAGCCGGGAAATAGACAGACCGGATGTCAGAATCTTGCTCTTGAGCAGAGCGATATCCTGCTGATTTATCAGCGGATGGTTGACCACAGGGATAGGATCCTGCCAGATGAGCTCTTCTTGTGGAACCTCCGGACCAAGATAACGAGTACGTGGACCCATATCACGATGTGTCAGCTTGAACCATGCCCGTGCAAATGCATCAGCAAGTTGTTCCGGGTTTTCGTAGAATCGTCTTGAAATCTTTTCATAGATAGGATCAAATCTCAGGGCAAGATCTGTGGTAAGCATTCCTGGGGGATGGCGTTTCTTCGGATCTTGTGAATCTGGCACAGTTCCGGCACCTGCTCCATCTTTTGGATGCCACTGATATGCACCAGCCGGACTTTTTGTTAATTCCCATTCATAACTGAAAAGATTCCTGAAGAAGTTATTACTCCACCTTGTAGGTGTAGCAGTCCATGTAACCTCGATACCGCTGGTGATCGTGTTGTTTCCCTTTCCGGTTCCAAAACTACTCTTCCAGCCAAGACCCTGTTCTTCAATTCCCGCAGCTTCTGGTTCAGGCCCGACATGAGACGCAGGACCGGCACCATGGGTTTTTCCAAATGCATGACCTCCGGCGATAAGTGCAACCGTTTCCTCATCATTCATGGCCATTCGTGCGAAAACTTCCCGAATATCCCTCGCAGCTGCAACCGGATCAGGTTTGCCGTTCGGCCCTTCAGGATTAACGTAAATAAGGCCCATCTGCACAGCAGCGAGAGGTTTCTCAAGTTCCCGGTCGCCTGAATACCGCTTATCACCAAGCCATGTGTCCTCTGAACCCCAGTATGTATCCTCCTGCGGTTCCCAGAAATCCTCACGTCCACCTCCAAATCCGAATGTTTTGAATCCCATAGACTCCAGGGCAACGTTGCCTGCAAGGATCATAAGATCAGCCCACGAGATTTTCTGACCATATTTTTGTTTTATTGGCCAGAGGAGCCTGCGTGCTTTATCGAGGTTTACATTATCCGGCCAGCTGTTGAGCGGAGGGAATCGTTGCTGTCCCCCACTCGCACCTCCCCGGCCATCAAAAGTGCGGTACGTCCCGGCACTGTGCCACGCCATGCGAATCAGCAAGGGCCCGTAATGACCAAAATCCGCCGGCCACCACTCCTGCGAATTGGTCATCATATCCTTCAAATCCTTCTTCACAGCCGCCAGATCAAGTTTTTTAAATTCATCCCGGTAGTTATAATTCCCACCGAGTGGATTGGAGACGGGAGTGTTCTGGTGAAGGATCCTGAGATTAAGCTGGTTGGGCCACCAGTCACGGATAAACCTGCCTTCGCCAATTATTTGCATATTTCCTCCGCTATGTGCCGGATTATGGGTATTCTCAGTCATCGTGGTACCTTCCTACGGATGTCTGACTTATCTCCTCTGGGGTGATAAACATTTCTTCGTAGGGAAATTCACTGTATTGGTTTAATTTAGCCTGATCTCCTGTAATTCCATCAGAATTACGGGATATCACAAACCGGAATACATCTTTTTAATCATCTCCATCAGTCCAAATCCCTTTTCGGTGATGAGGTATTGGCCGGACGTTGCATCCTTGGCAACGAGTTCTGCTTCAATCAGCCGGGTTACATGAAAGAGAAGGTGTCCACCTTTGTACCCGGTGAGTGTACTAAGTTCCTTGTAACTCATTCCACCTCTTGATAATGCTTTGATCATACTGAACCGGACTGGGTGAGATAGAGGTTCGATAATCCTGGATAAAACCATCTCATCTGGAAGATCTTTCATGTAAGAGATCTGTCCCTGTCGTTTCAATCCGGATCTGGTCAATGACAGTTCACCTATTGCCTTCATCAGTTGATCGCGTTCTGTTGTATACACCTGAAAACAGGAGATACAAGGCTTTTGTCTGAGTTCCGGATATTTATTCATCAGTTCGTCGTCGATCTGGATCTGGTTTTTTAAGAAATCATCTGCTTCATCCGGGTCCATACGTTCGGCAGATTCTTTCAGACGGCACATGAAAAAATCAATACAGTCGGTCCGGTTATATAAAGAACATGGATTTGGGCAAACAGATTCAAATTCACGACGCATTGTGTTTAAAACTAAATCAAGAAGGAGTCTTTGATAGCCCTGAGTGATCTGTTTACGCATTACTTCGATCTTTTCCTCAATAAACAGGTTCTGGAATGACCGTAGTTCGGAGATGATCAATTCACCCTGCTCACGCTGGATAGAGCCCAAATCACGTATTTGTTTCTCGATCTGAATAATTCGCTCTTCTATCTCATCTTTACGCATAATGCCTCTGGTATATTCAAATTACCTTACATTATATTTTCTTTACCTCACCAGTATCTGTATGGACAAATCATACGAGAATGACATGCAGTATCCTGAATATATGGAAAATGGAGATGTTCGTGGGCGATGTGGATTTCATTGCCGGAAATGCCCTGCTTATAAAGAAAATATCCACAGCGATACCGATCGGAGTCGGGTTCATCTGACCTGGAACAAGATTTACGGACTTGATGTTCCTCCAAGTGTCTTGAATTGTGATGGATGTCTGAAACCTGACGATGAGCACCCTGTCAGAATAGGTGGAGATTGTGAGATCCGAAATTGTGTTCTGGAGAAAAATCTCGCTCATTGTGGATTATGTGCTGATTTTCCCTGTGATCTCATGGAAAGACATCTTGCGAGTGTTGAGACCGTGGTCCCTGAGTGCCGGAGTTCATGTTCTCCTGAAGAGTTCAGAGATTTTATCGAGCCTTATTTATGCAGGGAATTTCTTGAATCAGAGAAAAATAAATGAGAATATATCGCGGTTCATTCAAGGTTCATATTGAACGATATTCTCGCCAGGAAAAATGGATTCATGGTTGTGATAGTTTCATCCGTATGCTCCCGGTTGGACACACCAGTGAGCAGAGTGAACAGGTATCACACCGGTCAGGATCCAGGATTACCCCTTCCCTGGTAAGGATCAATGCCTGATATCCACCATCACGACATGAGATTACACATTGACCACATATTTTACAGGTTTTCACATCGATGATAGGAATGAGCCTGTTTTTCCGGTCAAGGCTCTCATGACTGGTGAGATGAGGTAAGGCTTTTCCCCTTATCTCATCCGGACTGTGGTACCCTTTTCTTTGCAGATATCCGGAAAGACCGGCGAGCATCTCCCTGATGATCCCTGCTCCTCCCCACATGACTGCTGTACAGACCTGAACTGCTGACGCTCCGACCAGGATGTATTCCGTTGCATCCTCAAAAGAACTGACACCTCCTATTCCAATGACCGGAACATTGGTACTGCGGGCAATTTGTGATACTACCCGAAGCCCAATCGGTTTCACTCCTGGTCCAGAATATCCTCCATAGGTAGAGTATCCGGCAACGGACGGTGCAGGCTCAAATGTCTCGATGTCAACACTCATGAGGCTCTGGACGGTGTTGATAGCCGATATCATATCTGCTCCACCTTCAACTGCAGCCTGTGCTATCGGGACAATATCAGTAACATTCGGGGTGAGTTTTACTATGAGCGGAATTGAAATTGCATCCCTGACATATCCGGTCAGAGTTCTAACAAGATCTGCATCTCCTCCGATTGCAGCCCCAAGTCCCCGTTCCGGCATCCCATGAGGGCAGGAGAAATTAAGTTCGATGGCTTGGACTCCTGCAAATGCCACCTGTGAAGCAAGATGTTGCCATTCTTTCGGATCCATTCCGGCCATGATACTGGCAATCAGGATTTTCTCTGGAAACTCTTTTCTTATCTGTGGGATCTCATCCAGCCAGTATGATACGCTCTTTTTGCTCAGGAGTTCGATATTTTCAAATCCGAGAAGATGTGAATCCTGATCTTTCCAGGCTGCAAACCGAGGGGATACATCCTCGATAACCATCCCGTCTGGTGTGATTGTTTTAATGACCGCACCTCCCCAGCCAAGTGAGAAAGCATGCCGAATTTGATCTGCACTGGCAGTTGGTGGTCCGGATGCAAGAATAAACGGATTTTCAAGTGTTAAAGAGCCAAGGGTCGTCGGCAGGACTGGAACAGGTACCATATCTGATGGTCACTGCGAATCCATAAAAAAGAAATAGGTTTGTTCGTCAGTATGTGATGACCATCTCACCTTTTTTCATCATCAGACCGGCAATGATACTGATAATACCAAATACCAGACAATAAATGCCAAGCAGGATGATGAGAACCAATGATCCGGCTGTCGGGATAGGTGCAAAGGCAATCAGGATACCAAAGAGTACACCAATAAAGCCGTTAACTCCTAAAAGTGCTCTGAATGGAAGTTCTTTAAAGGAATAGGCGACGAATAGTTCTGTAATCCCGGTAATTATCGCCCAGGCAGCAATCAAAATTGTAATTGCAACGACCATTGAGAACGGAGATATAAATGTCAGAATGGCAATTATCACCCCGATGATTGCAAGGATCAGGATAGGCCATCTTCCTGGCTGTCTTGATGACAGGCTCATTCCCCCGGTCATGAGGGATATAATAAGCAGGAATATTCCCACAATATAGGCAATGACTGCTTCCATCGCCATCGGAATGGTAAAACAGAGAATTCCGATAATTACAGCAAAAATACCTCGGGCTAGGAGACTCCCCTTGGTGAGGATTTCTTGTTCCATGAGTTATAATTCAGATAATTATTTATTAAAGATCGCCGGTTCATGGAACCCTTTTACCCAACGATCAGAGGATTAAATTCAGAGGGTAAATTCACCAAGGTCTGTTTTGAGTCGTGCAGACATCTCCTGAACTTCGGATGACTCAGCCATAACCTTTTCAAGTGATTCACTGGTTGTCTCTGCTATTGTGGCTAATCCTGATATCTTCTCTTCGTTATCCATGGCGATTTCACTGATGAGTGATACACCTCCGCTTATCCGTTCAATCTCAACCAGTTGATTCTCATTTGCCCTGGTGATCTCACCAATGCCTGTTGCAGCACTACCAATGTCCCCCACAATCTGTTCAAGGGCATCAACGGTCTGTTTTACACTCCCGATCCCGACAACGATCTCGTCAAATACATTTGTCATGAGTCCGGATGTCTTCTGACTCTGGGATATTATTTCAGATATCACTTGTTCAATATGTTCGGTCGCCCGACGTGATTCTCCTGCAAGGTTCTTGACTTCTCCAGCGACGACTGCAAATCCTCTTCCTGCATCTCCTGCCCTGGCAGCCTCAATTGCAGCATTAAGAGCAAGCAGGTTTGTCTGATTTGCAATGTCTGCAATAACCTTCACAACCTTTGAGATATCTGTAATTTTTATATTCAGATCTCCGATTTCCTCAACCGCTTTTCGTGAGATTGTCTCAACAGCTTCCATCTTTTTCGAGGCTTCATTCCCCTGCATGAGAGCTGACTGACCTGACTGTGTGGCAGTATTGGCAAGTGTCATCACCTCCTGAGAAGTGCTGGCTATCTCTTCAAAAGAAGCTGAAAGGCCTTCGATGCTTTGCAGTAATTCAGTTATGGCGACGACCTGTTCTTTCATCTTTGACGCTGTTGTTTCAGCAGTTGATGCTACTTTCTCTGCCCCTTTTGATATCTGAACAGTTTCATTTCCGATCGTCTCCATTGATGATTCAAGCACCTGGACCTGGTCAGTTATGTCTGCAAGAGTTTTTCTGATATTGGATATTGCGTTGTCGAGGTCGGTCTTAACCTCACACAGTGGATCTGAATTATCACATGATACAGAGATCGCAAGATTTTTTCCGGCAATTGTCGCAAGAGTTCCGCCGAGCTCATGAATGCTCCGTTGCAGCATCCGGTCTGTATTCCGCTCATTGGTCATGTCTACCATGCAGATGAGAACATCACTCGTGTTGCCTTCTCCATCCACCAGGGGGATTGCAAATAGGGCGAGTTCTTTTTCTCCGGATGGAAACCGATAGATAACCTCCCCAGACTTATTCTTCTGACTTGAAAAGACACCGGCAATGTCCAGGGTACTCTTTGTCACCTGGGTAAAGTCACGGAACGATATGGATTTCAAAGCATCATTGGTATAATTGGTAAGTGACAGGAATGCATCGTTTGTCTGAACTATTTTATATGCTGGATCGATGATGAGCATTGGAATTGGATTTTCACGAACGATACGTTCTGCTCTTGTTTGAAGCTCGACTATCTTTGAGATGTTCTGGACTACTTCCACCTGTCCGATTACCTTACCTTCACGATCATGAAGGAACGCAACATCAATTTTAAAGTGCATCCCATGGTCTTCAAAAAAGGTTTCAGTAATTCCTCTCCGGAGTTTTTCAATGCCTGCAACATTCCCGCACTTTTTACCGACAAGTTTCTGCCGGGTGGTCCGTTTGAATTTTTCAACTGCTGTATTGACATAGGTCCAGATCATCTCTGGATCGGTAACAGATATCGGGAATGGGATGGCGTCAAGAATTGCTTCATACCAGACAGATTTCTGTTTTAACTCCCGGGAAAGATCATCAGCCCGGTTTTTTTCTGCGACTTCTTTTGAGGTATCAATAATCGCGCATATGTGGGTAATTCCTTCGATGTCAGAAGAGGAGATCCTTACCTCTGCAGGAAATAATTCTCCATCACTCTTCTGCAGGTAAATGGTACAGATTTGAGGAGAATTTGGCGTCGTTCTCCATATTGCGTCAGTCCATCGTGAACTTGACGGAGTGCCATCCGGTTGTTTTTCCGGAAAAATTGACGTAATCTTTACTTTATTGAGTGTGTTGATTCCAAGGAGAGACTGGGCCGCAGGATTAGAGAAAGACACTACATCCCCGGAGAGAAGGAGGAAGGGCACCTGGACTGTAGAGAGCAGTGAATGCGTGTATGTCAGATTATTCGATATTTTTTCGGAATTCTGATCAGGGCGAAACTCCATAAAACTCATGGAGGATTTCTCACCATTCCTTATCAATGGATAGGATTTGTGAAAGAATCAAAGAACAGATCTTTTCTCTCTGAAAAGCGACTGTCTCATATGGGTTTTGATGCTGCAAAGTGTGATTTTTCCCGGTGCAAAGGGGAATGCCTGACAAAGTGTCCCTATGTCTCATACAATGAAAAAGAGACAAAAGAGCAGATAAGTGCGTTAATAAAAGGGGAAATGGCTCCAATTCTTAAGGAGTGTATCACCTGTGCTGCCTGTAATGAATACTGTCCACTTGGAGCAAATCCCTGGGACCTGATATTATGGAGACAGGAGCAGACGCAGGTATTAGGGATTCCGAGCAATGCAAAACCCGCTTCTGACTGGCTGGTAAAACCAAAGATTGTCAGACCAGGAAAGCCTGGTGGTGCGTTAATTTCTCTGTGTGGTATCTATGAGGTTGTTCCACAGCAGGAATTTTTAACTGGCATAATGTTTGATGAGACCACACTCATCGGAGGAGGGGATTATTGTTGCGGGTTTACTGAGACTCATCTTGGACGGGGCTCCAGACCTTATGAATTTCTTCCAACCCTGGTCAAAAACCTGGCTGATGCAGCAAAAGAATACGGAGTTTCTGAAATTGTATTCACACATGATGCCTGTTATAATGTTCTGACAACCGTCGCAATCCAGGATCGCATTGAAGTTCCTTTCAAACCGGTTCACATTCTTGAGTATATCAGAAACTGGCTCCGTGATCACAAAGACAAAATTACTCCGCTAAACATGAAGATGGCATATCAGGGAGGGTGTACTACGCGTTATGCAGCAAAGGAGGGTGAGATCTGGAGAGACTGGCTTGAGGAAATACTCAGTCTGATTGGCGTTACCTGTGTTGAAGACAAAAGAAAGTACACCGGAGACAATCGGCTTTGTTGTTGCTGCAGTATCTTTCACACCCAGCATGAACGGGCAATGAAATTCCAGCATATGAACATTCAGGATGCAATAGACGCCGGTGCTGAGGGGTACTGTTTCATCTGCCCTGCGTGTGTTTCAGTAATGCGGATGACCTGTAAAGAGATGAATCTGACACCATATTACATCACACAGCTCGTTAAAATGGCTCTGAAAGAAGATTTAGGAAAAGCCGGAACTGCCGCATTTGGTTACCCGGTTAAGTAAGAGAATAAAATAGTAAACTATTATTCTCTGCATATCCTGTTTTCATATAGAAATGGAGATGGAACATGGTTACATTCACCAATGAGATGAAAGAAGCCTTACGGGTTCCAGGGAAGGGTGGAAGTCTTATTCATATGGCTACCTCCAGCCTTGACGGTAAACCAAATATCGCTGCCATGAGATTTGTTGCAACGCATGGTGATGATAAAATTCTGATTTCAGATATGTTTCTGCTCAAGACTAAGATGAACCTGAAAGAAAATCCTGAGTGTAGTATCGCAATCTGCCATCCGATGGATGCTGGGCGTGACTGGGTTTTCAAAGGGAAAGCAGTTGATATTGAGTATGGGTTCCCCCCGGAATTTGACTGGTACGGAGTTAAGGCCAAGGAAATTTTAGACAAATGGGGAGACTGGGCAACACTTGAACCACCAAAAGAAGTCCCACCAGATATTGTATTTCCAAAACCTGCCCAGCGGGGTGTTGTCGTCCTGCATGTCGAAGAGATTTACTCTATTGAGAAAGGAAAAACCGGAGAGCGTATCCAGTGAGGTGTAAAGGATGTCAATAATTCTGACTGAGCGGATGAAAGGCTGGATTGAGCTGATGGGATGTCACCTGTGTGTTGCCACTCCGGAAGGGGTGCCACTGGTTACCGTTTCACGGTTCGCCAGAGTTACAAAGCCTGATCAGGTCGCGTTTGCGATGGAAAAAGGAGAGATTGGCCTCATTGAGGCTGCTGTTACCAAGAATCCATGGGTCGCGTTTGGGGTATCCAGGCAGGGAGGTATTCGTGCGGCTTACCAGTTTAAAGGAAAGGGGAAAGTCCTGAAATCAGGCCCGGAATTTGAATCACTCAAACAGATGGCCGAAGGAATCGCAACCGATACAGTTCTGGTTGTTGATCTGACCGAATTGTATTGTACAAAACCTGGTGCAGAGGCAGGTCAGCGTCTGGATGTCATGGCTCCCGATGCAGTTGATGCATGGGAGAAGGCACGTTGGACTGACATTCCTGGCAAATAGACAGATATAATAATATCTTTTTTCAACCTTTTCCCGGAATGGGAGAAGAAGATACCGGGAAGACACCAAAAAAATTCCCCTGGTTTGAACCCTTTGCTTGTGAGGGCTGCGGAGACTGTGTTTCAGTATGCCCTACCGGTTCAGTTGAACTTCTCGGGAAAGAGGATCAAAAAGTTCCAAAGGCGTGGGTTGTAAGCCCTGACACCTGCATCGGGTGTGGGAAATGCGCCAAAGCCTGTATTGTCGGTGCCGTACAAATGACCAGTTATGTGGACATGGCAAAAAAGCGGTACAAGGAAGAACCCCGCCCTGTCTAAATCTTATCGTATATAGCGTTAAAGGATTCGAGGAGAACCTCCTCGTTTAACCTGCCGAAATGGTATATTTTTCCGGTAGTACAGTCATTAACGGTAAGTTCGGCTGGTGAAAATCCGAGATAGGAACCTATATTGACAAAGTCATAGTTTGCATTTTTAAATAATTCGTAAAATGGTCTTCCGTACATCTCAGAGTTATCTGATGTGATCTTAGAAAACTCGTCAGAGTATAGTCGTGTGGATATCATGACTGATCCATAATAGATATTACAGTCATTAGTAACCCCCATCGCCTGCTCAAAGGTATTTTTTATTGGAGCAACAGGCGACCTTCCGGCAGCATTTACGATATTTGAGAGATCATATCCCATATCCTCGAGTTTATGCATTGCCATCGTGACAATTCTTCCGGATATTTGAATAGATCCTACAATACTCCGGGTAGATGCAACAAGAGCATAGAGATTTTTGGGTTTTACTCCACACTTTTCTGCTATATATGAACATATGTCTTCATCTGGAAGAACACCCGCTTCAAGAGCAATTATTGCAATATCTGAAGTGTCGTGATACTGAATCGCCTGATACGTCCCTTTGGGTTTTAAGGCAAGTGCCCGTGCTGGTCCGGACCCCATCGCAAAAAAGTTATTTCTCCTGATTACCCAGCCTGCTTTCTGAGAACCAAGACAGGCAATAATGGGGTGTTTTACCGTCAGATGAACGAAAGGAAACACCTGGCCGGAAATAGGCTGATGGACAATGGTTGGTTCAATTAATCCTCCGGCGCAGACTTTCAGGAACTGTAGGCCGGCTTCATGACACCCATTCTCTCTCACACCACAGTCGATCACAGTTGTCCCATTTTCAAGGGTGTGGACTTTAATACCCAAAATCTCAGCGTTGCGCATCATATCGAGCACAACGGGAAGGGCATATGTATTAACACTAATCATACAGATCAGGGATATTGTTCTTCCAATCACTGGTTTCTAAAAAATAAAATGGCATCGATTTTCCCTCATATGTATATCCTTCCATTTTCTCTCCTATCTGATCTGATAACCAGACTGAATCTGTCACTCTGCTGTGAAAATTCCACAATTTCTTTATCGTCTCTGCACGATGTGTTGATATGATTCCCGGATTGTGGGGTGACCCTGACAGTCTTATTCTTTTATGTATCGATACCGTCTCCCGGATCATTGAATTATGTGCTGTTTTAGTAATTTTTGGATCAATTATCGTCGGTTCTGTCAGATATTTTCTCATCAAAAAACCAGGTGTCCTGTCCGGAATTGATCAAATGGTAGGATACCGGCAATACATCGGCCAATGGCTACTTTTAGGATTGGAACTGCTTGTTGCAGCAGACATCATCCGAACCGTGGCTCTTGATCAGACGCTTGAACGGGTTGCAGGGCTTGGGCTTTTGGTATTGGTCCGGACATTTCTCAGCTGGGCCCTTGTAGTTGAGATGGAAGGAAGATGGCCATGGCAACCGGTGAGAGAATAAATGGGAAGTTTCAGATTGTGGTAACGATACATATTGGTTTTTGCATATCAGGGACCTTCAGGCTGAATATTCTGGATTTGATCCCTTTTTCCGGGTGAAAAGAGGAAGAAGGATTAGAGTTCTTTTAATCCACCGTTTTATTCAATGTAATGAGCATCAGAATCTGTTCATATTCATCTGTGGTTATATGTCCGTTTTTCTGAAGTGAGTTGAGTTTTTGAATAAGCAACCTGATTTCTTCTTGTGAATACTCAAGAGATATCTTTTTTTTATGTCTCTCTCTCTCTTCCATGAATCCGGCTGCCATGATGGCTGATGGCAACGCAAGAACAAGGACACCGGTTATTGTTATGATTCCAGCTATCATCTTTCCTGCCGATGTAACCGGTACGATGTCCCCATATCCGACTGTGGTTACGGTCATAACTGCCCACCAGAGCGATGCCGGGATGCTGGAAAATTTATCTGGCTGGGCGGGATTTTCCACGACATACATGATTGTCGATGAAAAGAGGATGATGAACACCAGGAAAAAGAGCATAATCACGAAGATCTCTTTCTTCCTTCTCAAAACCCGTCGAAGTTGGACCAGTGAATCTGAGTACTGGGTAAATCGTCCAAGTTTGAATATTGATGCGAGCCGGAGAAGGCGAAAGAGCATGATGTCCTGGGGGAACAAAAACGGAATAAATACTGGCAGAATAGAGATCAGATCAATGAAGAGGTACACATGAAACGTATATTTTATCCGGTCAGTTATCATATGCACCGGATTTTTCGTATCGGTACATGACCATATCCGGAGGATATATTCACAGACAAATACGAACATGCAGATATTTATGACAATCTTCAAGAAATTGCCGTAATTTTCTGCAATCGGCCGGACGGTGTAAAGTATAATTGCGATGGTGTTCACGAGAATGATGAATCCAAGAGTCAGGTGGATACGTACCGATGTCCGGTCATGCCATGCCGGTTTATCCAGAATGATATGGATACGGTTCTTTACTTCCTTGTAACTCAAAATATCGTCCAAAAGATTAGATGGGTTCTCCCCAGGTTCCTTCGTTGAGTGTTGGGTTTCCAATCCATCTGGTGGATTGTGCTACAATATCCACTTCATCTTCTATCATGGTAAGATTAAATGGTGCAGAGAGATCCCTGTGATAATGTTCAATCTGTTTTGTGGTGGTATTATTTCGGACCGTAAGGATGACAGATGGCATATCCGTGATATCATACCCGATGTAGGTATTATTCATTTCAAAAAAACCAGCGGCGGTTATGGTATCGGAAAGATTCATGACCTGGGCTGGATCAATATGATCAGTCGCCTCTCCGGTAACTTCAACAAATTGTTTCCCTACCCATTGTACGGTTCCATTTTCGGTAAGAGATACTGAATATACCGGACATGTCCCAAAACACATCCCTCTCTCCAGGGTTATCTCAATTCCCCGGTTCATATCAACAGAAGTCTGATTTGCTGAACAAATTATGCAAATAGTACAAAAGAACAGTATTGGCGCCCAAAATATCCTGTGTTTCATCATACAGAAACATGGGTATGTCAGGTAAAAAAGGAGAGGTATCAGGAGATGTTATGCTGAAGAAGGGACATATGCCGACGATGGAATTACTGCTTCACTGGATCCGGTTTTTCCAGTTATCTCCTCAAGAAGGCGGTATATCTCCTCAAGTTCTTCAGGCTCATTTACACCACCATTCTCATACTGGGAGATTGCCGTTTCAAGGGCAGTCTGAGCTTCACTAAACCGGTTTAAATTATACAAAACCCTTCCTTTTCCTGCATATGAAGCCCAGTTAGATGATGCGCCTTTTGCATAGGTGATAGCTTTTGCATATGCCTCAAGGGCAGAGAGATATCGTTTCTGACTTTCAAGTGCAATACCTGCTCCATACCAGGCATCAGATGATGTAGATTCAAGTTCAATCGCTTTTTTGAATGAATTGTATGCAGCACGATAGTTCCCACCTTCAAGACCTGCGTACCCTTCTGCAATATATCCTTCAAAGGTCTCTGGGACTTCAGTTGGAATTGGAGTTACTCCCTGGTCAAGCACGGTACTCATGAGGTTTTGATCTATCTGTGCAAGCAGCCAGTTCGGGGCAGATAGAAGACTACCATGTGACCATCCGTCATCGTACTCGCTATCCCCGTATGCTGGATTAAAAGGGTACACCGGATAGTCACTGGATGATGTATCACTGACAAATAATGCACCTGATGGCGTTAATGCAGCGATAAATAGTATTGGTATGAAAGCTGCAGCTGACATACATACATGATCTGATACGAGAAATAAATACGTTCTCTTGATTTAATAAAAAGGGAAAAAATGATTATAATGCTTTTTCAAGAGTATTCTGTGCCGCGTCAATCTCACCAAGCATCTCAAGTGCTTTGGCCAGGTCCTGGTTCATTGATGCGAGTTCATCAGGGAGTTCTTCTCCGGCCTGTTCATACTGACTGATTGCAAGTGTCAGAGATTCTTTTGCGTTTTTATACTGCTGAATTGCAATGTATGCTCTTCCCTTTCCTGCATTCGGTCCCCAGCTGGAATCGGGATTTTTGGCATATGAGACGGCCTTGGTATATGCATCAATGGCCGAGAGGTACCGTTTCTGGTTTTCAAGAGCAAGTCCCCTGCCGTACCATGCCTCAGGTGCGGTCCCATTCAGGTTGATTGCCTTTTCAAAGGAGTTCAGAGCATCTTTAAAACTTCCCCCTTCAAGATAACTCCACCCTTCTTTTACATAATCCTCATATGTGGGTGGTTTCGGGGTTGGTGTCTGGAGGTCAGTTCCAAAATAGTCAAGTTTGCTCATCTCTTTTGATTCATCATCAAACTGTGCAAGCAGCCAGTTTGGAGCTGCCAGAAGATTCCCACGCGACCATCCGTCATCAGAGGTATCAAGCCCGAGAACTCCGGCAGGTAGAATCAGCCCAGCCAGTAAGATGGCTGAATACAGGAAATTATAATTCATTCCTCAGAGGTTTAAAAAAATAGAATAAAAACATGTCAGGTGGTTCAGCTCACCAGACAAAATTATACGGATTTTCCGGTTCCGTTCTTCTGCTCTTCTTCAAACCGCTTCATCTCAATCTCACGAAGGTCTTTTCTTTTAATCTTCCCTGAGATGGTTTTTGGCAGTTCTTTTACAAATTCAATCTTCCGGGGATATTTATAGGGGGCTGTAACTGACTTGACATATTCCTGAATATCACGGGCCAGTTTATCAGACGGTTCAAATCCTGCCTTGAGAACTATGAACGCCTTTACAACAAATCCACGAATTATATCCGGAGACCCGATAACTGCTGCTTCCTGGACTGCCTGGTGCTCTATGATTGCACTCTCAACTTCAAATGGGCCGATACGATATCCGGAGGCTTTTATGACATCATCATCACGGCCAACAAACCAGAAGTAACCGTCATTGTCCATCATTGCCCGATCGCCGGTATAGTAAAAACCTCCTCTGAATGAATTCGTGTTTGCTTCTTCATTGCCCCAGTATTCCATGAAAAATCCGATCGGACGGGGATCGGTTTTTATGGCAATTGATCCTTCCTCTCCTGGTTTTACCGGTTTTCCATCCTCATCATGCAGTTCAATGACCCAGCCAGGGGAGGGTTTTCCCATCGATCCATACTTTGGCTCCATGCAGGGGAAGGTACCAACACACAGGACAGTTTCGGTCTGACCATACCCTTCGTATATCTCAAGACCGGTTGCATCCTTCCATGCTTTAATGACCTCCGGATTGATGAGCTCCCCGGCACTGACACAATGACGGAGTTCAGAAAAGTCATACTTGCGAAGGTCGGCCATGATCAGCATCCGGTAGATTGTCGGTGGTGCACAAAATGTTGTAATCCCGTATTTTTCGATGAGAGGGAGGAGCTCAGTGGCATTAAACTTGCTCCGATAATCATACACAAAGATTGCTGCCCCTTCGACCCATTGACCAAACAGTTTTCCCCATGCAGACTTCGCCCATCCGGTGTCTGATACGGTAAAATGCAGGTCATTGTTTCTGACATCATGCCAGAACCGTGCCGTTACTATATGACCAAGCGGGTATGCCTGTGAATGCAGGACCATCTTGGGATCACCCGTGGTTCCGGATGAAAAGAAAATGACCATGGGATCAGATGACTTGGTCTTTCGCATTCCTTTCAGATTGATGATCCGTGACGACACTGGAGCCGGGTATGTTAATTCTCGCTCATATGAAAGCCAGCCGTCACGTGCACCATCCACTACCATTTTTGTATGAAGAGTCGGACATGAATCCAGAATCTCATCAACCTTATGGGCGTTTTCCATGTCGGTAATGACCATCTTTGCTTCAGATGTATTGACCCGGTAGGCAAGATCCTTTGGTGTGAGCATGGTTGGTGCCGGGATATACACCGCTCCTATCTTGATAAGGGCCACGGTCATAAACCACCATTCAGGCACCCGGTGAAGCATGATGATAACCCGGTCACCTTTTGAGATCTTGTACTTGATCATCATGTTGACGATCTCATTTGATCTCCTGGAGATGTCACGGAATGTAAAAAATTTTTCAGCTCCTTCCTGGTTAGTCCAGACCATTGCTATTTTGTTCCGGTCTTTTTTTGCCCAGGCATCGACTACATCAAACCCGAAATTAAAATACTCCGGGACTTCTATTCGAAAATTCCGGTATGTTTCGTCATAATTTTGCATATTATGACGGTGGGGGGATGGAGAGTCATCGATGATGGGGCTTGACTCACCACAGGGATATATGCCATATCCGGAAAGTTTTCGGAGCTGCCTGGTACATGCCTCATTTATCCAGTCAGAGCGTGAAACCTGTCTGACAACACATTCCTGATCGACCCGGTGAGTCAGATCATCATCCATCGTTATTGAAAACCGAACCATCTGTAATAATCTGGTGCACCAAATTGTAAAAGAGTTGTGAATGGGTGAACCAGTATTTATATCAAAACCTGGCGAACAGACAGGGAATGGGTCTTAATTACCAGTTGTGTTATCTTCCCGCACCATGGTGATGGCTTTTTTCGGGCATTCAGCTGCACAGATGCCGCAGCCCTTGCAGAAGACCAGATCGATCTCATAGTCATCATTGATAACACCATCTGGACAGTACATTGCACACATCCCACAGGAATTACAGATTCCCTTATCAACAACTGGTCTGAATACCCTCCAGGTTCCGGTGTTCCCACAGGCACCTTCACGCGGCTTTGATATAGCAAGTCTATCTCTGGCTGCCAATTACATCAACTCCTCATATGCCATCAGGGCAGCTTTCAGATTTCGTTCATCTGAAAACATCTCTTTTATTGCTGCACTTGCGGATTCGCGTGAAAAGAGTCCCATTTTTGCAAGTGCTCCTATTACCGGCGTGTTCAGGATCGGACTTCCGGCGACGATTAAATTTGTTTTAAGAGCAATGCCGGTAAGATCCACATGCTGCACATTATATCCCTCTGCTTTTTTCGGAACCTTCGGAGCATTTATCAGGACCTTTCCTTCAGGTTTGAGTCCTTCAAAGACATTGACAAGATCAAGAATGGAAGGATCAAGCACCACAACCAGGTCCGGATTATGGATCTGAGAATATATCTTGATTGGCTTGTCATCGATTCGGATGAATGAGACAATCGGGGCTCCTCTGCGTTCTGCACCGTAAAATGGAGCGGCGGTTGCATATTTGCCGTCCCGGAACGAGGCAAGTGCCATCAGTTTTGCTGCAGTAACACCACCCTGACCACCCCGGGAATGGAGTCTGATCTCATACATCAGGCATCAACTCCAAACCAGAACTCTTCCCCGATCCGTCTGTCTCTTACAAATCCTGCGATGTCATTATACGTGACTTCCTGTCCTCCAAGACCGGCAATGACATTAAAGCATTCTTTTCCGGTTTTTGCCCGGATAGAAGATGCAAGAATTCCACCAAATCCGAATGAGTAGTTCCGGTCAATAACCACCAGGTCACGGTTCCCGAGATCCAGGTCAGGGAAGGGTCGGATCCATCTGACACGCATTGAACCTGCTTTTACTCCCTCATTCCGAAGGATATCAACAGCAACTTCCGCCTCCTTTCCAAGCGTTCCCATAGCCAGGATCAAAACCTCTGCGTCTTCACACCGGTAATCTTCAGTCCAGGAGTATTTTCTTCCGAATGATGTAGCGAAAGCCTCTTCGGTCTCCCTGATTACCTGCACAGAGTCCCGCATGGACCGTTCGATATCGTACCGGATCTTAAAATAGTCAGCTGATGAGGTCATACACCCGTACCCGGCAGGTGCATCTGTACTGATAGCATGATCCAGAACCAGTGGCGGTATGAAGTCCCCGATCTGGTTTTCTTCAAGTTGCTGTGAGATGTGTGAGAGAGCAAATCCGTCAAGGTTAATCATGACCGGCAGGTAGACTCTCCGGTCCTCTGCGATTCGGAATGCCATGATGGTTGCGTCATATGCTTCCTGTACGGTTGCGACATACACCTGGAGCCACCCGGTATCACGTGCCTGAAGTGCATCAGTATGTTCTGCCCAGACATTCCATCCCGGACCAAGGGCCCGGTTCACGTTTGCCATGACGATAGGAAGGCGTGCACCAGCAGCCCAGTTGACCATCTCATGCATGTATAACAGACCGTGAGAACTGGTTGCAGTAAAAGTCCGCACCCCGGTGATGCTTGCACCAATACAGGCAGCCATGGCGGAGTGTTCACTCTCTACCGGAATATATTTGGATTTGAGGCTGCCGTTTGTCACATAGTTTGCAATCTGCTCAACGATCTCGGTTTGGGGGGTGATCGGGTATGCTGCAACCACAGCAGGATTTGCCTGTCTGACCGCTGCAGCAACGGCATTATTCCCAGTAGATACTGTTAGCATGTTCCCTCCGCTTCAGCTTTTAACAGACGCAAATTCCGTTCCCTCTCTCCCCGTATGGCTTTTACTTTCTCATCATTCATCCCGGAGAACCGTCCCTGCATCTTGAGGTATTCTTCAAGCGGAGCAGGCTTTATCATTGCCGCCTTTGTCGGACCGCTTAATGTAAGCGTATCATATTCACGTTCGTACATTGCCCAGATTCCGGTCTTTACTGCCATCTTCCCAATTTCAATGGTCTGGGATGCATCATACCTCCATCCGGGAGGACAGGGAGCCAGAATATGCATGAACTTTGGTCCCCGGATAGAAAGGGCCTTTTGCACCTTTTTCACCAGATCCTGGGGGTATGCACTGCAAGCGGTTGCCATATATGGCAGGTGATGAGCTGCAATTATTCTGTCAAGATCCTTCTTGGCATGGGTTTTGCCACCTGGGGTCGTGGTAGTCCGTGCACCAAGCGGTGTGGATCCTGACCGCTGCATACCGGTGTTTCCATATGCCTCATTATCATAACAGATGTACAGGAAGTTTGTATCCCGTTCCAATGCTCCTGAAAGTGCCTGGATACCAATATCCACCGTTCCACCATCACCTGCATAGGCGATGACGTTCGTGTTTTTCCCCACTGCTTCAAATGCTGCAGCCATTCCTGATGCAACCGCAGCAGCAGCAGCAAATGCAACATTATACACCGGTATGTTAAACGATGTATTTGGCCAGACCCCCTGCAGAACACTGGTGCAGCAGGCAGGAACTACCAGAACCGTATCTGGTCCTGCTGCCTTGAGCACGTGTCTGAGTATGAGGGACGAGCTGCACCCTGCACATGCAGAGGTACATTTACAGATATATTCGCTCGCAGAAGTCCCTGACATGACAATCTGTACCCGTTTGTCTGTCATGATAAATAATGATAGTTTGATCTATCACTAGTGAAATCATCAGATGATTATGCACAAAAAAATCTGCGGCAATGGTCAGGTCTGAATGAATAAATCGTGCAATGGAATGATTCATCTTCACCAGGCCGGAGAAATGGGCAGGAATCCGGGTACTGTTTCATTCGGTCACTATCCCGAAACCTGACAAGATCCTCTCCTCCAATTCGTGCAAAAAACCGCTGCTTGGTCAGGGTAAAGTGACAAAAATGCTGGGTATCCCCGATACTTCGTTCAACCAGCATATATCGTCTCATGTGCAGGCAGCATTTGCCACACCGGTTACAGGGATCAGCCATTCGCCACCTCATGTCTGGTATACGCGTTTATTGCCTCAAGGAACGGCTGACCATACTGCTCGAGACGGCGTTCACCGACACCATATACATGGCGCAGATCATCAGGATTTCTGGGTCTGACTCTGGCCATCTCCCGTAAGGTCTTATTTGGAAAGATCCTGAATGGAGGCATATCATGCTCATCAGCAAGCAATTTTCTGACATCTCTTAAGATCTCATACAAATTATTCTCCGCAGGAGTCGGCTCGCTTCCCACCGATTCATCAGTAAGCACCGCCTGAAATTCAGGCTCACCAATTCTGACCGGAATTTTTCCAGCAAGAGCATCACGAGTCCGGGGATTTTTTCTGACAACTGGATACCGGGAACCATACCGTGACAGATACCCACAGGAGATGAGTTCTCGAATCCAGTATACCCACATGCCTCTCCGGTGAGGTTTCCCAGACCCGAAACAGGAAGAGGTATCATGGCCTCTATTTATCACCTTGTCATCAATAGTTCCGGAAAGAATGTCAGCAATATATGAGACACCGTAATCATCTCTGAGCTCTTCCATGCAGGTAGAAATGGTTGCCAGGATATCTCTGCCGTCTATTGTTTTCCGCCCGGAATGGCAGGAATCACAGTTCCCACATGATGGTTTGTCCCAAGATTCTCCAAAATATGTCAGTAATACAGCCCGGCGACAGGCCCGTGACTCACAATACCCGACCATTTCGTGAAGTTTTCGAAGACCTACCTGCCGTTCTGTTCCATCTGCCATCTGTTCGATAAGATACTCTATCTTTCTGAAATCTCCCCTTGAGTAGAGAAGAAGACATTCAGCAGGATCTCCATCACGTCCTGCTCGTCCGGTCTCCTGGTAATAGTGCTCAAGGTTTTTTGGAAGGTCATAATGAACTACAAACCTGACATCTGGTTTATTAATTCCCATTCCGAATGCGACGGTTGCGACAATTATCCTGACTTCATCCCTGAGAAACCGGTCCTGGGTTTCATGCCTGACAGATTTTGGAAGATCAGCATGGTAGGGAAGTGCTGAAAACCTATTCTTCTGAAGCAGTTTTGCCAGATCAGTCACCTGACGTTTTGAAAAGCAATAGATAATTCCGGATTCTTTTGGGTGACCCTGCAGGAAATGGACAAGTTGCTGCTCACCGTCTTCTTTCTTTTCAATCCGGTAGATCAGGTTCTCACGGTTAAAAGAGCCAATAAAAACCGCCGGGTCAGAAAGACTGAGTTCATTGATAATATCTGTACGGACTGACGGTGTTGCGGTTGCTGTCAGGGCGATTATCGGGACATCTTCAAAGGTTTTTCGAATAATTGAAAGCTGGCGATACTCCGGCCTGAATTCATGACCCCACTGGGAGATACAATGGGCTTCATCTATCGCAAAAAGACTGATCTGAATGGATTTGAGGAACTCAAGAAATGCCGGCTGGACCAGACGTTCAGGAGATATATATAATAATTTTAAGGTTCCTGTTCGGATGGCATCTTCAACACTGCGTTTATCTTTGATATCCTGGGTACTGTTTAAAAATGCTGCAGGTATTCCGGACTCAGCAAGACAGTCTACCTGATCTTTCATTAGGGCAATCAGAGGGGATAGCACAATTCCGGTTCCCTCCCTGATGAGAGCCGGGATCTGATAGCACAGTGACTTACCTCCACCGGTTGCGATCACCGCAAGGACATCCCTGCCATTGAGCACCTGGGTGATTATCTCCTTTTGACCGGGCCGAAATGTTCGGTACCCGAACCATCTGTGGAGAACATCTTCCGGAAGAGGACCTTTCATTCAGATACAGGTTATATGTGATATCAGAAAACAGCATCTTCTCAGAACCGGTATACTGAACAATTTTCGTCTCATTTTTTCCCTGATCGAGCGAAAAGTTCATCCGTGAGCACCCTGATACGATAACAACTAAGAGGATGCCCGGCATGTCGGATGGATGCCCGGCTATGATATGGGAGATATTATGGGGACATTTCTTGTAGACTATCAAAGCCATGATGAACCAGTGGAAAAAGTACCGGAAATTACAAACCAGGTGGTCAAAAAGATCAGGGCTGGTTCAAAAGGGGTTGGGAATCTTCAGGTTGTCGAATTTATTCTCGGAAATGAGTTGTTTGCAATAGACCTGTTTGAAACCAGGGAAGTTATCAATTATACTGAAATTACTCCTCTTCCCAATACTCCTTCATTTATCAAAGGAATTATCGATCTGCGTGGAATCATCACAACCATCATCGATCTTAAAGAGATGATGAACATTACCCGGGAGGCAGATGGAAAGAAAAAATCCCGGATTATCGTTCTTGATGCAACAGTTTCGGAGAAGATGATCGGGGTTTTAGTTGATGATGTCCTGGCCGTCTCAACATACACAGAGGAAGATATCGATAAGGATACCCATGCATCAAAGAGCAGTGATCGTGATATCCTTGGTATCATCAGGAAAAAAGTGAAAACCGGTGACCGTGATAAAAGTGATCTGATCATCTGGCTTGATATCAAAACCATGATTCACAAGGTCGAGCAGGATCTGTAACCATCAGGGAACCAGGAGAGAATAGACCTTTCCAAGCAGCAACAGTTCTTCTGCCTGGTTTTGTAATCTTCTCGTTTTTAAACCGGGTACATTCATCTCCTGCCAGTCAAGATCTGTTTTCACATCCCAGAGGATCAATCCATCAGGGGGAGCTGGTTTTATCTTATTTTTGCATGCACCGGAGAGGTACTTCTCTAGACCTGATCGTGATAGGGTGCCTTCTGATACCTGTATTAATGATGAAGCAATGCACCTGACCATATGCCATAAAAAGCTCTGTGCAGTAATCTCAAGCCATAATCCGGATTCATCGTACGATATCTCAACAGCATCGATTGTCTTTTCAGGTGTTTTTCCTGGCTCTATCCGGGCAAAACAGGTAAAATCATGTTTTCCGAGAAAAAGTGGAGCAACATCCTTCATTGCATCAATGTCTGAAGGAACCTGTGAAAAGTAAAACCGGTATGTCCGGTTGATAACATCATACCTCGGATAGAACGTTTCCGGTGCATAACTCCATGATGTCACCCAGATATCCGGAGGGAGCTGACCATTTATAGCCCTGATGGCCCGGTCTGGGTTGGATGTTGACAATGCAAGTATCTGACACCTGGCATGCACTCCCCGGTCTGTTCTCCCAGACAGGGCAAGCCGGGATTCCTGCCGGTTTGTAATTATTCCTGCCCTGATACAGGCCGCTTCAATCTCTCCTTCTATGGTCCGCCTGTCTGGCTGGTATTGTGAACCAAAGTAGGCGGTCCCGATATATCCGATCTGAAATGCCAGCCTTACTTGTGAAGTCTGCCCCGGATCTTCCGCCATGAATTCCGCAATGACTGTTTGGTGTAAATTCTGACCGGAGTCTTTCTTCCTGCCGGTTGTGTTTTTCCATCCCTGATTGCATGGAGGATGGATCCAATATCTTTCTCAGCATCTATCAGGGTTCTTCCATACCCGATAAACCTGGCATTATGGGCATCACTACCGGCAACTGCAGGTTTTCCCATCTTGCGTGCAAGCCGCATCGCCCGCTGGTTTGCATGGGGAATGACATACCGGCTGTTGTATACTTCTATTGCATCAGCAGCACCAAATGCTTCAAAACATTTCAGGGCTGCACCATGTCTGTACCGGTGGAATGGATGGGGCAGAATGGTAACTCCACCGGCCTGATGCACTTTTGTTATGGTATCCAGGACTGGCATACCTGGTTCTGGAGCAGTTGTAACTCCAAGCGCTATCAGGTGTCCGTCTTTTGTTGACACTTCAACACCAGGAATTACCAGAACCTCAGAAGTGATTTCCCTGGCTATCTGGTACCCGTCCATGGTGTCATGGTCCGTGATTGCGATGACATCTATTCCAACCGCTGCAGCGGTGGCAAGAACCTGTGCTACTGAACTCTCCCCGTCTTTAGAACAGGAAGTATGAATATGGAGATCGGCTGTGAGCATCCCTGACTACACTATTCTTTTTATCTCACCGGTATTAAGGAAAGGGTGATGAGGATCCTACTGCCTACCGGAAGGGTTACGTATACCATGGTATGTGATGCTGCAAAGGGATTTGACGCGGATGTAGTTGTTACCGGTGAACTTGCATCATTTCTCTCTCCGGAAAAACTTCTCTCCATCCTGCGTTCAGGAGAGTCGTATGATATGGTACTCATTTCAGGAATGTGTACTGCATCATTTCAGAGTGTTGAAGACGAAACCGGAATCCCGGTGTATCGTGGGCCGCGGCATGCAGCAGACTTGAGAATGGTCCTCCCGCTCATTGGCAAGATTCCACTATCCAGAGAGGTTCCGGCTGATGAATTCCTCTCCGGCGAGCGAAAAAAAGAGGCATACAAAAAAATCGCTGACAGGGAAGTGGAAGGTGAACCTGCCTTCTGTATCCGGGGAGTGAAAATTGGTGGAAAGACCAGGATAAAAGTCCTGGCAGAGATTATGGATGTCCACCGGACACCGGATATCAGGCAGAAAGTGAGTGATTTTTTTGACAGAGGAGCCGATATCGTTGATCTCGGATTTGGATTTGACGCATGCCCGGATGATGTTCGCGCAGTCTTTTCCCAGCTTGCAGACCTTGACAGACCACTTGCCATTGATTCCCAGGATCCTGCCCTCATCGCAGCAGCACTCTTTCGGGCAGACCTCATTCTCTCTCTCCAGGAAGAGAATATGAAAGATATCGGGAGCGATGTTGCAAAAGCAGGATGTGCAGCGGTAATTGTTCCAGGAAATGCTGGCCTTGAGTCAAATATCAGGCAGGCACTGGATTTTGGTATACAGAACATAATCGCAGACCCGGTTCTCCAGCCCTGTGGTTCAGGATTTGTTCAATCACTCTCCCAGTTTCAAAAACCAGGGGTTCCTCTCTTCTTTGGTGCAGGAAATGTCATCGAACTTCTGGATGCCGATTCAGTCGGGATGTGTGCCCTTCTTGCCGGAATGGCGTATGAAACTCATGCATCTGTGATTTTTTGCAGTGAGCACAGTGACAAAACAGCCGGATGCATATCAGAAATGCGGTCTGCCACAAATATGATGGCATTAATAGAAGGAAGGCCCTACCCGAAAGATCTTGGTATTGATCTGTTCTGCATCAAAGAAAAGAGGCGACGAAGAGAACCACCTTTGGAATATAATCGTGTTATTATGGCTGAATCCATGCCCCGGGAAATAGCATATGATCCACGAGGGAACTTTCGGATAGGTGTTGAAGGTGAATACATCGTTGCAGTCAGGAACGGAACGGCAATCAAAGGCTCCAGGTGGCAGGATGTATTATTCACAATAATACAGGAAGACTGGGTCTCTTTGTTTGATCATGCCGGGTACCTTGGTGCTGAACTCTACAAGGCTGAGTTATCTCTTCGGTTCAATAGAAGTTTTGAACAGGACGGACCGTTCTGAGCACAATAGCCTTGTATAATCAGAACCGATGAATACGAAGGATTACGAGCAGTAGTATGAATATTTCCGCAATACATAGAAATACCCTTGATCTCCTGCTGGCAATGGGACGTGAATCACATCCACGGGAATTTGCCGCACTGCTCTCTGCAGAGTCAGGTGTCATATCTGAAGTCCACCTGATACCAGGATCAATCGGGGGTGAAGCAAGTGCCCAGGTTCCTTTTGAGATGGTCCCCCTCCATCTGGGAATAACCGGGAGCGCTCATAGTCATCCGAATGGTGCAATATGGCCGTCTGATGCTGATATCCGGTTTTTTTCCGTAAGCGGGAGTTGTCATATCATCGTGGGATACCCGTACGGACCAGATGACTGGCGGTGTTTTTATCCGGATGGGACTCCCGTCACTCTTGAGGTGGTACCATGATCCGGGTGGTTGCAACCGGAACCTTTGACATCTTACATCCCGGCCATCTCTGGTATCTCAAAGAATCAGCACAACTCGGGGATGAACTCTATGTCATCATTGCCCGTGATGCGAACATCAGGCACAAACCAAGGCCGGTCATCCCTGAAGAGCAGAGGCGATGTATGGTAGAAGCACTTCGGCCAGTTGCAAAAGCCATCTTAGGGGATCTTACTGATATGTATAGGCCAATCCGGGAATTAAACCCTGATATTATCACCTTAGGGTGTAATCAGCATTTCAACCCGGAAATTCTGGAGCGGACTCTTGAAAAACAAGGAATGCAGACAAAAGTTGTCAGGATATCTGCATTCACGAATTCTCCTTTTACCAGCTCCCGTGACATTGTCCAGGAGGTTATCCGAAGGTCTGACGCCATGAAACGGCACATAGAGCCAGGAGATCATTCATCAGGATGTGATGTGTAATGATCCCCTTGCTTTCATACCGGGACAACTCCTGTGATCCCAAAAAATGTACGATGAAAAAACTTGAACGAGCCGGAATGGTCAGACTTTTCTCCAGGCTTTCATCAATTCCACGAAACAGTCTCATCCTTGACCCGACAGCCGAGCAGGCTCTCTCCCCTGCTGACCGGGAAAAGACAAAGACCATCACCGCTCTTGACTGTTCATGGGAAGTCCTGGATACAGATCAGGTGAGATCATGGAGGTTTAAACGTGCTCTTCCTTATCTTCTGGCTGCAAATCCGGTAAACTTTGGGAGGCCGTTTCGCCTGACTTCTGCAGAAGCGATGGCAGCTGCCCTTGTCATTTTAGGAGAATCATCCCAGGCTGAAATGCTACTCAGCAAGATATCATGGGGTATCAGGTTTTTGGAACTAAACCGTGAGCCACTTGATGCATATGCCCAGGCTGCTGATAGTGCTGAAATAATTCAGATACAGGGTGAATTTTTCTAAAAAAAAAATTTCAGGTTTTTAATATTCCCGAAATATTCTATTTTGATACTGCTATCTTGCCTGCCCGCTCAAAACAGATATTTGCTTCCCTGGTTTCATTCATCAGTTTTAATGCCTTCCCTTTTGCGTACCAGGCAATTGAAGATCCAGGATCTTTATCGATGATCTGATCAAAGTAGGTGATCGCCGTACTTGGTCTGCCTGCATCAACGAGGATGTTTCCTAAAATGTACATTGCTTCAGTATATGAGGGATCAATCCGGATGGCCTGAAGAAAACAGTCAATTGCTTCAGTCTCATTACCCATGCTTTTCAGGGTTTTCCCCATCTCAAAATAGGCGTGGGCATTATTTGGATCAATTTCAATTGTTTTCAGCATGGCATTCAAAGAATTCCGGTACCCTCCCATCTTGCGGTATGCAATCGATTTTGAAAACCAGGCTGCAGAATATCGTGGGGCAATTTCCAAAGTCTTATTAAAATATTCAATGGCGGTTTGCGGATCTTTGTCTTTATGCAGACAAATATTTCCCTGCAGAAGATAGGCTTCAGCGATCTGCATCTTGTAGGTTTTGTTATCCGGATTAATCTCTAATGCCTGCTCATATGCTTCAATTGCGTCATCAAACTGCTTTAATACCTTGTATGAGTTCCCAAGAAGGACATATGCATGAGGATCATCACCCCTCTGTTTAATGACCAACTGAAAGCATTTTATCGCAAGGTGGTATGCACCAATCTTCATCAAACAGCGACCTTCAGAGAGCAGAATGTCCGGATCACGAGGACTTTTTTTCAATGCAATTTCATATGCATCAATCGCATCGTGATATTTTCGTTGATCAAAAAAGTATTTTCCTTTTAACTCATAGGGATAATCATAATTTTTATCCAGTTTCAGGGCTTTATCAAAATATTCAATCGCATCATCTCTTTTATTTAATGTCCAGAGTGTCAGCCCTTTGGCATGGAGTGCCGGAACATAATCATGATTCCTGGTCAGCACTTTATTACAGCATTCAATTGCTTCAAAGCACTTTAAGGGCTCTTTTTCCATCAAGGCAAGGTTACGGAGATTTAATGCCTTCCCTATCAGGTAATCATCATTGTCAGGATTAATTTCGAATGCCCGGGTATAGCATTCTTCTGCCTGGGTATATTTTTTCACGCCTGAAAGTGCTTCTCCAAGTCCGTACCAGCAATCTGAATGGCCTTTATCACACTCTATACCACGGTGAAATTGTTGAACAGCCTCTTCGTATCTTTTTTTATTGACGAGTTTCATCCCTTTTTGAAAACATGAATCTGAATCACTTCCTGACATCCACCCCATTTTTTTTCACTCCTGATATCCGGAAACCACAGGAAGAAAACGAAGAATGTGTATTTTTATTATTTTTATTATTTTCATAGATCTCAATCCATTATACTATATGATCTTGTTATTGTATACTATCCTGCAAAATATTCTGGTATATTCGAGAATGTTTTGCAGATATCTAGGTAGCGTTTTTGGTGCGCACGTCTTGAAACAATCTCCGTTTTACTACCATTATTTTCAGGACGCTGTATTGGGCACTATAGTAGATCACCAGATTGTATCATGATATCAAAACCCTGAAGATTTGTGAATATCTTTTGACTTAAATCAGTTGATCTCATCGGATCCAGCTCAAGTGCCTGACGATAACTCTGGATTCCGTCAGAAAATGCCTGGTTTTTATTCAAAACATCATGGACATCATCAGAATCAGCTCGAGAACCTGTCTGTAGTACACTGAGCTGGTTCATCAGCGATGAATTCGCTGTCGCAAGACCAATGTAGGCATCTCCCCGTAATTCCCAGACATCCGGATTATTTGGCTGGTTCTTGAGAATTTCGTCGGTTTTATCAATCGCTTGTTTGTACTGGCCGGATGATATTGAAGACTGGACAATCGTCAGTTGATCTGACACATCAGCTGGCTGAGCATATGCAATTTTCAGCAACAAATCACGTGATTCTTCTGTTCTACCAAGTGTTTTTAGCACATCCGATTTCTTTTTCATCACAGCAAGATTGTTTGGATTCTGTTCCAGTGTCTTTGTATAAACGGTCAGCGCTTCAAGGTGTTTTCCACTGGATGCAAGAATATCTCCTTTTTCTTCCAGAGAATCATAATTGTCAGGTTTTATTGAGAGTGATGTATCATATGCGAGTGATGCGACATCCTTGATTCCTACCTGTGCAGAAAGGTCTCCAACCTGGTTCAGACTGGAACTTAAAAATTCAGCAGGTTGATTCATTCCTGCAATTTCAGGGAGAAAGATTACCAAAGCACCTGTAATAAGAATGAATATCGCAATGAGTGTAATCACTTTCATTGCATATATCTCTCGACGAAGTATAATTTAAGAATTATTTAATGAAGTTGAAGGATTTAAAAGGATACTTAAATATCAAATCCAAGTTTGTTTGGGGCAGGGACAACCTGTGGGCCGTTAAACTCAGGGTTCCCATATAGATATTCAACAATTAATTCAGCAAATCGTTTTGCATCACTGGGATCCCGAGCTGTTACAAGTCGGTCTAAAAAGACGAATGGTTTATCTTCAAACTTCACATCCATCTTCATCATCTCCCTGATGGCCATCCCGGATATGACAGTCGCAGGTCTTTTTTTGAGAATGCCTGCCTTTGCCATCACGACCGGACCGGTACTGATACCACCAATTACCTTCCGGTGTATCCGGAAGATCTTGACCAGTTCTAACAGGTCCGGATTATTCCAGAAATGAGCCTGGGCTCCCTGACCGCCAAGAATAGTCAGAGCATCAAATTCCTCTTCGCGTGTTAGTATCACGTCCTCAAAACTGAGTGGAACAAAAACTCTTCCACCAAAAGTTCCTTTTGCCTGGCCTGCTTCCCGTGAGGCAAACTCATACGGGATCTTATTATGATCAAATACTGCCGTAACCTGGGCCAGTTCCTTGTCATGGTACTGGGCAGGAGGGACTGCGATGAGGATCTTCATGGAAAAAAATTTTAATTATCGGTAGAATCTGCTGTTCCGCCACTTAAGTAATCAGCCATATCACCGGTGACAAATCCTAATTCTCCCATCTCCTGGCCGCCCATACTTACTTCACCAAACTCAGGGAACTTGGGGAGTGTACTATTGGTTCCGTTTGGAATGATATCGTCAAAGTGTCCGATTGCCTTTTGTGCCTCGTCATAATATTTCTTTGCGTTATCATAATTTTCCTGACCATTTGAGACAGATGAGACAAAGCTCCGGTCATCAATATATCCTTCGTACCGGTCCTTTGCCTCTGAGATAAGGTAGAAGAATGCATCTATGTAATTAGCCTTGTCATAAAAGTCCTCTGCGATATTCATGCTGACAAGGTCCATATATGTTGTATCTGCCCAGTCAACACCCTCTCCAATCAGGAACCGGTGACCTGGAGACTTTTCTGTCTTGTCATTGAAAGGATCATCGTCCGGCTTATTTGCCTGATCTACATAGTCCTCAAACCAACGGACAGTAATTGTTTTGAACTTCTCTGTCAGGTCAGGGCTTGACGGGTCAGGAGTCTTTTGTGTCATTGGGATGGCTATCTCGAGACCTTCAAGGGTGCTGCCCTGCTGCTCCTCTTCTTCCTGAGGAAGTGCTGCTGAAGCATCAGGCAGGGTGTACATCGTCATGTTCGGGAATTTATCTTTAATCTTGTTCCAGAACTCGGCAGACACCTGGTAGTACTGGTCTACAACAGTATAGTACTCTGATCCATCAGAAGAACGGGAGACTGAGTTGAGATATGAATGGTAGTCTTCAAACGTGGATCCTGCCATCGATGTGTAATATAGATAGCCGACAATATTGTTTGCATCTGCAAAGAATTCCGGACTCACATTCTCCATGATAAGCCGGTAATATGCGTCGGTTACTTCACTCAGCTTTGAACCGGTCGGGACCGTGGAGTTCGAAATCTTCTTGATTGCCTTCTCTGCTTCGGTCATGAATGCTTCGTCATTATACGGGCTCGCATCCGAAGACCCTTTCATGCTGAGTGGCATCTGCTGAAAAGTTGGAGCAAATGCTGCGCTACTAACCGCAACAAAGAGCACCAACGCAGCGATGCCGGATATTATATAGAATATGCTGCGTCTCATACTCTCAGTCATCATGTAGGTAACTCAAAAAGGTTTCCTATGTCACATGTTTTAGATGAGTATATCTTCCCACTGCGCCTGATAACTGATATAGTAATATCAAACAAATTATCACACAAACAGGTGGGCGGAGTGCCAGAAGCAGAACAGGTTGAAGCAATAAAAGGAGGAGTCGCTTCATGGAATCAATGGAAAGCGGCAAATCCAAGAAAACGTCCGGATCTGAGGGGGGCTCATCTTACCGGACTATCTCTTGAAGGGATCAATTTAAATGGGGCACGGCTTGCCGAGGTTGATTTTGAATTTTGCAATCTGAAAAAAGCAAATTTTGCCGGGGCAGATCTCAGCCGGGCAAATCTCTCAAACACCGATCTGACTGATGCCGTGTTTCTGAATGCAAATCTTCAGGGTGCTCGTCTGACCGGAGCAACGGTAACCAGGGCGGATTTCAGAGGTGCCAATGTCGCCGGGGCAGACATCAGGCAGATAAAGCGCGGCCTCTGATTCCTGTCCACTTTTTTATTGTATTATTTTATAGAGTGTCGTCCGTTCAGCGAGGACTTTCCCAAGATCTGAACAGATATATTCCATTTCATCAGGATCCAGATATTCTCCGGTGGATCCTCCTGCTTCTCCGGTCACATCATCAAGATACATCGTGCCAGCAAGGTCATCTGCACCGGCCAAAAGGGCCATCTGTGTCATCTTTGTCCCAAGTTTCGGCCATGATACCTGGATATGATCAAAGTTATCCAAAAACAGCCGGCATACAGCAGTCGTGACCAGATCATCCCTGCCGGTCGGACCATACCTGACCAGACCCTTTTCGTACAGAGGCGTTTTTTGGTGGATGTACGTGAGGAGAACCATCTCTGTGAATCCTCCGGTATCATCCTGGATTCTTCTGATTCTATCCAGGTGTTCAGCCCTGTCCCGGGGGGTTTCGGTTGATCCGTACATGATGGTCGCTGTTGATCGAAGACCAAGACTATGGGCCTCACGGGCGATCCGTTCCCAGACGTCGGTCTTCACCTTTGCCGGACAGATGGTTTTTCTGACTTCATCAACCAGGATTTCTGCAGCGGTTCCCTGCAGGGTTCCAAGACCTCCTGCCATCAGCTGCCTGATAACCTCCGGAGTTGGAAGATTTGCCTTTCGTGCGACGAAGTCTATCTCATCAGGAGAAAATGCATGAATATGAACAGTCGGGTGAATTTCATGCACCCACTTCATAAACTGCAGGTATGTTTCAAGGGTAAAGTCAGGATGAACACCGGAGAGAAAACATATCTCTGTAACATTCCGTTCTTTTGCATACCGTGCCTGTTCCTTTACCTCATCCTCACCAAACAGGTACGCCCCCGGACTCTTTTTGGTCCTGCCAAATCCGCAAAATCCACAGAGGTTTTTACAGATATTGGTGATATGGATATTCTGGTTCCTGACAAATGTGACTTTGTTTCCGTTCTTTCTTCTGCAGACCTCATCTGCTGCCCGAAACAGGTCGAATACCTCCTGACCGGATACAGAAAAGAGAAAAGCCGCTTCATCTGGGGTGAGGCGATGTCCTGCCAGGGTATCTGATAAAAGAGTATGGAGATCCATACGCTTACCTGTTCCTCTTTTGGTTTGTATCTTCTTCCCGTTTTGCCCGGCTGCGGAGATAGAGTTCGTGGAGCACCATAATTACAACAACAATGATGATGACCGGGACAATATTTAATGGCAGGTATCCGATGTAGGGAACAGAGTACATCGCTTTCCCGATGATCCACTCCTTCTTAACCGGTTCAATCGGTCCACCAAGGTTACGGTAATTTGACCAGCCAACCTGGTCGATGACCGGATTATTATCTCCTTTGGTGATATATCCTTCATGAGGAGCGGTATATGTCGCAGTTTTCATTCCTGCCTCTAAAGCGATCTCCTCTCCTTCATCAACCCAGAACATGGCCCGATGAATTATCGGATGAAGTTCGGTGTTCCCGTTCGGCCGGTATATTATTACATCACCAGGCATCCCGAACTTTTCATACCCGGATGCATTGCCTTCTTCAAGACTTTGTAACTCACCGTACCGGTCGCCGGCAACCACTAACACCAGGTCACCCACGTTCATGTGTGGTACCATGCTCTCTGATTCGATGGTCACAATTGCCGGCCATGTTCCACAGATCAGCAGAAGTATTGCAACAATGGCACCCACGGTTACCAGAACAGATGCTATCTCCCTGACAGCAGAGGGGAACTGCCCGTCGCTCTTCCAGAATGTGATAATTTTATCCCGTATTGTTTGTTTGGCGTTTTGATCTGCCATGATGTCTGTATATGGTTTTAGATCTGGCCTCTTAAGGGTTCACTTCCTGACATGGTCAGGCGGGTATATTTTCATTCGTGCTGAAGGTACTAGTGCAGAATGCTTGACAGCACCATGATCGTGGAACGGTTTCTGGATACAAAACTCCAGGTTCATCCGGACGTGGTCAGATATATCCGCGAACAGAAAGATGAGCGGCTTATTGACACGATCATCTCCGGCGTTCCTGATGATTGTGTGGTAGTTTCACTCAGGCATATTCCTGGTCTTCTCCCTTCACGAGATGGTGTGCGGTTTTTGTGTGATCCTGAAGTGGAGATCATCTCCGGCCGGATGGGAACCTCGAAGCCGGTGGGGAGGGTGGAGGACTATATCGTTTATTTTGCAGACCGGTATGCCAGACTCTCCGGTATGATCCGGGGGAGATGTAATCCGGTTCCCATTGAGGCACTCAAACGAAACAGCCGGTATAAACAGGAGGAGTTTGCTGTCTGTGGCATGGTCATGGAGGTCCGGAGCACCGGTAATGGTCACCGGATGGCAGAGATAGAGGATTCAACCGGGTCTGTCATGGCCCTGTTTAATAAGGACCGACCGGATTTTTCAGAGGCAGAGCGAATTGTCCCTGATGAGGTTATCGGGGTTCGTGGCTCACTCTCAAGTGAAGGAAACCTCATCTTTGCCGACCAGATATTCAGGCCTGATATTCCGTTTTCTTATGCTCCCTACACGAGTGACCGGAAAGGGGCCGCAGTCCTGATATCTGATGTCCATGTTGGAAGTGATACGTTCCTTGATGATGAATGGAACCGGTTTGCAGACTGGCTGAGCGATAGTGAGGTCTCCTACCTTCTTGTAGCCGGTGACCTAGTAGACGGAATTGGTATTTACCCTGACCAGGACAAAGAACTCGTTATCCCTAATATTTATGAGCAGTATGATGTGCTTGGAACGATGCTCTCAGACCTGCCTTCCCATCTGAAGATAATTCTCGCTCCCGGTAACCATGACGTGGTGCGGGGGGCCGAACCACAACCGGTGATCCCTGAAAAGTTCAGGAAAAATTATTCCAGCAATTGCCTGTTTGTCGAAAATCCCGCTCTCGTCAACCTGCAGGGAGTGAGAGTACTGATGTATCATGGGAGATCATTTGACGATCTCATCGGTCTTATGCCGGGGGCGAGCTATGAGAAAGCCTATGACGTCATCCCTGAGATGCTTAAACGCCGTCACCTTGCTCCATGTTATGGTAAAAGAACCCCAATTGCTGCAGATACCGTGGACCGGCTGATTATCGATCCCATCCCTGAAGTGGTGCATACCGGCCATGTCCATATTTATGGGATCAGCAGATATCGCAATGTCCTGGGAATCAACTCAGGGACATGGCAGAGTCAGACAGCGTTTCAAAAACAGATGAATATTCAGCCGACTCCGGCAGTTGCCATCTCACTTGATCTGACAACACTCCAGCCCCGGGTGCATGATTTCATGAATGATTCCCCCGAGCCACTCGTTTTGTAAGAAGTGGTTTTTTTGCTTCTTCTTCCTGCGTTTTATACCAGGCAAGCAGGATAGCGTCCACTTCCTGTTCCCATGCGATAAGGTCAGGATCTCCGGGCATGAGCCGGATAGTTTTCCTGATTACGTGTACTGCCTCTGGATACCGTCCAAGGTCTTTGAGCACCAGAGCATATTTTTTTGCAGCGTCCCCATATGCCGGATCACTCCTGACTGCACGTTGATATAAATCCTGGGCATCTGCTAGTCGTCCCTGCTGAGCGTATACATCAGCAAGATGGGACAGAACTTCAGCATCATGGGGAAGAAGTAAGTATGCGGATTTCAGGGCTTTTTCAGCTTTGGTGATTTCTCCTTCGGCTGCGAGGATGGTTCCCCAGGTATCCAGAAACGGACCGTTTTCATCGATCTGACTTCCCAATTTCTCCATTATTCGTCGTGCATTATGTGGATCTCCGGATATTGAGAGGATATATGCCGCTGCATTGTCCAGATCTGTATCATCCGGGTATTTTGCCCGTAAGGCTGTAACCGTTTTGAGTGCCTGGTCATATTTGTTCATCCGGGTGTATACAAAGGCAAGAAGGAGGGTACTGTCGTATGAGCGTTCCTCATCCGGAATCAGGAGAAGGAGATCTGCGGCGGTTGAATATTCTCCCCGGTGAGCAAGTCCGGCCGCCAGGTCTTTATACAGCTGATCCTGGTGCAGCCTGATATCATCCTCTCCAAACATTTGTATCCCGTTTTCAAATGCAGTGAGGATTAATTCCTTGTTCTTTTCGACCAAAAGGGCTGACAGGTTATCACTGGAATTCGTCACATTATCAAAGGCCGTTACTCCGGGGATAATAAACAGGATGAGGATTATCAGCCGGAAAAACATTGAGATCAAAATGCAGGGGAAAAAGAAATGGCTTGTGGATCTAAAACCGCGTTTTTGATATGGGCGAGTATTCCTGGTGAACCGACATATAAATAGCGCGGTTCCAATTCGTATCGTTATTTACGTATAATCAACGAATGGTAACAGATCACCGTCTCGATTCTCAGTTTCTGACTGGACGTGATACGAATGGATATGTTATATATTGTACCGGTTTGTGCCCTTATCGGGCTTATCTTCGCTGGTCTCAGCTACGCCCGGATGAAAAAGGAATCTCCGGGTGATGACCTGATGCAGAAGATTGCCGCAGCCATTCACCTTGGTGCAATGACCTACCTGAAACGGCAGTACACTGCAATTCTGGTGTTCGTCATTGTTCTTGCGGTCGTTTTGTCTTTGATTATCAACCCACTCACCGCTGTCTGTTATGTTGTCGGAGCAGGTCTTTCTGCCCTTGCTGGTTTTATCGGCATGTTCTCCGCAACAAAAGCAAACGTCAGAACCGCAAATGCTGCAAAGCAGGGAATGGCATCGGCCTTTAAGGTTTCATTCTCGGCTGGTATGGTTATGGGTCTGACCGTTGTCGGTCTTGGTATGCTGGGTCTGTCTCTGATGTTCTTCCTGATGACCGGGATAACTGGCGTTACGGATGAAGCAACGATTAACATTCTCTCCGGGTTCTCTCTTGGTGCATCATCTATTGCACTGTTTGCCCGTGTCGGTGGCGGTATCTTTACCAAGGCAGCCGATGTTGGTGCAGACCTTGTCGGAAAGGTTGAAGCAGGCATTCCTGAGGATGATCCCCGGAACCCGGCAGTCATTGCAGATAATGTCGGTGACAATGTCGGTGATATCGCCGGTATGGGTGCTGACCTGTATGAGTCATACGTTGGTGCAGTCATTGCAACGATGCTTATCGGAGCAACTGCCGGTATGGCTAGCCAGTTCCCGGGCGTTCCCTCAATGAGCCTGATTGCCCTTCCGATGCTTATTGCAGGACTTGGAATTATTGCCTCTGTAATTGGTTCCATATTTGTCCGGACCAACAAGAACGAAGCACATGCAATTCACAAGGCATTCAACTCGGGAACCTTTGCAAGTCTTCTTCTGACTGTTGTTGCAGTATACGGTCTTGTTGAGATGCTTGCTCCAGGTAACATTGGTATCTTCTTTGCCTGTATCGCTGGTCTTGTCGGTGGATTCCTGATTGGTATTGTGACAGAGTATTACACATCCTATGATCATAAACCAACCCAGTCCATTGTCAAGTCTGCAGAGACCGGAGCAGCAACCGATATCATTGCAGGTCTTGCAGTCGGTATGGAGTCAACCTTCATCCCGGTGATCATCGTCGCAGCTGCTATCCTGATAGCAAACTACTTTGGTGGTATCTATGGTGTAGCCCTTGCCGGTGTTGGTATGCTTGCAACCCTTGGTATTACCCTCTCCGTTGATGCATATGGCCCAATCGCAGACAATGCAGGCGGTATTGCAGAGATGAGCCACCAGGGTCAGGGCGTTCGTGCCATTACCGATACCCTTGATTCAGTCGGAAACACAACCGCTGCAATCGGGAAGGGATTTGCAATTGGTGGTGCAGCACTGACCGCTCTTGGTCTCTTTGCCGCATACACTCAGGCTGTTAAGCTTGAGATGGTCAACATGCTTGAACCGGTTGTCTTTGTCGGTATCCTCATCGGTGCCATGCTTCCGTTCCTGTTCTCATCCTTTGCCATGAAGGCAGTCGGAAAGGCAGCAGGATATATCGTTGAAGAAGTCCGCCGCCAGTTTAAGGAAATCCCAGGACTTATGGAAGGAAAGACCGATCCGGACTATGCTTCCTGTATTACTATCTCAACCAACGCAGCACTGCGTGAGATGATACTCCCAGGATTAATGGCAATTGCAGCACCGATTATCATTGGTATTGCACTTGGTTCACATGCCCTTGCAGGACTTCTTGTCGGTTCAATCTCCTCTGGTTTCCTCGTTGCTGTTATGATGGCAAATGCCGGTGGAGCATGGGACAACACCAAGAAGTACATCGAACAGGGACACTCCGGTGGAAAAGGTTCCTTTGCTCACAAAGCAGCGGTTACCGGTGACACCGTTGGAGATCCGTTCAAGGATACTGCAGGACCAGCTCTCAACATTCTGCTCAAATTAATGGCAATCGTTGCAGTGGTCTTTGCACCTATCTTCCTGTAAACCCAGGACATCCCTTTTTTTGTCAGCAGATGAGTTTTCACAAAACTGAAAAATATCCTTCAGCAGAAAAAAGATTTACTCAGAAATAATGGTTAATTGAGATTGTTCTGCAGATTTTCTTTTGAAATATAATGCCTGGTATATTTCCCATCTTTTACTAACCGAATGCATCCTTCATAAACCAGGTGTCTGACTGTTCGTGTCACCGTTGGGCTTGCAATTCCGAGGCATTCTGCTATCTCTCTCCTCGAAATTCCCGGATTATGTTGTACCAGGGTGAGGATTTTTCCTGTAAGTCCAGATGAGGACCGGGAGAGGAACAATTGCTCCTTCATTGAAAAGGTATTGTGGTTTTCAAAGAAATGGTATGATTTTCCCTGGTCAAATATTGAGATACACTTTGTTTCAGCCAGGCGATCGATGTGGTATCTTAATGTGTTTTCATTACTTTTAGATAAGATAGCAAGTCTTGTCAGATCAATTCCCGGATTATCACAAATAAGGGCAAATATTTTCTTTCTTGTTTCATGTTCCAGAACATTTGTTGCTGTAATTCTTCTGTACCCTGATACCCGTTCCAGGACTATCCTGCTCAATACATCGTTATCTGATAGAAAATCATTCCATATCCAATGAAATGGGTGCCTGCTTTTTTGATGATGTTCAGATCCTGCTGTTTGAGATGGAGATTGTTCTTTTTCAGATTCGTCCAGCAGAGCATTTCTAGGTTCCGGAGCATATCCGTCCAAGGGAATACCCAGAGTGATAAGAAAAAATCCTAATGCAAAACCAATATTGGAGTAATGCATAACGCTATCACATGTTAGTATCCGGGAGAATAAAAATCTCTTCAGGATACATACGATCGAGAATCAGGTAGCTCATCTGACCAGAGTGAGTATGTATTCGTGGAGAGAATTCTGTAATGAAAGGCATCTTCTGGTGCCTCTTCATAATCGGAGGTGATGGTCCAGACGAAATCCTGGTACTTGTTGTCCCCTTTATGCTCTATAAAACCATAGGAAAATACATCCAAAACAAAAAGGTTTCTCCGGTTCATCAGTAAAAATCCAGAATATATATCTGGATCAGATAAACCGGATTTTTTAAAATTTAATATCCCCGGATCTCTTTTCTGACTTTCTCCAGGTTTTCAATCCGCTTTTCAAGTGCAGGATGAGTTGAAAAAAGTGCTGCAAGTGATTTTCCCGAAATTGCAGGGATAATATAGAATGCATTTGCTCCCTCCGCAGCAACCTTTGCCTGGGCTGGAACACGGTCCATCTTCCCACTAATCTTTTGTAATGCAGAGATGAGAGCATCAGGATCCTGAGTTATAAATGCTGCTCCTCTGTCTGCTGCAAATTCCCGGTATCTGGACAATGCCATCATCAGGAGGGTTGCAATTACCCAGACAACGGCAGCAACTATACCTGCGATAATCCAGGCACCTCCCTGTTCCCTGTTGAATATAGAAGCGAAAAGGAAGTTGTTCATTATCATGGATGCGATCATCGCAACAAAACTTGCAATGGTCATCGTCAGGATGTCACGGTTTTTGATGTGGGAGAGCTCATGAGCCAGGACTGCTTCCAGTTCTGGTTTATTCAGGGTAGCCATAATGGAGTCTGTGACTGCGACCACTGCATGATGAGGACTTCTTCCCGTGGCGAACGCATTTGGCATTGGGGACTGCATCACTGCAATTCTTGGTTTTGGTAAGTCCGCATCAGTACATAATTTCTCAACCATCCGGTGCAGATCCGGGTATTCATCTGCTTCGATAACTCTGGCACCGGTCGTCATCATCACCAGTTTATCAGAGAAGAAATACTGAACAAGGCCCATTCCTACCGCTATGACGATAATAAATCCTGAAGGGAGACCAAGAGCCATAAGGACTCCCATAAAGACAAGATAAACGAATAAGAGCAGAATCCAGGTTAAAAATATTCTACCGGACAGGCCGGTATCTCGTTTCCATTTCATTGATGAATCGGGTCACATGTATGGTTCTCATATAAGAAAGGATTCCTGATTCGATAAGCTACCTGACCTGACATGTGTAGCTTATCATGTGAATTCTGCCGAAATTCTCATGAGCTCATACAACATGATCATGGTATCACCATGATCCCATTGCAGGACCTGGCTCAGTATGGAAAAGACGGATTATCATCAGAATCTGTTCTGGAATCACGAACAAAATATGGGAAAAATGAACTTACTCCCCCAAAACGGATTCCGGTCTGGAAACAATACCTGGAAAAATACCAGGATCCGATAATCCGTATTCTCCTTGTTGCCGTTGTCCTTTCTGCAGTTGTTGCTCTATTGGAAGGCAATAGTCTCATCGACACTATAGGAATCGCACTTGCAGTCATTTTAGCAACGACCATAGCATTTTTAACCGAATACCGGAGTAACCGGGAGTTTGACGCATTAAATGCGATGCGGGAGGATACCGCAGTCAAGGTTATCAGAAATAATAGTCCCTCCACCATTCCGATGAGGGATGTTGTTGTTGGTGATGCCATACTCCTGGAAGCAGGCGATATGGTTCCGGCAGACGGGTACCTTCTGGTTGCATCTGACATAGAAACAGATGAATCAGCCTTTACCGGTGAGAGTGAGCCGGTTAAGAAGAATGATCATGAAGTTATTCTGAAAGGATCGTATATCACCAACGGCAGAGGAACGATGATTGCAGCGGCTGTCGGTGATTTGACAAAAATGGGGATGATAGCCTCATCGCTGATAGAGGGAACACGACCCGAAACCCCACTCCAGGTAAAACTGAAAGATTTGGCACACCTGATAAGCAAATTCGGGTATATCATGGCAGGACTTATCATCGCCCTGGTCCTGGCCCAGGAATTTTTATCCGGTACCCCTCCGCAAACTCCGCTTGAGATCTTCTCTGTCCTTTTGCATGCCTGTATGTTTGCGGTTGTCATCATCGTTGTCTCGGTTCCGGAAGGTCTCCCGGTCAGTGTTACCGTATCACTTGCCCTTACCATGGGGAAGATGACCAGGGCAAAAAGTCTTGTCAGACGGATGATTGCCTGTGAAACGGTAGGTTCGGTCACGGTTATCTGCACAGACAAAACCGGAACACTCACGATGAACCAGATGGAGGTTGCGGCATCATCCATCGAAGTTCCAGAGGAAATAAAGGGGTATCCATCAGCTCCTGCCGAATGGATTACTCTGAATGCTGCCGTAAACAGCACAGCAGAGCTTGAACACTCCGGTGGAAAAATGATAACCGTCGGAAACTCTACTGAAGCTGCTCTTCTTCGCTGGCTTCATCGGGCAGGAATCGCATATCCGGATATCAGAAAGGCGATACCACCAATACATCAGGATTTTTTCAACTCAAAGAAAAAACAGATGTCTACCATTGTCCAATTCGGAGATAAACAGGTTATCCTGGTGAAAGGTGCTCCGGAGATCATTGCATCACGGTGCAGCCCTGCCCCGGATCTAAAGAATCTTCACCACCTGGCAGAACGGGCAATGAGAACGCTGGCATTTGCACATGGCACACTCAGCCCGCAAGGAGATGAACCAGAGGCACTCATCTGGGACGGGTATGTCGGTATCAGGGATGAAGTCAGACCCGATGTCCCAGAAGCTGTGAAAACCTGTAATAATGCAGGAATCACGGTAAAAATGGTCACCGGTGACAGCCCTGAGACTGGTGCAGCCATAGCCAGAGAGACCGGTATTCTGACCTCTGGATCCATCATGACCGGCCCAGAGTTCAGGGAATTATCTGAAGAAAAAAGAAGGGAAGTGGTCAGGGATATCCAGGTTCTTGCCAGGTCAGAGCCTCATGACAAATTGCTCTTAGTAAAAGCCCTTCAGTCAAACGGAGATGTTGTCGCTGTTACTGGTGACGGAACAAATGATGCCCCGGCTCTTCGGAATGCTGATGTCGGTCTTGCAATGGGTATTGCAGGAACCGAGGTGGCAAGAGAAGCTAGTGACATTATTCTTCTGGATGATTCTTTCCCGACTATTGAGCGGGCAGTATGGTGGGGGAGAGCATTATTTGAAAATATCCAGCGGTTTTTGATATTCCAGCTGACCATTAACATATCTGCTGCAATCCTGACATTTACCGCTCCACTTCTTGGATTAAAACCACCATTTACGATTATCCAACTTCTCTGGATTAATATCATCATGGATTCGCTCGCAGCTCTGGCTCTCTGCTCTGAGGCACCTCACCCGGCCCTGATGAGCAAAAAACCAATCCCACGAACTGCATCGGTTATCACCCCGTATATGAAACGTGCAATTCTCATAACTGCCGGGATATACATTGTCGCTGGAATTGCCGGATTATGGGCAGGTCTTCCATGTATGGAGACACCTGAACAGCAGGCAACAGCATTTTTTGCAGGATTTGTACTTGCTCAGGTCTGGAATGGTATTAACTGTCGGGGGATTAATGGGATCATGCCCCCCTTGTTTAAAGGAAACCCGGTCTTTTATGGGATAATGGGACTTATTGTTGTGATTCAGATCCTCATCGTGCAGTTTGGAGGAGAGATATTTGATACCGTGCCATTAAGTCCGGTTCAATGGATTGTCATTGGCCTTGGGACTATGCCTGTATTATTGATCTGGCCGCTGCTCCGGATAATTACACACAAACCAGTTCAGTCTGAATAAATTACTCCCTTACTTTTTATTCTTCTCCCTTTTCGGGAAGAGAGAGGAGTTATCAGGTTCTCATTTAACGAACCCTATTTTACTTTTTTTCCTGAACAGGTAAACCATAAAAGAAAATGTAGACATAATAAACACAAGTACGAGGACTGGTATTACCAAATACCAGAGGTTTACATCCAAGTATTCTTGTATCGCAAACATCGACATCCCGATGATATAACTTTGTAGAATAGTCCCTGCCAAAACCGCTGAAAAAATTTTAGAGGGATTCATCCCAAGTATTCTTCCCAGGATTGAACCACCAATAGATCCTGATCCCTGCAAGGGAAGAAAAACAAAAGTAGCCAGGCCAATAAAGCAGAAACGCTCTATCCACCGATGTTTTGAGAGATAATTACTGCCATTCTGAACCAGAAAAGAGATCCATCTTCCTAATATGGGAATTCTGCAGACAACGTCAAAATTCCAGAGCATAAAAGTGCATAATACCATATCTACATAGGTGAAGACAAAGCAGACAACCTGCCATGAGAATCCTAATGCAATTGCTGCAGGAATTATTGACTCTTTTCCTGCTGGAGGAATGAAATAGAGAAAAATGAGGCTGACTATCTGAATAAACTGCTGATAATCATACATTATCCAGAGTGTAAGGATGAGGAGAGATCCAAGGATAAACGGTATTGCGAATAATAATACACGATGGATTTTATGTTGATGTTCAGTTAATCGTGTAATATCCATCCATTCCGAAAGTTTCATATCTTTTTCCTCAGAATGTTAGTTTTCACTCGTAACCTCTCGTTTTACGATGAGAATGGTGCCGACAAGTCCGAGCAGAACATTCAGATAGAACATGATAAGTCTCCATAACAGGATGAAAACACCAAGAATGGCTGTCGGGACAAAGAGAGCATAAAGTGAAGTAGCAGAAATCTCTGCAATTCCTGATGCTCCCGGAGTAAGTGGGATCATACTCACAAGAGCGATGATTATCTGGGCAAATATTGAATTTCCAAGAGACGGTGGGAGACCTAGACCCATAAGGATAACAGAGGCAACAACAAACTCAGAGATCCAGAAGAGAAGTGAGAAGAAAAATCCCTGCATGACTCCTGCTTTTCCGCATCCTGCAAATGATACAAGCCCTGAAGTGAAATGATCATACTCCTCATCTGTTCTTGTGATTAATTTCGTTATTGAAGCTGATGGGAACCGCCTTCCAATCCAGTTGAGAAGTCGCATGATCCTGGTTTTTACCTGAACCGGATATTTCCCTGCAAGTATCAATACCAGATCAAAGAACAACAAAAGCCCGATAGATAAAAAGATGACTGCAACAAATGCATCACCAAGTCCTACAATTACGTCCCACATTAATAGAAGTGCTGCAACTGCAAGGATGACGAGAATAATGGCATCCAAAAAACGTTCAGTTATCACTACAGCAGTTGCATCACCTACTTTCATCCCTGATTTGTATAACTCATGAATCCTGATTGGTTCACCTCCGGCAGAACTTGGTGTTATTGCTGCTACCAGAAGGTTGGCAATGACTGACAGGTAACAAGTTTGAAAAGTAATTTTGTGCCCGAGTGCAAGACACAGAACCTTAATTCTTTGAGCCCAAAGTCCGAAGGATATAAACCGTAATCCTATCGCAAGACCTAAAAAGTAAATATTAAAATGCTTTAAATATTGGAATGTCTCTTCATTGAAGGTTGAGAAGAGAATAATGACTAAAACAATAGCACTAAATGCAAAAGAACCGTAAATCCAAAGTTTTCGCGTATCCACTTTCTTCTCCAGTACCTAAGTCCACTTTATTGGGCTCTGATATCTGAAGTAAGTATCATTACCGATGATTAAAATACAAGAAAACCAGTTGAGATTTCATCGATTCCAAAAGGGAATCGTGAGTGGTTTACGACAATAACCGAGATGATTGATGCATTCTGTGATGAGAGGCTGGATGATGAATATGCAGAGATCTGCCGGTATGTTGCAGGTAAACTTGCACGAAACCGTGATTGCCAGGTTTTGAGGGGAAAGATACCGATCTGGGCATTTGGAATCATCTATGCTGTCGGACAAATAAATTTCCTCTTTGATACATCGTTTGAGCTCTATCAGTTGGCTGATGATATCTGCTCGTATTTTGGCACAAGCAAAAGTACTGTATCATAAAAAGCAAAGATGATCCGGGATTTCATTGGGATGGACAGATATTGGGATCCGAAGTATTCAACTTCTCGAATGATGAATAAAAACCCGTTTGAAAGGTTTTTGATGCCATGACCTGGATTTAAGGTCACATAACCTCATCTCTACGGGCTGAAGGTATGTATACGAACGATGGATCAGGTGCCGGATGAATACGCTCCGGTAAGGATTTTTCCCAGTTCGTTTAAATTTCTGCTTAATCCCTCTTTTGTGGATGACAAGGGTACAATATATGGATTAACATCAGAATGCATAACTAAAGAATGGACACCATAGACGGATTGAATTACATCTCTGGTAATTACGTTCCTTGGATCTCCTGCCGTAAAGATCTTCCCATCTTTCATGATAATTACCTGGTCGGCATATCGCATTGACATATTCAGATCATGACTGACCAAAACGATCTGCAGTTTTCCATAATCAACAAGCCCTCTTAACATCTCCATAACCTCTAACTGATGCCGGATATCAAGATTTGAGGTGGGTTCATCAAGCAGGAGAACTTCTGGCATCTGGGCGAGACCCCGTGCAATGAATACCTTTTGTCGTTGTCCCCCGCTGAGTTCATCAATATACCGGAGAGCGATATCTTCTAAGTCCATAAAGTGTAGAATGTTAGAGACAATATCAAGATCATTTTTTGCAGAAGAAAGTTTGGAATGAGGGTGACGCCCGAGAAGTACAACATCCATCACCGTCAGAGCAGGAATATCGTCACGTTCCTGGGGAACAAACCCAATCTGTCTGGCGATCTCATTGATGTTCATATGAGCGACTTCTTTCCCATTCAAAAGGATGACTCCTTTTTGAGGAGAAATTATCCGGTTCATGCAGTGAAGGAGCGTTGATTTACCAACTCCATTCGGTCCGAGTATGCAAATCAGCTTTGAGTGTCCTAAATCCAGGCAGATATCATCAAGGATCTTCTCACTTGAATAGGAAAATTCAACGTTTTTAAAACAGATTTTCATTCCAGAGCCCTACCATATTTCCTTCTTTCTGCATATTATCAGGTACAAAAAAAGTGGACCGCCAATAAACGCAGTAATTACTCCTACCGGTAAAATTGTCGGAGCAACAATAGTCCGTGCGACCCCATCAGCCATCATTAATAATGTAGCTCCAAATAATCCTGATGCCGGAATGAGATACCGGTGATCTGAACCAAGAAACATCCTGACCACATGAGGAGAAATCATCCCGACAAAACCTATCACACCAGTAAAACTTACAATGGTGGCTGCCGTTATAGAAATTGCAAACAATGTGATCTTTCGGGTTTTTTCTACGTTCACACCAAGACCCACTGCTCCTTCATCACCAATACTCATGACATTGAGTTCTTTTGCTTTCCAAACCAGCAGGAGACATCCAAACACGACAGAAATGAGCATATAGGGAATGACATTCCAGGTTACCTTATCTAACGTCCCTACTGTCCACATGTACACACTCTGAACATCATTGGCATCTGCGGAGATCATCATCAGGGTTGTCATCGCACTAAAAATGTACATCGTGGCAATTCCAGCAAGAATCATCATTGATGGGGTTGGTTTTCTCATTTTTGAAAGCGACATTATCACAAACATGGGTATCAGGGAAAAGATGAATGCATTCAAAATGATGGCTACATCCCCAAACATGGCTCCTATACCCCCGATTATTGCAACAGCAGCTCCAAATCCTGCCCCTGTAGAGATTCCGGTCGTGTATGGATCAGCGAGAGGGTTTTTCATAATCCCTTGCATTGCTGATCCGGCGACTGCTAACCCTATCCCTGCCAGGATTCCCCCAATAATCCTGGGGAGCCGGATATTCATGATTACATGTTCCTTTACGGTTTCCGGATCACTCAGGTGCAAAAGACGGCTTAAAAGAACCTGATATGATTCAATGAAAGAAAGCCCATATGAACCGAGGCTCATTGAAATGCCGATAATTCCTAAGAGGAGAAGAAAACAAACGAGAATGAAAATATACTTGGTATATATGTAGGTATGGTACCTACTCTTTACATCTTCCATATACATCTGGATTTGAGAAAACAGAGATCATTTCAAAGATTGAATGTAAATATCCATGACCTGTGCAGGGTTTTATAAATCGTTGTCTATCTTCCCTTTCACACCGCTGACAAGGAAATAGTCCTTCCAGTACCCATGTTTGATGAGCCGGGTCCCACTTAATACACGCCTTTTCAAACCTTCTTTTGCAGTGATATCAATAAAACCCACTTCTTTCATCATTTCTAGATCAGCAGATGGACGGATTGCATGAGAGGACCATAAATTCAGGCGGGTTTCATCTTCGAATCCATGTGAGTAAGGATTTCGAAATTCGGTAATCAATATCAACAATTTAGATAAATCGCTCCATCTGCGTCTGAACCAGGAATTTTTGAGATCCGTATACCAGTTTCCATCAATATACACAACCTTTCCCCCAGGTTTTACCACACGATACCATTCGTGTAAGGCTTTTTCTGGATGTGGTATCGTCCATAATGCAAACTTGCTCACAACTGCATCAAAGGAGTTATCAGGAAATGGGAGGGACTCTGCATCTCCCTTTTGAAATTCAATTGATTGTTTGAATCGTTTACAATTCTCAATCGCTTCTTTGAGCATCCCATCAGAATTGTCTACCCCGGTGACATCATGACCAAGATATGCCAGTTGTAAAGCTACAACTCCAGGACCGGTCCCTACATCAAGAACTTTTAATTTTTTAGTCCCGAGTTCCCCTGAAAAAATGGTTTGCCATCCTTCCCGCTCATATCGCTTGGAAAGACCTGTCTGGACAAATTTACTATACCCGAATGACTGGTTTGTCCATGCATCTGCTATCTCTTCTTTCATAATGCAAACCCATAGTTGGATACATCCAGTGAAATACCGCAAAATCTGTCGATATAGTCCTGGTGAATCTTCTGTGGATTGAGATCTTCAAAGAGCTCAGGATAGAACCATTTTGCTTCGTATGCAATTGAAACCAGATAGGAGGCTCCATTGGTGATATCAAATGCGAGAACGTGAATATTATCATTTTTCGCCGAACTGGTGACACGGAATGTATCTTTCACCAGGTCAAGACGTTCCTTGAGCGGAGTAATATTTGCATTGTATCCAGCTGTTATGATGCTGATGATATGGTCAGGATCTTTTTGAATGGCCCATTCTGTGTCATACACAGGATAAATTCCTTCATCAAGTTCTCTTCCGATGTTCACCGCTCCAGCTATCTCTGAGTTCTCTAAGTCACCGCTTCCAACTCCCCGTGCTTTATTTCCGACAGAGTCTAACAGGACTGTTACTTTTTCATCTTCAGGAATGGCTCCCACCCTGGTCTGAATGTCATGGAGGATATCATCATGCCATTTCAGGTATTCATATGCCTTGTCTTCTTTCCCAAGGATATAACTGAGAACGAGGATACCTGATATGGTCTTTCCAGACTCCCATGATGGAAGACGAACTACGTCAATACCTGCTAATTTATTCTCTAATTCTGGATCATATGAATTACGAGTTCCGGTGTAGAAAACATCTGGCTTGAGGGCTAATATCTTCTCGGCATCCGGTTTAAAGCGGTCACCAAAAGATGGCAAGTTACATAACTCTGGAAAGAACGTAGGATATTTGGCAATTGCATCATCAATACCAATTATTTTATCTGCAGCTCCAAGGACACGAACAATTTCTGCATATTTTGTGTAGGATACTACGATTGATTCAACAGGCAGGGTGACAGAACTATCCTGTCCGTCAATATCAACATAATGCAATTTTGTCGCCGTATGATCCATAATTGCCTGGATCTGCTTGATGTCATCTTCAGATATTACTCCATCCAAATTTGCATCTGCAAGAACCGTCTTCTCTTTATTTCCGGCAATTATTCCATTAATATAGTCAATGTCCTGTTCATCTATCACCAGATCTCCATTCGCATTTCCATACACCGTAAGGGTAATAGATGACATCTTGTCCCCGAAATCCTGCGATGATGCATCGACTGCTCCGAATATCAATCCTAATACCATCAATGCGACAAGAAGTCGTGCCCTCAAAACAATTTTTTTTGACATAGATCAATATAATTTTGGCAAGTGGTATATTATAATGTTCCTGTCTGAATAACCTGTCACAAAAAGGAAACGGCCAAATGAAATACGAATAAAACAAACCGAATCATTAAATATATGTTTATAGAAATTCCTCCTACATACTACTGATATGTCCCCCCATCCTCTCCGTGTACTCTATGTTGATGATGAAGAATATCTCCTTGATCTCGCCAAAATTTTTCTTGAGCGATCAAAGGAATTCATCGTAGATACATGTACCTCTGCCGTTAAAGCGTTGGATATATTGCATCATACTCCATTTGATGCGATTATTTCCGATTACCAGATGCCGGAAATGGACGGCATAGAATTTCTCATTCAGGTGCGGGCAGAGATCGGAGATATTCCTTTTATTCTCTTTACCGGAAAAGGGAGAGAAGAGGTAGTCATCAGGGCTATTGATAACGGAGTAGACTTTTATCTTCAAAAAGGGGGGGATCCGAAATCCCAGTTTTCTGAACTCGTGCATAAAATAAAAAAATCTGTCGAGAGAATTCAGGCCGTCAGGGCACTTGCAGAGAACGAAGAGCGAATGAGGCTTGCTCTTGACGGAGCAAAGGAAGGTCACTGGGATGTGAATATAGTGACCGGGAAGACCTATATCAGTCCCCGGGCCTGTGAGATGCTTGGATACCCTCAGGATGAGTTGCAGGAAATATTGGGTTTTAATCGAAGATCAATTATTCATCCTGAAGATATTTCGAAGACTGAACAAATAATGAAGGACTATTTTCAGGGAAAAACAGAGTTCTTTCAAGTTGAACAACGCCTCCGGATGAAATGCGGAGAATGGAAATGGATGCTGGTCAGGGGGAAAGTAATAGAATATGACGAGAATCATCACCCTGTCCGGTTTGTTGGGACATATACCGATATAACTGAACAAAAACAAGTTGAAGCAGAACTTCTTCTTGCAAAAAAAGACTGGGAAACAATATTTCGTGCGGTTGGAAATCCGACATTCATCCTTGATGTGGACCATACCATCATTGATGCAAATGAAGCTGTTCTTCAAATGACCGGAAAGTCTCTTGAAGAGATAAAGGGGCTCAAATGCTGGAATATATTCCATGATCCAAATGGTACGTCTCATCCATTTGGCTGTCCACTTGAGAAGATGAGATCTTCAGGGATAATGGAGACCGTGACCATCGATGCTGAAATATTTAATAAAACACTCATGGTCTCCTGCACTCCTGTAGTTGATGAGTCCGGTAAAATAATTAAGGCTATTCATATCGCTACGGATGTGACAGAAAACATCCATCTTGAACGATATCTTCAGGAAAACAGGGATTACCTAAACCAGATATTTACTTCAGTCAGGGAGGGTATTGTCATCGTCGATGCTTATACTCATGAAATACTTGACATCAATCCTGCAGCAGCTCAGATGATTGGTGCTCCCAAAGAAGAAATTATTCTTCAGCGTTACCATAATTATTTTTTTTCTTCAGATTGTGAAAAATGTCCAATCACTGATCTTATGCCGGAAATAGATAATTCTGAACAGGTGCTGATTACTACAGAAGGTAGGAAAATCCCAATAATTAAATATGCAGTTCCTTTTTCTTTCCATGGAAGAGAATGTCTTCTCGTAACATTTATTGACAATTCTGAACGTGAAAAAATCTATTTTGATCTTTTGGGAGCATATCGACAACTATCAGATGCGAAAGAAGAACTAAAATCACAATATGATGATCTGGTCACTCTTCAGAATTCTTTACAAGCAAGTGAAATAAAGTATCGATCAATCATCGAGACAACACCAAATATCATATGGGATCTCTCTTTGGATGGAATAATATCATATATCAATCCCCAATGTCAGGACATCCTTGGGTATACTGCAGAAGAATTAATCGGACTGCCGATTATCTCGCTGATTCCTCCTGATAATCAAGATGATGCCAGATATTATTTGATTAACCGACCATCACACGATCCCAATATTATTACTCTGGATCTCCCGTTCATCCACAAAAATGGAAGTGTTGTAATCCTGAACATCCGTTCTTCACATATCGTTGATATGTATGGGGAGCAAGGGGGGTATCGATGTGTTGCACTCGATATTACTGATCTCATTCATTCGAAACACGAGTTGGAGGAGAAAAATCGTCAGGTTGAGCAATTAATAGAGCAAAAAACCCTCTTTTTATACCAGTTGGCTCATGACTTACGGACCCCGCTGACTCCGATAATCGGGATGGGACCTTTGTTACTTGATTCAGTTTCCGATTCAGACACCCGGGATTATGTCCGGATTTTTTTAGACAATATTTCGTACCTCTGGAAGATGATCGAAGAGATCCTGGTTCATGTCCAGTTAAACAGTATGTATTCCCTTGATACTGTAGAGCCATGTAATCTTCATACTCTCATTGACGATGCAATAACCTCAAATCAGCATTTGGCTCAACAAAATGAGTTAATTATTGAAAACAATGTAGACTCAGATCTTGTCATCACAGTGTTAAAATTATACACCGACCTGGCTTTTCGTAATATCATCAATAATGCGGTAAAGTACAATGTCCCCAAAGGAAAAGTGACAATATCCGCATCAGTCCAGGGGCATGATCTCATCATCTCAATTTCAGATACTGGAGTTGGTATCCCAAAAGCGATACAGGACAAAATCTGGGATGAGTTATTTACTGGAGATATTTCACGCAAAGATCCGTTGTCAAAAGGATTAGGTCTACCTATTGCAAAAAAAATAATTAAACTTCAAAACGGATCAATTGGAGTGATCAGCGACGGTCATTTAACTGGTTCTACGTTTCTCATTCGGTTACCCTATAATGGTTATAATGGGGAATGAAAAATCAAATATTGAAACTGATACTTCACTTGGAATCATTTTCTCGTGATTTCATACTCCATAAACAAAACAATAATCACTCTAATCATGACTCCCCCCAAACTCATGATGGCACATGAGATATTTATGTTTCATTTTTCTGATATCAGTAATTTTTATATCAATATCCTCCGCTTCTCCGCTCACGGTTCATTATTTAGATGTGGGACAAGGAGATTCAGCCCTTATTGAACATAACAATCATACCATGCTTATCGATGCCGGACCTCTTGATGCTGGTCCAACGATTCTTTCTTATCTCCAGAGCCGTGGGATTACAAACCTTGACGTGATGGTATCGAGCCATCCCCACTCTGATCACATCGGGGGTATGGTGGATGTTCTCAATGAGATTCCTGTCCAATTATTCGTAGATAATGGGGCTACTCATACCACTCCGGTGTACAGGGATCTGGAAAAAGTTCTGGTCAAGAAACAGATCCCCTATGCCAACGCAGGATGGGGTGATGTAATTCCCTTTACTGATGATGTTCATATTGAGGTAACACATCCAGATTATCTCTCTGATGATATGAATGAAGATTCCCTGGCTCTTCTTCTCACCTATGGAGATGTCACCCTTTTCTTCCCCGGAGATTGTGAGCAGTGTGATGCTACAGCTGATGTGGTGAAACTCGCTCATCATGGCTCAAAAGGTTCAGCATCACGGGGATTATTACACAATGACTATCCACAAGATGTTATCATCTCTCTTGGCCGAAACAATGACTATCATTATCCTGCTCCTTCAACCATGAATGCTTTGACAAAAGCCGGGATTTCAGTTCACCGGACAGACCTTGAAGGAACGATTGTTTTAAAGACTGATGGGAAGAGATACTGGTTTGTGTAAGATGGTGCTGGCAACAGTTGACCGGATTGAAGATGATGTTATGGTACTTGTAACTCATACCGAACCGGTCCAGGAGATCCTTCTCCCCCGGATATTGTTTGAGAATATTTATGAGGGTGATGTCGTCCGGGTAGTTGTGGAGAAAGATGAGGATGGGAAGGAGGAGATTGAGAAGCAGATTGGGGAGATGAGGAAAGAAATTAATGTTACCTCTATGAGAAACATATGATTGATGAAACGGAAAGTCCTCTTTATTTGTACCCATAACTCTGCCCGTTCACAGATGGCTGAAGGATATGTAAATGCCCGGTATAGTGATCGGTATGAAGGGTTTAGTGCCGGGACCGATGTAACCCGAGTCCATCCCCTGGCAATCAGAGTCATGAATGAGATCGGCATTGATATCAGTCATCAGAAGTCAAAGGAACTTGAGGAATTCTTTGACTATGAGATTGACACAGTTGTCACGGTATGTGATGGTGCAAATGCTGTCTGCCCCATGTTCCCAGGTGCAAAAGAGACGATCCATGTCAGCTTCCCGGATCCATCATCCGCAACCGGAACTGAAGATATACAACTGGAGATGTTTCGTAGGGTGCGGGATGACATTTTGTCCTTTATTGACCAACAGTTTGGAAAAAAAGATACATAATAGATATCAGTTCTCTCTATTTTAAACTGAATTCTTTTTATTCTTTGAGCGAGGTATTCCTTCTTAATAATTATCAGGTAATGATTAATTTCATACTCATTTCATATTAGTGAGACCTGTCTATATCAATAAAAAATTTCGTCAGACAATGCCAAGCTTGTTTTTCCTGAGATCAGATATTCTCGTATATCTGATGTTAAATATAGAATAGACTTTTAAATGATGCCCGATTTTAATTATATTTCTCCCCTGATGTATTTTTTGGACGGTTTATTTTGAGAAGGGAAAGTTACTCATGATTATTCTGCGAAATTGAGTAATATTAGGATAAATTTGCTATAAAAATAAAAATTGAGTGTATTTTCTAAAAATATCCTGCATAAATTATTTAAATGAGCAATCTGCCGATCAAACGGACAATTGATATCCATTTCAGATGAAAAGTATTATATGGCAAAGAATGTTCTTTTGACCAGTACAATCCGCTCTCATATGAGAAATGTGATATATACAATGGTTTTTATTATCCTTGTGAGTAGCAATTTATTGTCTGCCGGATGTTCATCACTCATTCAATCAGATGATATCGCTTTTATGGGTTCTCTGAAAGAATTTCAAAATGATTCAGTGACGAATATCAAACTCATAAATGAGGATGTAAGTTTAAAAGATTGGGATGCTGTTCGGACAGACCTCAGTGCGTATCAAAGCGTGATTAAAACGAAAATCATCGATTTAAATGAGATGCAGGTTTCAGAACGACTCATTCCAATACGGGAGAAGGCGGTGATGGCTCTTGAGAAAGAAGAAAAGATCCTCCAATCAATTCAAAATCTGTCTGAGCTCAATGAGTCAGTCATCTCAGATCTTGCAGGAGATTATCTCTCAAGTATTATTGAGGCTGCAATCAAGTCGGTAATTTCTGGATAATACCATTTTTTATGAATATAGAATTCACTACACCATTTTTAAACCAGATAAAGCCGTTCACATGGTGAATACATATTCCAGAAAAGGGGTTCGACTCTTTTTCAAAGCTCTGGATCTCCTCCACTCGAAGGGGATAAATGTTGTCACATCATGTCCTGTCAGAACAATTACAAATAACAGTAGAAAATTTGACTCAAACCCCGATACAGGTTACTGTTGATCCACAAGCGGTACGGGCAATAACCACTAACCCTTCTGTGCCTGGATTCTGTCTCTAATGACATAAAGCCCGGACAATTGTACCGGTTCCTGATAATAAAAAAAGTTTATTCGAATTTCTCTGCAGCAATCTCAATGTCTTCTGCTTTAAGAGTCTTTCTGCCTGCATGACCTGCAAGTTTTACTGCTTCTTTGACAAGGTCACCGATAAACTCTTCTGCCTTCTCTGCAAGGATGACTGATGCATCTGCACCGACACGCTCAGCACCACTGTTTTTTGCAATCCGTGCGACTGCTGCAATTGGTAAATCTGCCATAATTATTACCCATTTATCATAACGAACCATAAATATAAAAACTTCACCCAAAAATCTCATAATTTTGGCCCAAGATCCTGTTTTCATTCTGTATTGGGTGCACTACCAACTGCTATCCGGCTCACCTGTGCATATCCTAGTACATCCTATCTCATACGGTAAAACAAAATCCATAATAATGGCGATATTACGTAAATAGTGGCAATATATTCTGGATTCATGAAAATAGTCCCCCTGGGAGATGGATACACTCCGGAGATTATGATGTCCGGAAGAATAGGTTTCTATATATGGCCCCATTGGATGTTAATGGTCATTTAATCGCTATAATAAGAATAATTTTTGAATATGATCATATTGGTAGGAAGAGTGTAATGGATAAGATGGTTGACTCGTGTCTCCGGGGAATGAACGCATATAATCAGACCGAAATTGATACCTCATTATTAAACCAGGATGACACGCCCAACAGGATACCATCGGGCACTTATGGGACCTGGCTACGCCAACGGCTTGAATTGTTCGTAGATGGTCGAACAATTCTCTCCAATTAAGATAATTTTCATGTCATCTGATAATGATTATGATTGGTTCTCTTCTGACCGGGAGAAAAGGGTCTGATGGACCCGGTCACGTTCCCGGTCAATCTGATCATGAGTTGCACCAGAATGCCGGAGAATTAATTCTGTTACCGATAATGCCAGTTCTCCTTCATCAGATAAAATTACATCTGCACCAGCTTTTTTGAGGTTTTGAACCTCTGATACATACAAAGTACGGGCGATAACCCTGATATCTGGATTGAGCCGTTTGGCATTTTTAACGATTTCATCACTTTCCGGAATATTTGCAGCACTGATCACCAGAACATCGGCATTTTTTACTCCGGCTTTTTTGAGTGTGTCTATATGGCTGGCATTTCCATAGATCGCCTTATATCCTTTTTTTATCAGCGATTGGACTGTTTCGACATTTAACTCAATAATAAGTGGTTCAATTGAATTCTCTCTCAAAAGCCTGGATACCGTCTGACCAACAGGTCCATACCCGATAACAATGGCAGTTGACTCATCAGTCTGTTTATCCAGTTCACATTCAGATACAGAACTGATCTGTGGGCCACACCGCTCCTGGATATATTTCGATACTCGTGGACAATCGTTGAGATAACACTCAAATTTTCCAATAGCACGAAACAGGATTGGGTTTAATGTTATCGAGATGATTGCTGCAGCGACCAGAACATTTGAGGCGTTCTCTGGTAAAATATGAAGGTCTCTTCCCATCGTCGCCAAAATAAAAGAAAATTCTCCGATTTGTGAGAGGACAACTGCCACAGATAATGCAATTCTGAGCGGGTATCGCATCAGGATAATTATAAAAAATGCAATCAGTGGCTTTCCGATAAGGATTATGAGAAGGGTTGCAACAACAAAAATTGCAGAATCAGCAAGGCTTGACCAGTCAAAAAGCATCCCTACTGATACAAAGAACAATACCGCAAATGCGTCACGTAGGGGCAGTGCCTCAGTAGCAGCCCGAAGGGAAAATTCTGATCTCCCAACAACCATTCCGGCAAGAAATGCTCCAAGAGCCATGGAGACATCAAACAGGAATGCTGATCCGACAGCAATACACATTGCAATTGCAAGAATTGAGAGGGTAAACAGCTCACGGGAACCAGTTTTTGCAATATTTGTGAGGAGTTTAGGGATGACCCATCCGCCAACTACGAATGTGAATCCGACAAGCAGGAGAATTTTAACCGTTGCTATACCCACAGCAGTTCCGATACCTGTTAATCCAACAACTGAGCTGCCAAACACAGCTGGAAGCAGGACCAGAACAAAGACCGTGAATAAGTCTTCCATCACCAGCCATCCGATTGCAATATGACCGGTTTTGGTATGGAGTTCATTATTGTCTGAGAGCACTCGTGTTAAAACAACAGTACTGGCTACTGATATTGCAAGTCCGAAGATAATTCCTGCTTCTATGCTCCAGCCCAGCCAGTACATGATTATTGCACCAAGGGCAGTCGCAGTCAGGCTTTGAATCAGGGCACCGGGGAGTGCAACTTTTCTTACCGCTAAAAATTCTTTTAAGTGGAATTGCAGCCCTACTCCGAACATAAGGAGAATTACTCCTATCTCTGCCAACTGTTCGGCGAGTTCATAGTTCGCAACAAATCCGGGTGTATTGGGGCTGACCATAATTCCGGCGATCAGGTACCCGATAATCGGTGATAGGCCCAGACGATGGGTGATATACCCGAAAAAGAGGGCTGCTGCAAATCCTCCGGTAAGCGTGAGGATGAGTTCGACACTATGCACGTGTAATTACATGCATGTAAGTATTCAAATAATTGCTGTTAATCCGTCAGGTTGAATCTGCAATCTCCTTTTGCAGGATGTATCCTCTCTCTTCTGGCAGGTAATGTCGGGTATTTCTTCCTTCTTTAAGGAGAATCACCCATTTTTCTTCTGCAAGATGCAGAACTGCACGGGTTATTGTTGGACTTGTGACTCCAAGTTTTTCTGCAATCTCTTTTCTGGTGATACCTGGAGATTCGTGAATTAATTGCAGAATATTCCCGGTAAGGCCTGATGAAAACCGTGATAGGAACTGTTGCTCTTCAGGAGAAAATGTATTGTGGTTCTCAAAGAAATGTGATGAACGCCCGTTATGTACACGAATAATGTATTTTTCCTGTGAAATCTTGTCAAGATGATATCGGAGTGTACTTTCATTGCATTGTGAAATCTCTGCAAGCCGGCCAAGAGTGATTCCTGGATTTTGGATGATCAGATCATACACTTTTCGCCGGGTTTCATGATCTAAAACATTATGGGAGGAGATTTTGCGATATCCTCTCAGTTGATCTCTGATTTGTCTGTCAAATGAGTCAAAATCACCAAGAAGGCTTGTTAACACCCATTGTTCAGAGAAACGATATGGGTGAGGGGAAGACGTATAGGGGTTTTCTGATGTGATGTGCTCACCAGATCCATCATCCAGTATGAGGACATTCGGGCTCTCAAAATAGAAACCCTGGGGAGTAATGATGGAAAGTACGAGAGGAATTATGAAAAATCCTAACGCAAACCCGAAATTAACACAACGCATATTTCTATACAAGTAAGGGAGTCAGAATATTATAAGCATACTGCAAATCCGAATCGCTCTTCAATTTTTATGGAATATGGCCTTTTTGTAATGATGCTATTCTTTGTTATGTGAATAATAAAAAATTTTCAAAATTACACCGGAAATAACACAAAAAGGTAGCTTATTCAGTCATAGCACGTTTTTACGTGTTCATCAAATGATGTACACATCCCGGTAAATTCCATTGATCTTTGTGATGATCATGGATCTCCTCTGAACTGGTTTCTCACGTGGGGATAAGGGAGATTGAGTGGTCCAGTTCATTAAATAATCAAATTCGCTGGACTACATCAAATGGATCTATATTATATGATTGATATGGGAGCAAATTTTACGAAGGGTTCACCCTTGAACCAAAATATTCTGTAGGAAATAATATGGATATAATAACTAGTATTAACCGGTTTCTTTCATCGGCGTCTCCGGCAAAACTCTGTATCATACCTGTTTTCTTATTCATACTCTCGCTCTCAGTTCTGGGTATGACCATTCTCCAAACCGGATTGCCGGTATCTCCCGGTATTGAGTTTCAGGGCGGACTAAGTATTACTATCGCAACTGATGAGACGACAGAGTCATTAATGGAGACTTTTCACGAGTATGATATCATCAGTGTCGCGGAAGGCATTCATGAGGGGAAATACCTCAAATTTGGTCCGATGGATGAAAAAAGAGTTCTTGAGCTGACCAGGATCGTTGATGAGAGATATACTGATGCAAAAATTGATCATATCGGTTCATCATTTGGGAAAACATTGCAGGATCAGGCAGGGTTTGCAATCTTGTTTTCATTCATCGGTATGGCAATTGTGGTTTTTGTCATCTTTCGCTCTTTTGTTCCTTCTCTTGCAATCGTCTTATCAGCCCTTGCTGACATGGTTATGACTGCTGCAGCAATGAATATTTTGGGAATTCAACTCTCACTTGGGACAACAGCTGCACTATTGATGTTGATTGGATATTCTGTGGATAGTGATATTCTTCTGACTTCACGTGTTCTCAAACGAAAAGGGACTTTTGATGAGAAGGTATCCGGAGCATTCAGGACCGGAATTATCATGACCTCCACAACATTTGGAGCAATTGCTGCGATGTGGATCATCTCATGGATTGGTGGCATACAGATCATTCATGAAATTGCCCAGGTGCTTCTCATTGGTCTTCTCTTTGATGTCATGAACACATGGCTGACAAATGTAGGGATCCTTAAGTGGTATCTGACCGGAGAAAAAGGGAAAAAATACTCATTCCGGGGTGGCTTGTAAATGGATAAAAAAACAATCATAGAGACGGTAAAAGATTATAGGGTTTCAATTTACCTTATCCTGGTGATTGCGTCGTTCATCATTCTGTTTCCTCATCCAGGTCCATCAGGTCTTCAGACCAATCTTCAGTTTGGACTGGACCTTGATGGAGGTTCATGGATCCAACTTGAATATCAGGCTGCAACCGTGAAGTTTAAGTCCGATATGACTCTTGATTCATTCATTCCGGCACTAAAAAATCAGCTTGGATCAGAAGTCATTCAAGTGGATGAAGATACTCTGGAGATCAGGAAATCTATTACTGAAGAGGAACTTCGTGGTATATTTTCAGGTCTTAATGCGTCATTGGTCTCTTTTTCTCCGGGTGTGACAAAAGAGACTGCTGAAGATATTAAACGGATTTTAGAGAATAAAATTAACAGTCTTGGGACACGTGATGCCAAGGTCTATGTCATAACCGGACTGAATGGAATCAGTCGGTACATCAGGGTTGAGATGGCTGGTGTTTCCATGGGTCAGGCCAAAGAAATTGTTGGTAAACAGGGTAAATTTGAGGTCCGGTTTCACACAATAGGAAATGAGACCGCTCATGTCCTCTTTGGTGATTCAATTCAATCAGTTGCAAATCCATCCCAAAGTCCACCTAATAGCGATAACTGGGGTGTTTCATTTGTTATCTCACCACAAGGAGCAGAAAACCTTCGGGCAGTTGCTATCTCATCCGGTGCTGTAAAAAATCCACAAGGTCATAACCTGGATATGATACTAGACGGAGAGGTTGTATTCTCCGCCCCTCTTGCTCCTGATCTGGCAGCAGAACTCCAAACCAGACCGACTTCCAACCTTCTGGCTTCTACCGGGTATGGTCAGGAAGGGAAAGAACAGGCAAAACTGCTTGAAATACATCTTCGAAACGGAGCACTCCCGGTCGAGGTTCAGATTGCGGGATCAGGTTCTGTCTCTGCAGAGTTAGGTGAACAATTTAAGTTTTGGTGTGTGGTAGCAGGATTATGTGCTCTTATTGCAGTGGGAATCAGTGTCTTGTACCGGTATCATGAACCGGCAATTGTACTTCCGATGGTGCTTATTAATGCTTCAGAAGTACTCATCCTCCTAGCAATCACCTCATTCTTCCTGCAGCTTGATCTTGCAACTATTGCCGGGCTGATTGCAGTTCTTGGAACAGGAATTGATCAGATGGTAATTCTCACGGATGAAATATTGCATGAAGGGAAGGTTCCTTCACCAAATCTCTATGTAAAACGGTTAAAACGAGCCCTTTCCATAATCGTGGCATCTGCAGCAACTGTTTTTATTGCAATGCTTCCATTAGCACTCATGGATCTTTCAACGCTCCGGGGATTTGCCATCGTTACCATTTTGGGTGTGCTTGTTGGAGTCATCATCACCCGACCTGCATATGGCCGGATTATCATGGCAATCCTCTCACGATAATTTTTTGAGAATGGTCTGGTAACACCGTGCTTGACTTTCTGTGAAAAAATTAGATATCCGGTTTTGATCCCGGATTTACCTCAGGAAGGGCGTATTTTTGTTTTAATGTCCCGAATACAAATGGCACGGCAAGTAAAAAACCTGCACAGCCGAATGTTACGAACATGACGCCATATGTTGAAGCGATTGCGATAACCGGAACAATGGCCAGGGTAGATGCGAACTGTCCCATGTTTAAGAATACAGAAAATCCACCGCTTGCTCTTCCAAGAAATTGTTTTGGTGTAATTGTCGCAATCCATGTCAGAATTGTTGGCATCAGAATCCCTTCTGCAATACCTACACATACCACTGCGATTCCGACGACAACAAGAGATGATGCAAGTCCTAACAAACAGTATCCGAGTCCAAAAAAAACAAATGTGGCAGTCAGGATCGTGTTCCGATGAAATCTCCAGACTATTCTGCCATATGCAAGTCCCATGAGTGATGAAGCACACCCCATGATACCCAGGAATAATCCGCTGGTAAGGGCTGTGTTCTCTCCAAGTATCCGTGCTGCATCCATCGTCGCAATCAGGTAGGGGAATTTGACTGGCATAAGAAAGAACAACATGTTCCCCAGAAACAGAGTAATGTACGCCATCAAGAGGGGAGCTGTTGGGAATTGTTCTGGTGATTCATCCTTGTCCCTCATAATCTTTGGAAGAACCGGTTCTCTCATGGTGAGCAAAACTCCGGCAAGAATGACAATACCGACCAGGTAAATCAGGAATGCTGTATGCCAGGAAATACCTGCAAGCCATCCGCCGCTCATTTCCAGAACCAAAACTCCAAATCCCATGGCTGCTGCCTGATACCCAAGGACTCTGGCGCGGGTAATCCCTTCATAGTAACAGGGGATCAGTGATGATGTCGTACAGGTAATTCCGGCAATACCAATCCCAAGAAAGAATCTGCCTGCAAGGAGTGCGTATATATTGTCAAGGTAATAGCCGGAACTGCCTGCGATGGTGAAGATGGCTATGGAAACAATAAGGACCTTGATTTTCCCGATTTTGTCGGAGAGAGCACCAAGGAAAATACCGGTAAGGGCGATTGCCAGTGCAGGAAGCGTTATTATAAGGGAGATAACAGAATCTGATGCATCCGGGAAAGCCTCACTGATGAAAGGAAGTGCAGGCGCGACTGCTGCTCCTCCCATGAGAATCATCATGGCCGATAACAAGAGAAATAGGAGTGTCCATTTCGTTGGTTGAAATGTTCGGGAAATCATGCCCTATCTTGTTACCAATGTCAAAATATGAAAAAAATGCTCCTGAATTCAGTAGCTAATCATGATAGACGAATCATTACTTTTAGACCTGAAAAGCATCGGGATGAGTGAATACGAGGCAAAGGTGTATGGTATTCTTACCGCTCTTCGGGTAGCCGATGCCCGTGAAATTCATGAACATACAAAGATACCCCGTGGCAGAAGTTACGAAACCCTTGCGTCTTTGGTCCAAAAAGGATTTGTCGTGTCTTCAGGGAAATCTCCGGCCATGTATTCTCCGGTTGATCTTACCCTGATATTTGAAAGACTGAAACGGGAATCGGTGAGTTCTCTTGATCAGTTATATGTTCGGCTAAAAAATTTAGAGACTGAATCTCCTGAACCGCTTATGCAGGGGTACAAACTCTCTACTGAATGGACCCGGGATAACCAGATTCGAATGGTTTTAAGAAGGGCAAAATCAGAAATTATCTTTCTCTGTAATGACAAGGAATTTTTAAAAAAATATAGTATTGATATTGCTCGTGCTGCAAAACGGGTCTATGTGTACCTTATTGTGGGAAAAAAGGAACTTGCAGAGTTTGCTCCGGTAAAATGTTACATGGGTGGAAATGATATCGAATCATCATTTTTTCGCAGGGAGATGAGTGAAGATTCCGGCCTGGTGATAAAATTGTTATTGATAGCAGATAGTCGTGAATCCATCTCTATTCTAGAAGATAATGGAATTCTTACTGGAATATTTATTTTTCCAGATATCAATGCCAGGTATCTATCAAAAAAGTTTATCCAGGAAATTCAGCCGGTTTGATAACTTTTTTTCTGATATTCAGAGCTCCTGTTCCTGGTAACAAAAGATGGATACAGATCTTGTACTCGTTTTATGGCTGAATCGAAAAAAGGGATAATTATGCCGGATTTTCTGTTCCCTTCCTATCACGAAGCTGGTATACTACCATTACAATAAGGGAAATCGGCAGGGCTATTACCAGGGGATCGATAACGGTCCATGGTGCTGGCAGAATCGTGACAGCCCCGGTGAGAAGCTGAGATATTCCAAGGACTTTTGCTTCAGCGGTATGAACGAAAATGGTCCATATAAACCAAATTACTGTCCCGACGATCATACTTACCACTGCTCCGGCCTTTGAGGGATTTTTGGCATACACGCCGACAGCAAATGCCGGAAGGAATGCTGATGCACACAGACCCATGAACATGGCTGTTGCCCTTGCGATAATCCCTGCTGGCATGGCAAGAGCTAAGGCAACACTGACGATCATCATAACAATACACCCGATCTGGTTTGCCCGGAGGGACATTGCACATTTTTGTCCTCTTCCCCAGATATCACAGACTAGGGCGGTACCCATGGTATGATAGAGAGAAGAGAGGGTGGACATGGCTGCAGAGAGCAGGGTCAGCATGAAGATGACGATAAACAGATCCGGTGTTGCCATGTTGATGTAGAGCGGGATGATTGAGTCAACGTTTCCACCGGCTGCATCAACTGCGATCTTGCCTACATGCTGGTAAAAATACACATTTGTCAATGCACCGACGGTAAAGGCAACCCCGGTCATCATCAGGATGAATGGTCCACCCACCAGGACTGCACGGTTAAGTGACTTGTTCTCTTTTGCGGTCATGAACCTGACTACAAGTTGTGGCTGGGCAAGAACACCGATACCAACACCAAGGACCAGGGTGGTGATAAGGGTAAACCAGATTGGCGATCCCAGTTCTGGCATCGAGGCCCATCCGGTCATTCCTTGTCCGGCAAGTGCTTCCGGAACCAGGTCAGACATGGCGGCAAGTGCTTTGTGACCGGCAGTTACTCCCCCGACATATATGTACGTCAACACCAGAAGCACGGTCATACCAATAAGCATGATTGCACCCTGGAATGCATCGGTGTACATGACGGCGATTAACCCACCATAGATAACATAGAGAGCAACGACAACCGCAAAAGCGATCAGAGCGGTGGTGTATGAAATACTAAGCGTTGTTTCAAGAAACCGTGCTCCTCCAATCAGAACCGCTGCGGTGTACAGAGGCATACCAAGCAGGATGATAATACCGCTGATAAGCTGTAGTTTTGGTGACCGGAAGATCTTTCCCATCAGATCCGGAAAGGTAAGAGCCCCAGTCTCTGCTCCTTTTTCCCGTGTTTTCTTTCCGAATAAGACAAAGGCCAGGAGAATTCCGATTCCAATGTTAAATACCGTAAGCCAAATGAGGCCCATTCCCAGATTTGCAGCAACACCTCCAAACCCGACAATAGCTGATGTTGAGATGAATGTTGCACCATATGACAGGGCAATGATCACCGGATGAGTGTCCCTTCCGGCAAGCAGGTAATCTTCAGCGTGAAGTGTCTTTTTGTATCCAAGGTATCCAAGCACCAATGTAATTGCAACATACACCAGAACCAGGATGGCAGTCACAGCCGGATCAACTGCCATGATCTCTTCCTCCTTTATTCCAGTTGAGTGCTCCGTAAATTATGCAGGCAATAGCTAGCCCTATCGCTAATGCGTACCCCCCCCAGATCGCAGGGTCTGTAATACCAAATACTGAGAACATGTTTATCGAACCTCCGGTAAACTGTCAGCGAATATCAATACCGGGGACCGGAAAGAGCCGGCCCCCTATCTAAACACGAAAAAAAAGGTGACGAAAAATGAGTTGTTACAGATAGGTATCCACTGCTGTATCAATTTACCACACATAGGTGTACCCTGGTTCAGTATAAATCTCACGCTGGTGCGTCAGAAAAAAAAGGTGTTATGACAGATTTGTCTGGTTCTGATCCTGTGTGACAACAACAATGGATGTGGTGGTGTTGATAAAAGCCGGTACAGATATGGTCTGTGAACCGCCTGCAATTATTCGAATCATGCCATCACGATACCAGTCATTGTTCCCTTCGTCACGCTCAGGAACCAGGTTCCCCGGATCAACATCCATTAAGATGCCATACTGCCCGGCAAGAATATCCCGGGGAACAGTAAAGGTCCGTGTTGTACTGGCCTGTCCGGTGGCCGGAACTGATCCAACCTCCCAGGTACCAAGGAGCATCGGTTCTGCAGCCTGCACACTCCGGTTAGTCAGGTAGACGTCAACATAGAATTTCCCTGCATCAGATCCACCCCGGTTCTCAACTGCTGCAATCACCCTTATCTGATCCCCTGGTCCTGCTCGGGAAGGGATGATAAGTCCTGAACCCACAAGGTCTGCATCACTTCCATCAGGGAGCGGGTCTGCGATGCGGACTGTTTTCTGCTGAACCTGTGTGGTCTCTTTCCCCATAACTTCCCTGACAAATCTGTATGCGCCATCAGCAAGGTCAAGGGGCAAAAGGAAGGTCTTTACACTTGAGTAATCCCCTCCGGATGTTATTGATTCCAGATCTGCTGATCCTATTGGTACTCGTGTTGCACTCCCCTCACTCTCATTTACGAGATAATAGGAGATGGTGACCGGCCCGCTGTCATCATCTCCTGCGTTTTTTACAACTTCGATCACCGTCAGTGAACCACCCGCATATCCGGTATCACTCACGATTAATCCCTCTGATGTAATATTCACTGCAGCCTGGGCCGGCAGGAAAACGGCAAGGAATACTATCATCAGCACCCATCCGGTACGAATGGTCATAACTGATGATTGGAGAGCGTTCCCATAAAACCTTTCCAGTACACGAAAGTGCCGAGTCTAATTATTTAAATAACTTTTAACCTGGATTCGGTCGTATTTGGATATATTCTTCAGGTTGGATAGTTCAGGTCTCTTATCCCTTGACATCAAATGTAACCTGTAGACCTGACAGATTATACTCTCTCAGAAATCATGAAGCAGAAGTAATGGTTATACCCCCTTCGGAATTGAGGGGATCATATGAGGAGGAAAAGAAGGGATTATACCTGTGGTGTCGTAACTAACCAGGTTGTACTGTTTGAATAACTGTACCGTTCTATTTTGAACTCCGGACAGATCTCAGAAAGGATTGCCATATTGGTTCCTACTTCTTTTGATGAGAGGCCGGTGTCTTTGGCGATATATTTTGATTTAAAGAAATTTGAACCTGGCTTCATCTGGCTTTTGAGATAGTCAATGAGACAGATCTGTCGTTCGTTGTAATTGTTACTAAATTTTGTCAGGATCATTGTTTCTCACTTTACTACGTTGTTGGATGTAGGAGGATAACCGGCCTTATTGAAAGACCGGGTGAAGTTCTTGAGGAGGAAACCGGAGGACATGGATTCTCTCCTGTGTTTGTTTCATGAGAGTGAACAACGATTGTAGGAGGACATGTTGAACGCTACTCACGAACAGAGATCCATGCATGGGATCATGGTTGATCCATTTTGCATGAGTCCCCTGTGACATACCAGTGTTGAATGAAACAACGTATAAGTGATAAGGATAAAACCGCGAAAAATCAGTCTTAAACCGGTTTAATCTGTCAAAATACGTTTTTTGCGAAATTAGCATATCATATCAGGTACTTTGCTCAATGAGAGAATTTGCCATGGTTGCATCTGGTTTTTTGATGACTCCCTTCAGAACTCAATTCACATGATGTGTGGATGAATTAGAAAAATTGCATTGTTTTCAGCAGTTGCAACCGGTTGCAACACTCTGATTTGTCATATGTGTTATCATATTTCTGGTAGATGACTGGTGTGGAATTTTTCTTGTCGCGGGAAAGAATATTTCCAGAGTATTAACCAATCGTATCACCAACAGGTAGGTGATTTATGATGTATACACTGGTTCTGATTCGTCATGGAGAAAGCCTCTGGAACCGGGAGAACCGGTTTACCGGATGGCGTGATATCGATCTCTCCCCCCAGGGCATTGAAGAAGCACGGGCGGCTGGGAAAGCCCTACGGGATCATGGTCTGGATTTTGATATTGCCTATACTTCAGTCCTCAAGCGGGCTATCCGAACTCTCTGGCTCATCCAGGAAGAGATGGACCTTATGTGGATTCCGGTAATCAGAACATGGCGTCTGAATGAACGTCACTATGGGGCCTTGACTGGTCTGAATAAGACAGAGACGGTGGAAAAATATGGTGAGAAACAGGTTCATATATGGAGAAGAAGTTATGATATCCCACCACCGGCATATACTCCCGATGACCAGGACAATCCGTCATTTCACCGTCGGTACCAGGATATAGCAAAAACAGATCTCCCGATGACCGAGTGCCTGAAGGATACGGTCGCACGGTTTATCCCCTACTGGAATGATGAGATTGCACCGGCTGTCAAATCAGGGAAGCGAGTTCTCCTCACCGCTCACGGAAACAGTCTTCGGGCTCTTGTAAAACATCTTGATGCTATATCTGATGCAGACATCCCAGAGCTCAACATCCCGACCGGAATTCCACTGGTGTATGAACTGGATGAGAACCTTAAACCACTGAAGCACTATTATCTTGGCGATGCTGAAAAAGTAAAAGCCGCCATGGAAGCGGTGAAAAATCAGGGAAAAGGAAAAAAAAATAATTTTTTTAGGCCAGTACCTGTGTCAGGAAGTACTCATGCATCCGGAGGTCATGACTAATCTCCGGGTGAAAGGAGAGGATGAGTTTTTTCCCTTTTCTGACTGCTACGATCCCTTGTGGTATCTCTGCAAGGACGGTAACATCTGGTCCGGCACTGGTAATAATTGGTGCCCGAATAAATATTGCATGAAAGGGAGTATCAAATCCGGTGATCGGCAGGTCGGCTTCAAATGATTCCCGCTGCCTTCCGAATGCATTCCTGTTCACGGTAATGTCAAGCAGGTCAAGAGGAATAAACCTGGTCTCACCAATGAGGGTTCGTGCAGCAACTACCATACCGGCACAGGTTGCAAAGATGCCCCCCTCAAAATCTTTGATAACATCCCGCATCCCGTTCTGATCAATGAGCCGTATTATCGTGGTGGATTCACCACCAGGAATAGCAAGGGCTACAAGTTCAGGAATTTCTTCTGCTTTTCTGACTGGTATTACCGGGATTGAGAGTCCCAGGTTGTGTATTGCCGATTCGAATGCAGATATATGCTCTGAAACATCTCCCTGGAGTGCCAGGACACCAACCGCAGCGTTACCAGCCACGGGTTGAGAGCACCTCTTCAGGTGGGAGGGCATGAACATCAAGACCGCGCATTGCGTTTCCAAGACCTTTTGAGACTTCGGCGATTACCTTTGGTTCATTCCAGTGGTTGACAGCCTCGACAATTGCCTTTGCCATGAGTTCCGGCTGTTCAGATTTGAAGATACCTGACCCGACGAATACTCCGTCACTTCCAAGCTGCATCATCAGCGCTGCATCTGCTGGTGTTGCGATACCTCCTGCTGAGAAGTTCACAACCGGAATACGCTGCCGTTTTGCCGTCTCAATAACAAGGTCAGCAGGTGCTTCAAGTTCACGTGCACGCTTAACAAGCTCAATCTCCTCCATTCCTTTGAGCTTTCTGATCTCAGAGAGGATTGTGCGGTTGTGGCGAACTGCTTCAACGACATTTCCGGTTCCTGCTTCTCCCTTGGTCCGGATCATCGCAGCACCTTCGTTAATTCTCCGAAGGGCTTCACCAAGATTTCGTGCACCACAGACGAATGGGACAGTAAATTTCGACTTATCAATATGGTATTCTTCATCGGCAGGGGTGAGAACTTCAGACTCATCGATCATGTCTACACCAAGTGCCTCAAGGACTTGTGCTTCAACAAAATGCCCAATCCGTGCCTTTGCCATGACCGGGATAGAGACGGCGTCCATAATCTCGATGATCTTTTTTGGATCTGCCATACGGGCAACACCGCCCGCAGCTCTGATATCGGCAGGAACACGCTCCAGTGCCATAACTGCAACGGCTCCTGCGTCTTCTGCAATACTGGCCTGTTCGGCAGATACAACGTCCATTATTACGCCTCCTTTCTGCATGGAAGCAAATCCCCGTTTAATTAGTTCGGTGCCGAACCGGAGGTCTTCAAGTATCATATTCCGTATATATTGGATACACCGTCCAATAATAGTAGTGCGATACCGGCAAAAAAACAAAATAGGAGTGTTGAAAGACGAACCGTTCTGATTATTGAAGGTCCTGCTATTCGAAGTGACAGAATTCGGTTTCCAATCCGGTACACTCCTGGTTTATCAAATTGTATCCCCTCTCCTCCCGCGATCAACGACATCGGGATTCCACCATTAAACCCAGGCCTTTTTTTCCGATCACGGATGAAAACTTCAATCGCTGGTTTGAGTTTCCTTTTTCCTGCATAGATAAGGATGAGAACAAGTCCGCATATCCGGGCAGGAATATACGAGAGAATGTCATCCATCCGGGCTGCACACCATCCCAGATTCTTTCGCTCATCAGTATACCCAAGCATTGCGTCCATGGTGTTTGCTGCCCGATACATGGCTGCACCAGGAAGGCCGAGAATGAGAAACCAGAACAGGGGTGCTATGATACTGTCGTTGAGGTTTTCTGCTACTGACTCAAAGGCTGCGGAAAGAGTCTGTTCTTCTGATAAAACTGAGGTATCCCGGGAAACCAGGAGTGATGCCTGTTTTGAACGTTCTTCATCTGATATTGCACGTGCAACTGCTTGTGCATGTTCTTCAAGAGCTCTCCAGGCAAAACAGATTTTGAGAAGAAATGGTCCTATTACCAGGTACACATACCATGGAGCTGCAATCTGAAAGAGAACGAATGGCAGGGTAAAGAGGACGACGGTTATTATCCATCCTACAATCCCAACCATCCGCTGCATCCAGGCAGGGTAACGCTCAGGTACTCCCCACCATCCGATGAACCGTCCGATGAGTGCCACCGGGTGAAGCGATGTTTTTGGATCGCCACATACTCGATCAATGACCAGAGCAAAAAAAAGAACCGGGATCTGAAGTATCATCAGGATGTGATATTCTGGGGAAGAAGGTTTGGAATTCCATCTTCAATCGGGTAGGTAACCGAACAGGCGTGGCAAATAAGGGATCCGGTCAGGATCTCTACCTCATTCTCTTCAGTCACTTTCAACTCAAGGTCGCCCTTGCAGACCGGGCAACAGAGAATATCATATAATTCGCGTTTCATGAGTACTCATTCCTGATATCGATTATTTGTGAGAGTTCGGGCCCGGTGGAGATAAGGGTAATTGGTGCACCAATATCCTCTTCCGCCTGCTTTAAGAAATCTTTTGCTGGTTTAGTCAGCTGGGAGTATTTTGTTGCTCCAAAACAGGATGGATCAACATGATCAATACCGGTGATGGCAGCCTGGGTACATCCGTTTATCATGGCTGCATAGTGTGCCATTTCACTATCCCAGGTTCCGATTCTCCGTTCTCTTCCGGTGACGGTTCCAAACTCCTGGATTCCTTTTTCGTGTGCCTTTTCACTGGACATCTCAGTTGAGAATGGTCCTTCACCGACCCGTGTTGGGAATGCCTTGAAGACAACAATGACATCGTCGATTCTGGTCGGTCCAACACCATTATCTGCTGCCATCTGTGCTGCACAGGTATCCTTGCTGGTCACGAATGGATATGAACCAAAATAAAGTGAGATACCAAATCCCTGGGTTCCTTCAATCACTACGTTCTCGTCGTTGTCAAGAGCGGTGTTGACCTCAAGTGGCACATCGACAAGATAGGGATTCAGTTCAGGGAGATCCCGCGCAAGTCGGGCTACTCGCATTGCCCGGTCACGATTTGCCGGACCACACCCGGTTCCGGTTGATCCAACCTTTTGTGACAGGTGAGTGTTGGTTTTATCCTCCTGAATATGCGATTCTTCAATAATTGCACACCGCTTATCAAGGAAAATCCGCCCTTCTACGCCGAGAACCTCAATCTCCTGCTTTAAAACCCGCGGATCTACCAACACACCGGTTCCGATCATCAGACGTGCGTCCGGGTAGACAAAACCTGACGGGCACATGCGGACTCCGAACTTCTTCTCGCCGACCATAACGGTATGGCCTGCATTCGGACCAACACCTCCCCGTGTGATTATTGTAGGGCGATCCTGGTGAGCAACATGAGAAACAATCTTCCCCTTGCCTTCATCACCAAAGTTACCGCCCACGATTATTGTACAACTCATCCAACCTATGGCATAGGAGAGCGGGAGAAATAAAGATTTAGATTTTTTCAATGATCAGATACTCTGATCACCAGTCATCCATTTCACGTTTGGCAATAAGATCATCTGCTTCATCGTTCAGACCAAGACTTCGCAGACATTCAACCTTTGCATCATATACTTCAGCATGGTTTGGTTCAATCCTGATGACCCGGTCAAAGCATTTTATTGCTTCTTTGCAGTTATCAGTCTTTGAAAGGCAGTTCCCCAGTTCAAACCAGGCATCTGAGTCCTGGGGATCCTGTTTTAATATCTCTTTAAAGCAGCCAATCGCTGATTTATAGTCTTTAAGTTTCTGCAGGCTGATCCCTTTATTAAAAAGAGCGTTTACGTCCCCTGGCATCAGTTCCAGCATCCGGTTAAAACATTCTACTGATTCCTGATGCCGATCTATCTCTGCAAGAGCTGATCCCTTGTTGCTTAATGCATGCAGATTGCCAGGATCAATCTCGAGAACCATATTGAAACAGGGTATCGCTTTGCTATATCGTCCCATGAAAAAGTAGTTAATGCCCATATAAAGCCAGTATCTGGGATCCTTGTCATTTAATTTGAGGGATTCTTCAAATGACTCTACTGCTTCCTGATACCGGATGAGGTTCATAAAAGCCAGGCCTTTTTGAAAATAGATCTCTTCATCAACCGGATTGAGTGATGAGGCCTTTTCAAAACATCGGATGGCATCTTCAAATTTTTGACTGGTGGCAAACCGGATCCCCTCTGATTTCCACCGTTCTGCCTCTTTGTCACTAATTATATCGACCATAGATCTCAGTATTCCGGTATCACATGATTTCCCGCCGAGTGCATTAAAGATATTCATCTCATATGTCCGAGTGGTTCATCATTTTAGAGAGAACAATACTACTATGAATTTTGTCCGGCACATTCCGGATAGTAATGAGAATCGATCCCACAAAGAAAACAGAATTGCACATGATCTTCCCATCCTGTTCCTGCCCTTCATACCACTGGTCATCATCGTACCGGTGCTTCCCGCTGATTTCTCATCACGATTTATCACGGTATTCTTTGTAACGCTTCTGTTCATTACCGGGATATATAGTATGAGAGGAGACCGACGCAGATTTCTCATCTCGTGTATTCTGGCTCTCATTGCTACTGAAACGTTCTGGGTTTCGGTATGGCCAGCAGCGTCATCGCTTTTTTTGCCAGCAGAATTTTTCCTTCTGCTGTTTCTCATTCACCAGACCAGATACCTGGTGGAGGAGATGGTATGGTCAGATGGAACCATTTATGATCTCTTCGGTATGGTGACGGCTCTTATCATAACCGGAGGAATTATGCTTGGAACAAGCCTTCACCTTGCCGGATGGATGAGCAGATCTGCTGAGTATGATCCTCTTACTATTCACAGCAGTTTTGCACAGGCACTCCCAGAAGGAATCCTTCTTCTGATACGAGGGGGAGAGAGCCCGTTTGGTGTCTCACCCCTTGCATCTGTCATCCTGATGGTAGGATCAGTATGTGGCTTTTTGCTCCTGGTTTTGTCTGCAGGAAAAGCAGCCGGTTATTATGTGAAAAACAGGGAACAATAAGAGGATTATTCCTCTAAAGTAAGAACGCCCTTAAAAACAGTTTCAGCCGGACCTTTCATGAAAGCCCCGTCGGTAAGGGTTATGGTCAGGGGCCCACCGATGGTTTCAACCTCAACAACCGGTCCGGTTTTGGACAACCGGTGAGCAATGGCTGCCGAAGCAGTAGCACCAGTCCCGCAGGATAATGTCTCTCCTTCAACACCCCGCTCCCATGTCTGGATTTTTATTGAGTCAGGACCGGTCACCTGGACAAGGTTGACATTTGCTCCTGCAGGGAAGAACTGGCTGGATCTGATACCTGGAGCCACTTTCGTGATATCAACGACATCAAGATCCCTGAAAAAGACCACCGCATGCGGAACTCCGGTGTTTACTGCATATACTTCGTATCCGTTGATGATCTCATGAAAATCACCCTTCCCCTTTGCCGGGATAGCCGGGGCATCATATGCAGGTTTTGTCATCTCTACCTCTGCCATGAAGTCCCCGTCTTCATCGTATTCCATCTTTACTGTGACTGGTCCGGCTAGAGTTTGTATCGTGCATGGGCTCTTAACATACCCTGCATCAAATACATATTTTGCAAGGCACCGGATACCATTTCCACACATCTCTGCTTCACTCTCATCTGGCTGGAACAGACGCATCCTGATATCATTTCCTTCTTTTTGAAGAAACAGCACCCCGTCCCCACCGATGCCAAATCTCCGATCACAATACAGAGCTGCAAAGTGAGCCTTCATCTCATCCGGGATTATCGCACCGGCAAATTCATCAATCAGGATAAAGTCATTCCCGTTACCGTGGAGTTTGACAAATGGTATTTCCATGTATATCAGTTTGCAATTCCCCATTTATCCAGTGCCCGCTTCAGCTCCGGGTGATCCTGGGCATAAGTGGCTGGAGGAATACCTGCAACAGCAGCATCTACCGCCTGTCGCATTGCAGCAGCCCCGGCTCGTGTCCCATCAGGGTGTCCATGTATCCCGCCCCCTGCCTGGAGGATGATATCCCGCCCGAGCAGTCTGATCTCCTTGTCAACTCCACCTGGGTGAAGTCCCCCGCTTGCAACCGGGAATACTGGTTTCAGATCAAAGAATGGTTCAGTTAGTGCCAGGTTGTCACCGCGCAATTCAGTCACATCATGCTCCATTTTACCTGATACAGTCCCGGTATGGAGTTGGTCACCACCAAGCATTCTGACCAGACGACAGAGCGGTCTCATGGCGATTCCGTGTTCGCGGTTTCTGGTAATTGCTGCATGCATGGTCCGGTGAACATGGATGGGAAGGTTCAGTCCGGGTTCTTCTGCAACTGCTCTTACGGCATCAAATCCGCAGACGATGACATCAATCATCAGCATATTTGCACCCATTCTGACTGCTTCCCGGGCTCTTTCTACAATCTTGTCCCCCGCGGTTGAGATATTGACTGCATACAGCACATTTCGTCCTGATTCGCTCCTGACCCGGTCCAGTTGTTCCATGACAAGAGGGAGTCGCTCGTTTATGGGGCAGAATTTCTGGTCGGTCAGGGTCTCATCATCCTTGATCAGATCTACGCCACCGATTGCTGCTTCATACGCAACTTCAGCGGTATCTTTTGGATTCAGACCAACTTTTGGTTTAATAATAGTACCGACATGAGGCCGGTCAGTAGTACCGACAAGTTTTCTTATACCCTCAATCCCATATCCCGGGCCTTTGAAAGGAATGATATCCTTGGAGAACTCGACATCAATCAGCCTGACTGCAGCAAGACGTGATAATCCAAAGAGGTTCCCTGCAACAACTGAGAGATACTGGGGAATATTGCCAGGTTCAAATATTTCTGAAGGATAGGTGATAGAACAGGTGTATCCTTGTCCGGTCGGAATAATATCCCCGATACGGCCGTCAAGGTATCTGACATAATTCTGCCGTGTTGAAATTTCTGTCCAGGTTCCTGTGGTCTGTTCTTCTGCTATCGCCCTGGCTGCCCAGTCAGGACTTACTCCTTCTTTTGGTCTGAAATAATATGTTGCAACGACATCTGTCATGTTATTCTTCCTCACAATAAGGTAAATCTGAGCTCATATCATCATTATCCCAATGAAGCTGCTCTTTGATGATGGTATATGCCATTTCAGGAGGGAATACTCCTGCTTCAGTAATAATGTAATCAACGTAATCAGCAGGAGTAATATCAAAGGTGGGATTTCTGACGGTTACGTATGGGAGTTTTTTTCTCATCTCTTCTGAGAGTATCTCATCTGGTGTTCGCTCTTCGATAAGTATCCGTTCTCCGACGATGGTTCGGGGAGCAAATTTGTATGTCTCTGCAGCGACAAGAAAACTGACTCTGGCCTCATGAGCAGCAAGTGCTATCTGCGAGGTTCCGATTTTATTAATCACTGAACCATTCACGGTTATTGCATCTGCACCCGTGATACACAGATCTACTTCTTTCATGAAATGGCGGGCTGCGGAGTCAACGATAAAATTCGTTCTGATTCCTGCATCAGAAAGGGTTCTTGCAGTGATGTGACCCTGGTTTCTTGGTCTTACCTCAGTTGCATAGACTTCAATATTCATTCCCTGCTCATGTGCCTTGAGGATACAGCCCAGCGCAGCTTCAGAGTTACAATGTGTAAGGACCACATCACCGTCCCTGATGTGCTTGGCACCAATCTTTCCTATTTTATTGACTGCTTCCTCAGATCGAGTTATGAATGAACATGCCCGCTCTTCCAGGTTTTTCTTTGCGGATTGTAGTTCTGACTCCTTTTTTAAGGGTTTCATAACCAGGTTTACCGCATTTGGAAGTGACACTGCTGTTGGCCTTGTTGCTACCAGTATCTCCGCCGCTTTTTCCATCTCCTGGCAATAGGTAAGGAGATCTGCTGGATGAATGGTCTGGGAATGATCATGAAGAGCCTGTGCAGCAGCCCTGGCAATTCTACCTGCACCCCTGATCTCCATCGTCTGGATCTTCTCTGCAGTCTCCTCAAGCGTCATATCACATTCTATCTTTTTTCTTCTCAATAATCCTTGGGTTTTTTATATCTTCAGACCGGCCAAGGGTATTATCTGTCCCTTCGTATTATATCTGGTAGAGTTTTCATGTCTGTAGCTGTGGTGTTTGATAGTGCCGGAACCCTGCTCCGCACCTATCGGATGGCAAAAAACATACTGACCGGTGAGCTGCTGACAGATGTGGAGACAACCATTCTCACCTTCGAAGATCCGGAACGTGTTCTTTGTGTGTTACATGGTCATACCCGGGATTTCATGACCGTTTCACCAGATCTGCTTATATCGAAGTACCTCAAGGACCATGATGTCGGATTTGGAATATCATGCACGCGAAAACTTGTTGAAAAAGAGCATATTCAGTCCGTTCTTCTGGAAGATACCTGGGCTACTGCGGGAGATATGCAGGAATGCATGCGTGTAATCTGGTCAGAAGTAAAAGAGAACGAAGTGGTTGCATTAAATAACGGGCTCATCGTTCACATGGGTAAAGAATGTATTGAATTTACCGTAACCGCTGGGGGAACCCCTTTTTTCGGGGCTCTGGAAACCATTACTACTCTCCATGATCGCGGTGTATGTACATATATAGCCTCCGGGGATCGGGAAGCGAAACTGGAACGGATGGCTGATTATCTGGGCATTCCGAAGGACCGGGTTTTTGGTGTTGCCACACCATCGGTAAAAGAACAAATTGTTCGTGATTTACAAAAAAACCATGACCTGGTTGTGATGGTCGGCGATTCAATCAATGATCTCAGGGCAATGCGAGCTGCTGATATAGCAGTTCTCAGTGATCAGCAGTCATCAGTCAAACCTGCCGAGCTTGCAGATGTAGCAGACCATCGGATACGAGATATTCGCGAGGTTTTGAAAATCATCCCCCTGGTGGGAAAAAAGGCCCGATAAATCACGCTATTTGCCGATCGTGAAATTTGGCATGCAGAAATAAAGATGTAATAGGCATCAGCGATAACAATACCTTACGAAAGGTGTTTGCAAGATGAGACCCCTGATCACGGTTGATAACCTTACCATGGCCTTCGACGGAAAGGAGGTCCTGAAAAATATATCCTTTACACTTGAGGAAGGAGAAATACTCGGCATAATTGGACGGAGCGGTGCAGGAAAAACAGTGCTGATGCACCTTCTTCGGGGTGTCGATCAGCCTCCTTCATCAGGAACAATTACATACCACATGGCTGTCTGTGATTCATGTGAGTATGTTACCGTGCAGAGCCATGCAGGGCAGACTTGTCCGGTTTGTGGAGCTGTACTGAAACCACAGGATATTGATTTCTGGAGTTCGGAAAACGAGGTCTTGAAAAGACGGATCATGAAGCGAAATGCCATCATGTTCCAGCGGACCTTTGCATTGTATGGAAATGACCGGGTCATTGATAATGTCCTTCACGCCCTGGATGATGTCGGGTATCCTCCAGGTAAAGCAGTAGGTCGTGCAGCAGATCTGATAGATCAGGTCCATCTTTCACACCGGATGATGCACATTGCACGGGATCTATCCGGAGGTGAAAAACAGCGTGTGGTGCTTGCACGTCAGCTCGCAAAAGAGCCGTTCTGTCTGTTTGCTGACGAGCCTACCGGGACTCTTGATCCCAAAACAGCGAGCCTCGTACATAATATGCTTGAAAACGCAGCAAAGAGCAATGGTATGTCGATGGTTGTCACCTCGCACTTCACCCAGATTCTTGAGGATGTGGTGACCAGGGCAATCCTTCTTGAAGATGGACACATTAAGAAGATTGGGGCTCCGGATGAGGTTGTTCAGGTCTTTATGGAAGGATTTTCAGACCTTGAAACATTTTGTGAAATTGAACTTGGAAAAGATATCCTTCGGGCCAGGGAGTTATCAAAGCGATACATATCAGTGGACCGGGGCCTTATCAAGGCTGTCGACGGGGTCCAGTTTGAAGTCTATCATAAGGAGGTATTTGGAATAATCGGGACCTCCGGGGCTGGAAAAACAACCCTTTCAAAGATGATTGCCGGTATAATTGAACCAACCAGTGGAGATCTGGGTGTGCTTGTTGGTGAAGACTGGGTGGATATGACAAAACCCGGTTTTGATCTTCGGGGTCGGGCAAAACAGTACATTGGTCTTTTACATCAGGAGTATGATCTCTTCCCCCACCGGACAATCCTTGATAACCTGACTGATGCCATTGGCCTTGAGTTTCCCAAAGAACTGGCCATGCGTAAGGCGATCATTACCCTGAAGATGGCTGGTTTTACCCAGGAGAAGGCTCGCGAAATTCTTGAACGACTGCCCTCAACATTAAGTGAAGGAGAACGTCACCGGGTTGCCCTTGCCCAGGTTCTTATCCGAGAACCACATATTGTTGTATTAGATGAACCAACCGGTACAATGGATCCGATAACCAAGGTCGATGTCAAACATTCCATCATGCATGCACGTGAAGAGATGGAAGAGACATTTATCGTGGTTTCCCATGACATGGATTTTGTCAGGGACATTTGTGACAGGTGTGCCCTGATGCGGTTTGGAAAGATTGTAAAAATCGGGCCTACTGCAGAGGTGCTCGACGAAGTAACCGAGCAGGAACGGGAACGAATGGCAAATGAATAAAAAGGGGTGGCAATGCCCACAGTCCATATTGATGGAAAAATAACAACAATTCAGGAAGGTTCGACGGTTGATGACGTTCTTTTGGGTCGTGATCCAGAACTTTGTTTTGGCATTATCCGCCCGGTCACCATCAGCCGGGCAGAGACGAAAGAGTTTCTGATTAAGACAACTGCCGGGGAAGTGGTTGTTGAGACGGTCCAGGGGACAAATGCCGGTGAGATTCTCTCCGGTCTTTCAGGTGCAAAATCCGGCTGGCAGGACCTTCAGGTTGCTAGTTTTGGACCGTTTTCTTCTTCTTTTACACCATCACGAAAACCCACACGATATGAACGGGGAGATCTTGCCCTTGGTTCCGGAGGTTATGACCCTGGCAGATCATTCCTGGTCTTCTGCAGAAAAACCCATGCAGCCGATCATGGAGGTCCTTTAGAGGGTGGTATAATTGCACGGGTAATCTCCGGAATGGGAGTGATGGATCGGTTATCTGAACATGATACCATTCTCTCTGTTGAACCGGTGATCTCGTTTGCAGAATCATCTGATGCCAAGACCTCGACTGATGGTTCAATAGTCCTTGAAGAGGGGATGCACCTTATTACTCATCTCCGTGTTCAGGCAGAAGGAATGAATGCGGACGGGTATGATCCGAAGACGGCATACAGCGTTGACAGGATGCTTCTTGCTCTGAAAGATGCTGTCTTTACGGTTGACAAGCGGCTTTCAACTCATGTCAGATGCGATCTTCTTGCTGGAACAGATGTGCCATGTGAGGATTGTTCTGCAAGACGGGAAGGAACCGTATTAATGCGGACTTCCGGAAAAAACCGGGGGTCGATATATATTTATACGCAGGATCTTCCCCGAAGTCTTGCTCATACCGTTATTGGCCACGTCATTCATGGAATTGAACTCTGCAGAATTGCGCAGGAAGGTGACCGGATTCAGATCCGGGTAGATCCTCATCAGTTTGATCTTGTTGGAATGACTCTTGCAGATGCTGAAGCATATGCTCTATCGAGAAAGATCACCCTTACTTCTGATATCAGGGGACCGGATCGGGTGGTAACAAGTCAAAAACCAGTCACCACTCTTGAAGTTCTTTCGGGTGGGACTGTTGAAGTACATACTATCCCTGACAAGCAGGTCATTGCTATTACTCTTGATGACGCAAAAGCACCAATGACATGCAAAATTTTCAGGGAATATACCGGCCTGAAATATCATACGATCGGGAAGCTCCCGATGCTCTTTTCCTTTGAAGAAGTGACCCTCTTTAAAGCAAAAATCCCAAAAACGATCAATGTCATCCCTGAAAATGTTCCCGTCTCGACGGTTGATGCAGGGGTTTTTGCTATGACAAATGATTCCTGTAAAGGGGTTGGAATTGTCGGGGTACGGTCTGTTCCTTCATCTGAGTTTGGTCCGACATCCGAACCTTTCTCCGGGACAAACATCATTGGAACTGTGATTGATATGGACAAAATTGCAGGACTTGAGGAAGGAGAGGTTGTATTTTTCAGGGAGGTCAGTAAATGAAGGATCAAATCCCGCCTCTGTATGCCGGAACGGTAACAAAATATGTGTTCATTGAGTCATATAAGGCAACACCTGATGATATCGCTGCCCGGGCGTATGAGGTCTCAGGTGGAGTTATGATCAAAGAGACCTGTTTCGGCCTGCAGGTGACCGGACCTGAAGATGAGGTCGAGCGGGTGATCGCTCACATCAGGGCATTTGACCCGGCCCACATCTATGTGAAGGACCGGGGTTTTCCACCGGGTGATCCCCGCCGGTGCCGGGCAAATCTCGGGGGAGCACGACCAGGGTATTTTGGACATGAATATGAGATGGGTTTTATCAGGAGAATTGCGGTCGGACTTGAGAAACTGGATGAATCCCCAATTCAGTCTGACAAAATGGAAGGAAGCGCGGCTCCGGAGGGACTATCGGTGAAACGACTGGTAGAACTGATTGAGCAGGAGGCCTGAATGGCACAGGTGTTTATATACCCAGCTACCAGCCTTATCCTTTCGGATCTTGTGGCACGGTTCGGGCATAAACCACTCGGGACAGCTCTTTCTATCAGGGAACGGATTCAGACTGCTGGTCTTGACTCACCCCCTCTTCAGATGACTCCTGATGATGCAAAAAAGGGATTGAAGTGGGCTGCAGTTGAAGTCCCCTCTGGTGTCAGGGGAAGAATGTCACTGTTTGGTCCCCTGATCGATCAGGCAGAAGCTGCTATCATTGTCAGAAATCCTGATTTTGCCTTTGGGTGTATGGGGTGTGCACGTACTGATGAGTTGGTTGAGTTCCTTGTCAAACAAAAAGATATCCCGATTCTGGAACTTGATTATCCTGCAGACGAAGAGGAAGGAATTATCTTTGTCCGCAGAGTCCGTGATTTCCTCAAAGACCTCGGGAGTGCCGCATGAAAGAAGAAACCGTCCGGATAGCCCAGTTGTCTTGTGGCCCGGAGTACTCTGGTGTTCAAAAGGAGATTTATGCTGCAGCAGAAGCTGTTGGTGCAGAAGTTTTCTTCCCCGATCTCTCTCTTCGGGATATCCGGAGAAATTTTAAGGATTTCGGACTTGATGTCAAATCAGGTGATCTGAAACTTGCAATTGCCAGGGCTGTAGCACTGGTTGAGGGATCAGCGGAGGCCGATGCCGTCTTTATCGCATCATGTTTCAGGTGTGCAGAGGCTGCCATTGTAAGAAATGAACTCCGGCGATATATTCATGAGCACTCCAAGCTTCCGGTGGTAAGTTATTCCTTCACTGAGCGAACGACATCCGGAACACTTCTGACCAGAATGGAAGCCCTTACCACTATTGCCCGACGACGTGCCCTTCTTGCCAGGGAACGACAGACTGGGCTTACCATGGGGGTGGACTCTGGATCCTCCACAACGAAGGCGATCATCATGCAGGATAATGAGATCATCGGAACCGGTTGGCGACCGACGACTGAGGTTCTAAACAGTGCAGATGAGGTAATCGCTCTTGCACTTGAGGAAGCCGGAGTTAAACGGGACGATCTTGATGCTATCGGAACAACCGGGTATGGCAGGTTCCTGATTGGTGAACGTATCAAAGCCGATCTTATCCAGGAAGAATTGACCGTAAATAGTAAAGGTGCAGTTTTTCTGGCAGATTGTCAGCATGGTCCGTCAACTGTCATAGATATCGGTGGAATGGATAACAAAGCAATATCTGTTCTTGATGGTATTCCGGGAACCTTTACTATGGGCGGTATCTGTGCCGGTGCATCAGGCCGGTTTTTAGAGATGACCGCAAAGCGTCTTGGGGTGGATATCACCGAACTCGGCCCTCTTGCGATGAAAGGTATGGGTGAGGATGTTCCTATGAACAGTTATTGTATCGTCTTTGGAACACAGAGCCTTGTAAATGCCCTCGCTGAAGGTCATTCAAAAGAAAATGTTGCAGCAGCTGCCTGTCATTCTGTTGCAGAACAGGTCTTTGAACAACAGCTCCAGGAGATAGACATTAAAGAGCCGGTTGTGATGGTGGGAGGGACGTCACTTATTCAGGGTCTTGTCCGTGCCATGGGAAATCTGCTCCAGACAGAAATCGTTGTTCCGCATCACTCTCAGTATATCGGTTCTGTGGGTGCTGCTCTCCTGTCGTCAGGATTTGTGGAGAAGAACTGAGGAATCATGTCAACTCTTGAGTATTTTGAAGTTGACTCAACCGAGCCGGTCGGAGGGACTCTCTACCGACGGATAGCCTCAACGGTAATCACTGATCATAATCTTCTCAAAGTCCTGGAAAAACTTCGGATATTTGTCGATCCGAAAGTTCCAATTTTTGTTGCAGTCGGAATTACCAGGACCGTCCCTCGTACTATTACGGTATCAGACCTTGCCGGTGTAACGTTTGATGAACAGAAAATTACTCTTGCAATTGCCGATGAGACATATCTTGCCGATCTCCTTCAAATCCTCTGGACCAGGTACGGGAAAGATCGGATTAGTCAGCCTGACCGGTTTACTATAGAGATTCAGGTTTCTGCAGAAACAAACCAGCAGGATATTGAAAACCTGGCAGTTGCTGATCCCACGGAGGGCCTTTTTAAGGATCTTATCTATTCAATGCAGGTCATCTGTCCAGAAGGGTTCAGAATTAAAAAACAATTCTTTCATGAAGGAAAGTTCTGGTTTGTTGCAAGTGAAAATACCCTGCCAGAAGATGTGGCTCCTCTCGTAGATGAGCAGTTTCGTATCATGGAGGCCGCTTCATGATCCTGGTCCCGATTACATATAAGGGCGGTGTCTTTCGTCATGATGAAATCCTGGATCTCATCGAGGATATGGGCGGATACATCATCCAGAAACATATGATTGCCCAGGAAGTGGTCCTTCAGGCACTCATTCCAAAAGAAGATATCGAAATCCTCCGGGTGGTTTCACGACCTCTTGCCGGAGAAGTAATCCCTGCACCCCTTGTAGGGACAGAGATAGCAATCGTCTCAATGTCACTTGAGATTCATCATCTTCCTCATGCATCCTGCGATGTTGCGGAATATCTCAGGACAGCCGGAGCAAAAACCAATATGATAGGTCTTGCTCGGGGATTTGGGAAAAGAATTGGTCTTTTGTCAGATGAGGAACGTGACATCATCAATGAGCATGATCTTGCCATTTATCTTTTTGGTAATTTTGAAACCTGTATCCAGGAGAAGATGCCGACATTCAGACGGGGGATTCGTGTTCCGATCATCGTTTGTGGCGGGCCAACAAAAGAAACTCTGATGAAAATCATAGATCCGCCAGTATCCGGTTATGTCGGTGGCCTTGGCAGGTTTATGCATCGGACCAAGGAACCGGAAGATCTCGCCAGGCTTGATGACATTGTCGCAGAAGTGTCACGGGTTGTTGATGCGAAGCGATCCAGTATCGCAAAAGATCCCCTGTCTATTGCCCCTGCTCGTCTCATGGATGTCATACTCGAGACTGTTCCGGACATTCATGATGTTACATCCCCGATTCCCGTCGTTGTGCAGATGGATGGGGTCAGGGTAAAATTACCCTATGATCCGTATGCTGCACAGATTCGGACCATTGAAGTTGAAGTAGGTGTCCGGATATCAGATATCTGTGATATCAGACCTTCACGGATGCGTGATTATATTCTGATGAAGGTCAAGCCCTTCTCGGAAACCGGAATGCTCGTATAACCTTCATCTTTTTTCCTATCACTCTTCAGTAGTAGTGATTGTAGCCCCTTCTTCTGCGTCATGGGATCAGAACTCACCCGAATGTGCTTCACAGACGACCATTTCCTCTCTCAAAATAAAGTGTTGCAACCAGTTGCAACTAGTTTTTGAAGGTTTTGCTCCGGGATTTACTCAATACATTTCTTTATCTCTTAAGAACGTTGTAACATGAGGCATCCATGTTTCAGGTATTCTGAACTGTATCTTTTTGGCCTGTTTATGATTTTGTTCAAGGAAGATGAACAGACAATCAAATAGTGGTTTTATCTGGAATACAATTAGTCTGAACGAATTCCGTTCTATTTCTGCTTCAACCCTTATCTGCAGTTTCACCTAACACTGTGATGTCACAGGAAGACCTGTGAACAGGACACATCCGTGTATCTTAAACACGGAGTATATCCACGAAACCTCCATGTAAATCCTCAAAAAACAGACAACACAGGAATAATATCATGCATTCACACATGTCCTCCTACACCAATGCACCATATCATCCCCTCGTCTGGTATCCTTCATCCTCATCATGTGTCCTGTCCTCATCAGATGTGCAGGTAATACCACACAATCCTGCATCATTAGATCTTTTTCCATTCGGTATTGAAAATCCGGATCAGGAGACCTCCGGTCTTTCCTGTAACATCCTCCTACCTATCATGACAAAAGAACACCCTGCTTTCGGTTCATCTGAAATACCAAGGAACAGTATTGCTGATCTTGTTAAGTCAGACGATCAGTTTCTGGATCAACTGGAAGTCATGCATTATCTGAACTTTTCTGACTACTAAACTCTCACAATTCACATTTCTTCATCCTGTTTTCCAGCTTGTCCTCTTGATATATTCCAAAGGATTATGAGAGTTCATAGCCCATTCTCACATATAAGGGGTTGATGTGAAGTATGAACAGGCATATCATACTGATGGGTCTGGTGGTATTACTCACCATGCTGTGCAGTCAGGTAATAGCGGATGAAAAAACCTTTTCTTCGCCTGGAATCGGATACATAGAGATCCGTTCTGAGATTGAAGGAGCTCGTGTCTATTTTGATACCTTATATATGGGGTATGTATCCGGAGGATCATTGACCATTCCGGTAGACACCAGTGTTGCACCTTCATGGCAGAATGTCAGAGTAGAATATAGCGGATATGCTCCATATGCAGGTCCTTTTATCCAGACAGAACCTACAAAGACCATTGCATACCTGGTAAACCTTAGTAAAACCACGTATGATAACTTCGGGATAGTCAAGTTTGTTAGTGATCCAGTGGGTGCAGAATTTTTCTTAAACAACGTGAGTATGGGCGCGACTCCAGATTCGGGTGTCCTGATCGCATACACTGTTCCACGCGGTCTTTATGCGGTTTCTGCGCGCAGGCCGGGAGATAAGCCGGTTTCTGATCAACTTTATGTCGATGATAATGCCCTTACGACATATCGTGTTGAGATGGTTCCTTCTCCATTTGGTGAACTGCAGGTAAACTCCAGCCCAGAGGGTGGTGACATCTATCTTGACAACCGGGTAGTAGGGCTGACGCCGCTCAAGCTTACCGGTATTTCTGTCGGAGAACATGGTGTTCAGGTCAGAAAAGCAGGATATCAGGACTGGGTAGCGAATGTGTCAATTACTGGTGGGAGTATGGGATCAATCGAAGCGGTACTGGTATCAACACCTCAGCCTGAATCTCTTCCCTCATGCAGTCCTGTGGAGCCTGGAAAGCAATGAGAGAAATATCAAAATTTTCAGTTGCATTCCTTTCAATCTCTCTCCTTCTGGTCTTCGGGAGTGGGCTGGTTTGTGGAGATGGATCTTTGGATGCCGGAGCAGTATACCCGACGACTGGGACTTTGCATATCGACGGGGATCCGGTAGGCATGGAGATAACCCTTGATGGGAAAAATGTTGGAACAGTCCCTGAATCCGGTGTCCTTATTTTGGAAAACATTCCGGTGGGAGAACATTCACTGAATGCTTCATACTCCGGGTATATGAGCCAGGATATGTGGGTTAATGTCCCTGATGGTCTGCCTGCTGAAATTCGGGTAACTCTTCAGGAGGAAACAAGTGGTTCTCTTGATCTCTCATCAACGCCTCCGGGAGCCCAGATATATGTGGATGATCTTTACACCGGATTAACCCCGGCAGTGGTTAATGCCACAGTTGGTTCTCATAGGGTTCTTTTGAGGCAGGAAGGGTACCAGGACTGGTCAACTGAAGTAACTGTTTCTGGTGGTCAGATGGTTTCAGTTTCTGGATCCCTGATCCCGGTATCCAGCACTCCTGTCTCTCCTCCAGCGGGAGGTCCCGGATTTCTAGCAACGATGATTCTTGTTGGGATTGGCAGTGTGATTGCTTTTGGGATATGGAAAAAGTGAGAATATCAAAAAAAACTGATTTATACGAACAAAAGGATTGCTGGTTGTTATGATAAAAAAATCACTTCTCTTTTCAGGTTATGTTTTTTGTTTAATCGGGATTCTCCTTCTTATTTCGGGTTTTGTAGCCTTTGGAGATGAACAGGTTGAAACTGCTTTTTATGAAGTCAGGTCAAATGTTGAAAACGCTTCTGTCTATTTTAATGGGGAGTTTGTGGGCAATATTGAGAAAGGATCCGTACTCGTTCCGGCAGCAACAAGCAGCCGGCCGGTTCATCATCAATTGATGATACAAGCGCCAGGTTATACAACCTATAACGAAACCATTGTTCAGGCACCAAAACCTGGTAAAAATAATGTCCTCAGAGGAATCCTGACCCTGCTTCCACCACAGCGAACCGGAACCCTTTCACTTGCTGTCACTCCTCCTGGTGGTGAAGTATTTGTTGATGGAGTCAGTTCAGGTGTAATCAGTCAGTCTGGTATTCATGTCCTCCGGGATATTTCTGCGGGGTACAGAACCGTTCAAATCAGGTTTGCAGGATACCAGGACTGGGTTGAACGAGTTTATGTTGAATCAAATCTGGACACCAAGATACGGGTAACTCTGACGCCGGTAACGACCGGATCAGTTCAGGTCTCATCTGTCCCCGCTGGAGCAAATGTTCTGATAAACGGTTCTCCGGTTGGCATCACTCCGGTTACTATTCCTGAACTTCCTGCTGGTCAGGTGGAGATGAGATTAACACTTCCCGGATACCAGGATTGGACTGCGGTCACTTCTATCATACCCGGACAGACTGTCCCGGTATTTGGGACACTTGTTCCGGTTGTAGTGCAGACTCCTGAACCTGTAAATACAACTCCGGTGGAGACACCAATACCTGAACCGACACAAAGTCCGATTAGCCTATTAACCGCTGCAGGTGCCCTGGTTCTGACGTCGCTCTGGCTGAAAAAAAGATAAAGGTTCAGCCTCTCGGGCCGAATACCTTTTCACTTATTTTATACTGCTCACCATTTTTGTAAAACACAATAACCTGGACTTTATCATTTCCGGATGTTCCCTGAATTTCAGCAATACTGCCTGTATTACTTGCAAGATCCTTGGTCACTTCTGAACCGTCGGAAAGCAGAGCATGCACCTGGATTGTCTTAACTAATTGCTGACCATGCCCTCCTCTGAATGTTGCGGTGATGACCCGGTATACTGGATCTTTGATGATATCAACAAGGACAACCAGGTTTTGTGGCGGCTGTGTAACCGGACCTTCATACAATCCGCCAGATGACTGTTCTGGAGCGCTGGCGATTGTCGGTGTCGCTGTGGCAATAATTCCCCTTGTCTGACCTACTTTCTGATCAAGAATGAGATAAGATGCCCCGTTTTTGTAATACACTGCGGCCTGTACTCTGTCAACTCCTTTTGAACCGTCAAACATAACCTCAGCACCACGATTTGGTGGGAGTGGCTGCTCTGATGTCATTCCATCTGCAGTGGTTACCCTGACCATGATGGACTGGAGAAGTTGTTGACCTTTCCCACCATCAAACACTGCGGTGATCTTGTTGTATACCGGATCTTTCTGAGCTGAAACAGATACATCAAGTTCTGCGGGAGGCTCTGTAACTGGTCCGTCAAAGATAGTCAGTTCCCCTTCTGGTTCTGGTGCCATAGTCTCTTCTGGTGTTGGGGGAAGAGTGGTCGGAGAAGGAGTAGGCATAGGAGTTTTTGGTACTTCTGATGGCTCTGAACTGGTACAACCGGCAAGCAGAATACAACCGGCAAGAACCAGCACCAAAAGGATGCTGCTCTTTTGTGCGATCATAGTACATAGATCCACCTGCAGTCATGAAAGGATTATCCTGCCGTAATACCTGACCGGTAAGTATGACTCTTTTCAGGACAGATTTCTGGTCAGGGTGATAATATGGGTAAACCAAAAAATGGCTTTGAAAATATAATAAAAGAGGTATTAGAACACGGAGCTGCCGAAACTGCACAGGAATGGGTTGAAGCTATTCGGAAAGACTATGGAAGGGCCCCGCTTATTTTTGAGCGGATGTCTGAGCGCCCTGAGGTTTTGATATCCCATTTGCTCTACAAAAATTCCGTCCTTAAAACTGGAACCCTGGATCCGAAGATCGTTGAGCTTATCAGTCTTGCGGTGTCTGCGGCACTTCGATGTAATCACTGTACTGATTATCATGTTCAGGCAGCCCTTCGCAAAGGTGCAAATCCGGACGAAATACTCGAGGCTATCATGATTGCCGGCCTGACTTCCCAGTCAACGGTTCTGGCAGATGCATACCGGACATACTCTGATACTATCGAGGAATGTATTAGTTGTGGTATGAAGATACCTGAATCAATCAACGAGGACTCTGATTCTTCTTCCGGGAAGCCTTGATCACAACACCTTTTCTCGGAGAGATGAGACAGTGTTCCTGTGTTCCGATAAGATCTTCCCGTCCTGCTTTTCGGAGTCCTTCAAAAATAAGATGATAATGTGCAGGATTTTTCCAGTGCAACATTGCCCGCTGTATTTTTTTCTCTTCTCCTCTTGGTACATGAACCGGTCTGTTTGTTCTGGGATCGCGTCCAGTTGCATACATACAGGTTGATGTAGTCAGGGGGGTTGGAGTAAAATCCTGTACCTGTTCGGTATACAGATGATGATCACGAAGATACTCTGCCAGGTTTATCATGTCTGCAAGAGTACAGCCCGGATGACCTGACATCAGGTAGGGTATGAGATATTGTCTGGACTTTTTTCCAACCTGTGAGGTTTCAAACTCTTCTTTGAATGCTTCAAAGCACTCTTTATCCGGCTTATTCATGTATTCTGTCACACTTCTGACGATATGTTCTGGTGCGACTTTCATCTGCCCGGAAATATGCCTTGATATTCGTTTCATGATATCAGGATCATGCGGAATCAGGTCATACCGAAGGCCCGAACCTATGTATACATGTGAAATACCTGGCAACCGTTCGGCATCATCAAGAAGATCAAGATACCGTTCTATACCAGATTGTATGGATGAGCAGCGAATACATTCCCGGTCCTGACAAGCACCTCTCTTTTCCCAGTTTATGCATCTGTCACCGTACATATTTGCACTTGGCCCGCCCACATCACTTACCACGCCTGAAAAACCGGGTATTTTCTGAAATGATGCAATCTCCTTTATTATGGAATCATAACTCCGACTCTGGATAATCGTTCCCTGATGCATTCCAAGAGCACAGAAATTACAACCCCCATAACAGCCACGGTGAGAAATTACGGAAAATCGAACCGGGCGTAATGCTGGAATCTCTTCTTTATAGGACGGATGCTGGGCTCTTACGTAAGGGAGACCATAAATCCTGTCCATTTCAGGAGTAGAAAGGGGTGGGGCGGGCGGATTTTGCATGATTACTGTCTTTGGATGCCGCTGTACAAGGATTTTACCCGTAAATGGATTCTGATTATCAGTTATCCGGGTATGAGCAAGACAAAACGCCTCTGGTGATTCTTTAACCTCTATATAGGAAGGAAGGATGCATGTATTATGAAGAGTAAGGCCTTCGAATTGTTTTGGGGGTATCTTCCATACCGTGCCTGGGATGTCCTGCATCTCTTTCGGTTTTCCCCCACTGTCAGCCAGTCTGGCTATTGTGGATAAGGCATGTTCGCCCATTCCATACACAAGCAGATCTGCCGGAGCATCAGCAAGAATGGATTGCCTGATCTGATCTGACCAGTAGTCATAATGGGCAAACCGACGGAGTGATGCCTCTATTCCTCCTATAATTATAGGACTCTCTGGAAACAACCGGTGGACAAGATCTGTATATACAAGGATGGCACGATCAGGGCGCCTGGGTATCCCTCCGGGGGAGTATGCATCATCAGATCGTTTTTTTCGGGCAGCAGTGTAATTGCTGACCATCGAATCAACACTTCCTCCGGATATCGCAAAAAACAGCCTGGGCTCTCCGAGATTTTGAAAACTCTTCGGATCTTTCGGATCTGGCTGTGGGAGAATTGCTACAGAAAATCCAGCATCCCAGAGTACTCTCCCTAAAAGAGCAGCAGCAAATGAGGGGTGGTCAACATATGCATCCCCGGAGACAATGATTATATCCGGCTTGTCGATTTCAAGCAGCTGAAGTTCCTTTTGGCTTACTGGTAAAAATTTCGGCTGCTTTGCATGAACCATAAAAAAATTATGAAATAGTAATTGTTCCGACGATTCGTAACTTTTCGCTTTCCAGATAATGCAGGATTATGACAGAACCTGGGAGATAGATGAGTTCACGTTCAAATTCCAAGGTAAGTACAGGTTTTCTAAAGTCCCCGTCATCATGAACGCTGGTTACCCGACACGGAATAAACTGCATCCAGTGACCTGCATACAAGACCATCTGCTCTTTTAGTGGCTGTGGCCAGTATGGAATGATATCCGCTGTGCCGGAGATTTTAAGGGATGAAATAATGTGTGGATCTGCCGACAGGACAAATCCCCGGTCCAGGTCATCTGACTCTATCCCTTTGAGGGCAAGGCCAACCCGGTCTCCTGCAAAAGCTTCTTCTGTATCATCATCATGCATCTGGATGGACCGGATCTGTGCTGTTTTTCCAAGAGGATGCACCGTAAGCTGGTCATGGCGGTGTATCGCTCCTTCATAGACACATCCGAGAATAACTGTCCCGATGCCTTTGACATTGAAGTGATGATCAATAGGGACACTCCCTTTCTCACTACTCCGCGCAGGTTTCTTTTCTGAAGCTTTTGTCCAGAGCCATTCACGCAGCATAACGGGATCATCAGGCAGATCCTCATAGTTCTCAAGGACTGTTCCCTTCATGAGCGGTGCAATCTGTCCTTTATCGATATAATTCCTGAGAATAATTGCTCCGTCTGATATTCGTGCAGCATTGAGCATCAGAATAATCTCTCCCAGCTTTGCGCTCAGTGCATCGATCACCAGAATTGCAAGATCTGCAAGGGATACGGTATAAAAAAGAGAAGATAATTTTTCAGGGTATCGTGATGGCTCGATAACTGTCAGGGTATTATCCCCTTTTTTCAGATTATAGAATGTAATATCGGTCGAAGTGCCTTTTTTTCCAAGCTCTTTGACAAGGTCTTCAGGGCCGAGAAAGGCAATATTGAGATTTGGCATCACTATCTAAGAGTTGTTTGTGAATTTGATTCTTTCAGCCGGCTGATTCAATATGGTTAATACTCTTCTGAGAACAGTGATAATGATATGAAGGTACTCATCGCGATTCCTCCTGAAAAGTTCAGAGATGAGGAGCTCCTGATACCGGTAAAAAAATTTCAGGAGGCCGGGGTGATGTATGAGCTGGCATCAACACACGTCGGGGTGGTCATGGGTGTGTATGGCAAAAAGGCAAAGGTGAATCGGACCTTTGAAGATATATTGCTCAAGGGAATTGACGATTATTATGCCCTGATGATCGTTGGAGGTCCAGGAACCCAGGTTCATCTTTGGAATAATCGTCACCTGATGGAATTGATTAATGTATTCAACACAAAGCAGAAGGTTGTTGCCGGGATCGATAATGCACCGATTGTCATCGCAAAAACAGGTATCTTAAAAAAGAAACAGGCTACCGTAGTTCCCGGACAAACTGTCCGTGAGATGATGAAGGAAGATGCAATTATTGTTAACAAACCGGTAGTCTATAAAGATAAAATTGTCACTGCATCAGGGCCTGAAGCAGCGGAAGAGTTTGCATCTATTATTATCAAATACGAAAAATCAGATCCTGAATTTGTCCCGACCAGTGGAAAAGCAGGATTTGCATTCTAATTTCCCTTGGCCTATCTTTTTTAAAAAAGGAGAGTCGATCTCCAGAACGGTATGTTGATGATTTTTCCCACGAAACTATCCACTCGTTCATGATAATTGATGTGGGGAAAAAATCTCGGATACATGCGGGGCAGATGGTGTTTGTCCCGGTTTTTTTTCTTTTTCTGGTGCTATTTTTCATCTGCCCGGGTGTGGCAGCAGATAAGCAGGAAACCAGAATCTCAATTTCACTTTCACCCGAAAACCCGACAGAGGGTCAGGCCTTTACCATATCAGGAGTTCTGACTGATATTGGAGGTTCTCCGCTTGGAAACAAGCGGGTAAGTCTTGAGTCATCCCCAGATGGTGATACGGCGTTTCCTTTTGAGCGGGTTGCTGTTGATGCAACTGATAGAGCGGGAAAATTCTCCTTTTTCAGGGGAAATCATACCCCGGCAGAATATATTCGTGTTTCGTATCTTGGAAATGCACAATATCAGGGGAGTGTAAGTCAGGCGGTTCCGGTTCATGATGCTGGTTCATATGTTTCAGGGACTCATCCTGCCAGAACAACCGGCGGCCTGATGGTAACAGGAAATCCGGATAACTCCTTTGTTATGCTGGATGGTGAGGTGCGCGGGGTAACTCCTCTGGCCCTCAATGGTATTGCTGAAGGACCGCATATTCTTGATATTGGAAAACCAGGGTATCAGAATCAGACCATGGAGGTGTTTGTTGCTCCTGACCGGAAGACGACATTTAGTTTTTCTCTGCCTCCTGCAGGATTACATCTTGAAAAAGCTGGAATTTCAAGTGCAACCGGGCTTAATGTCTATAGTAACACAAGTTATAGCGATGAGATGGATATACCACTTGGCGATCCGGTATATTCATTCAGTAAATCTGGTGTTTCGGTGGATATTTACGGAAACAACACCTCAGTGAACGGGACAAATAAGGCTCAGATCACAACACTCTATGATGAACATCCGTTTGGTGATGGATTTTCTCTCTCTGTCATTATTACAAGTGATGATACTCCATTCCGGTGAAAGAATGCAAAGAATAATTGAGGATATACTGGGAGGACGAATATGCAGGTCTCGATGAAGTTGGAGATCCGGGACACTCCCGGCCAGTTGGTTGCGGCCCTGATGCCGATCTCCGAGGCAGGGGGCAATATTAAGACAGTCATTCATGAGCATGATTTTTCATCTGACAAAGGATCCTTAGGTGTTGAGGTTGTCATAGAAATCCCGCCTGAACGACTGGAAGTGCTCTTAAAACTATTTCAGGATCGAGGCATCACGGTCATCAGGTTTGGCGAAGAGCGGATGCATTATCAGCAGTCTGTCATTCTTATCGGACATCTCATCCATACAAATCTCGGGGACACCGTGGATCGGATTGATAAGACCGGATTTGCTGAAGTAACCAGAATGAGCCTTGCAATGCCAGCTATTCATGAACGCAGTTCTGCAAAATGTACAATTAAAGCACTTAGTCGTGAACATATGGACCAGGCAATCGGGATACTTCGTGATGTCGCAAGACAAAAGGAAATTCTGATGATTGAACCACTGGAGTTCTGAAATGACACTTCGTATCGCTCTTATCGGGACTGGTGCCGTTGGCAGGGGCATCCTTGAAGCATTATCCAGAAAAGATCTTGGTGTCATCCTGACCGGGGTTGCAGATTCACGATCCGGAGATATCTGTGAGGATGGTATTCCTCCTTTATCCCTCCTTAAGAGAAAAAAAGAAACCGGATTATGTGGAGATCCTTCGGTAAAGGCAGAAGATGTTGTCAAAACTGCTCCATATGATGTTCTTGTTGAAGTGTCACCAACTGATGCAGGAACAGGAGAGCCCGCAACATCATATATCCGGACCGCATTGTCCAGAGGTTGTCATGTGGTTACCTCGAACAAAGGTCCGATTGCTCTCTATTATCATGAGTTGAAGAAACAGGCTGATGATGCAGGAGTGTCACTTCGGTTTGAGGCAACAGTCGCCGGAGCTATTCCAATTCTCCACACCCTTCATGAATCTCTTGGGGGTAATGAGGTTCATGCTCTCTATGGTGTACTGAATGGCACCTGTAACTATATTTTGACGCGAATGGCAGAAGAAGGACTGTCATATAAGCAGGCTCTTGACGAGGCAAGAGCATTAGGGTATGCGGAGGCTGATCCCACCTATGATGTGAAAGGGATAGATGCCGCAATAAAATTAGTCATTCTCGCAAATACGGTCTGGAACCGAGATATAACGTTGAGTGATATCGACATCACCGGAATTGATCTTTTAACTGAAGAGGCGATTCGATTAGCAGAAGAGCAGGATGCAACGATTCGGCTCATAGGAGAGATTATTCCTGCAAAGAACCTGTATCGGCTCTCACCCAGGATAATTCAAAGACAACATCCGCTTGTCGTACATGGGTCTCTCAACGCAATAATTATCAGGACTGATTTAGCAGGAGATCTGGTTTTTTCAGGAAAAGGTGCCGGATCACTTGAAACAGCTAGTGCGGTTCTGGGGGATATCCTTTCAATTCGTGACAGGTATGCAGGGGGTAATTGAGCGTAGACGTTCGTATCTGCAGCTGATGCGAAAGCTGACCTTACGAAAAGGCTCATTTACTGTCGATGATCTTGCACAGATCGCCGGCATTCCTAGAAGTACTGCCCGTGACTGGATTGCACGGCTTTTTGATGAAGGATGTCTGACGGTCATGAAGCAACCGCATGGTCGTGCTCCAAGTCGGTACGCCGCGACGAGTGCCATACCCCGTACTGCCTGCCGGAAGATCTTCACTGCTGTTGATGGAGAGATAGTGGAGGTTGTGCATGAATGTTTGTCTAGTGCCTGTGCAGCATTTTGTGCTCGTCATCATGCAACTGCCCACCCTGCTATCAAGGTCATTCGTGAAGGAACAATCCTTCGGGAATTTGTCAGGATGGGCTGGTATGATATTAATGTCGGACTCTGGCCAGAACCAGCAGTAGCAGTGACCGGCATATGGCAGGAGGGAGACGAGATTGTTCAGAGGATACGCTCTGTCGGAGGACCGGCATACTCGCTTACCGGGATGATGGGGCGGGCTGAGGGTGTCATCCGGGTTGATACAGTCAGGCATGAACATTCAACAGAAGGATGTATCAGGACTCAGGCATTGCAGCATATCATCATCGGGATAGATAACACAGACAGTCTTGAAGAGGGAGCTACTTTTGCCCTAGCCATAGCTCTTCTGGACTATTTATCTGAGTTATCCGGTACATTTCCGATAGGGCATCATATTGCCATGTTATGGCAGGATCTCCCCGAAAAAACCGCTGGGAATTCCTGTAGTGCGATTGAACTTGCAGTGGTCCCGGAAAAAGCAGATCTTATCCGCAGAGCTGCGGTCAGGTTTGTGGGTGATGAGAGTGTATCCGATTCCTGGGGAATTGCAATGAAAACTGGTTTTATCATTCCTAAGTCCTTGCATCAGTTTGGCATGAAAGCCAGGACAAGTCTGGTAACCTGTGCAGAGGCGCGTCAGTGTGCCCGGGAGTGTGACATCTACATCTATGGGGGAGCAGGGATAATCGGTTCTCTCGCTGCGATCGGGCTTGCACATGAGCCGGAAGATGTTATTAATACTCCTGCCTTTTAAGTCTGAATATCAGAGAAGTATTTCCCGGCATTCTTCCAAGAACTGAGTATGGAGAAACGTTTCACCATCAGCGGATGCAGTACCTGTCTTGGTATTGCAGGCGCAATTCTTCTTATTGTTGCAGCACTCCTCTGCGGATGCACCAGTACTGAGCCGCAGCAGGCAGCAATCACACCGGTTCCAACTGGAGAAACAGCCACCTGTACCGGTGGTGCCCAGGATGGGGACATGATTGAGGTTGATTATATTGGAACCTTTGATAATGGAACCGAGTTTGACAGTTCATACAAGAGTGGACAGCCATTCAGCCTGATACTTGGTTCAGGAGGAGCAATTCCTGGATTTGACAAAGCACTTCATTGTATGGAAGTTGGTGAGACCAAGAAGTTCACCCTCTCTCCGGAAGATGCTTATGGTGAGTTTGATCCGGCAAAAATTGTATCAATGCCGATAGAGTTCATACCGGCAGGTGAAAATGCAACCATTGGTGACCGTGTTACCCTTTTTGACGGTGGTCAGCTCTTCCAGGCAACCATCCAGGATATGAATGTAACCAATGTCACCTTTGACCTGAACAGCCCGCTAGCAGGTAAAGCCCTGACATTTGAAGTCACGGTTAGAAACATTACTCCGCTGGCTCTTGAAGAAGGATCAAACGATACAGAAAAGAAAGAATAATTTAACACTCCCGGATTGCCATCCTGACAGATGAAAATCCGGTATTGTTATCATTTTTGTCTTCAAAGACTGAATTGTCAGTATTTGTTACCACAGCCACGAAATAATTTTTCAACCCTATTAACTGAGGAATGTTAAACGTTTCATTTATTGTCTGTTCACTACCTGAAAGAAGGTTTTTTACAGATTTTTCTCCAAGAAAGATATCTTGCGGATCAACTTGTTTGTCTTCAGTCAGGTAGTATCTGACCTGGAATGAGTCAGCATCATACCCGCCGGAGTTCTCGAGAATGGTTGAGAATGAAAATTCTGTTCCTGGACATCCGGATTGTGGACCAGTTACTTCTTTAACACTGATGTCTGCATAGGGCGATTGAGAACTCTTCGTAGATTCAGGCTCTGGTATTTCTGAAACTATAGTGGAAGATTCTTCAGGTACACCATCTGTTTCATCGGGGATTTTTGGTTCTGGTTCAGTGATTGTCTCACTTTCATTTATTTCAGGAAGGATTTCAGAAAGGGTTTCACCGTCTGAAACAGTTTTGTTTGCTTCATCTGTTCCATTTGACAAAATCAGATCAGTGATATTTGGTAAAATGGTTGGTTCTGGAACTGGCGCGATGGATGGCACTGTTTTAGAAGGAGATGTTGAGAGGGGATACAGATCGATATTATTTGGATTGAGAGAGTATGGGGCGTCAGATATCCCATCAAGGGTATAATCCTCGGCGGTTTTGGAAAACCCACCTTCACCGGATTCATCGAACCAGGCATTTCCTCCCACCATACTTCCGCCGATGATATTGGTACCGGCTTTGAGATCAGTATTCCATTTATTTCGTTGATCTTCGTTTACAACTGCATTATGTTTGTTTTTAAAGAGGTTATTATATATCACGTTATCTTTGGATTGAAACACTCCAATCCCTATGGAATTTTGTTCAAAGATATTGTTGTAAATCTGGTTCTGGTTCGACTGATCGAGTCGTGCTCCCATATTCACAATATCTTTGAATGTACAATCTGTAATAATTCCATTACTGACTTTATACATCCAGATGCCTGCATCAACTCCCTCAACTTTGAGGTTTTTAATGACAACATCATTAATTGCTGTTCCGGCATCGACATATATTCCGGTGGTAAACCCGGAAGAATCTCCTCGAATTGTGTTTCCTCCACCATCAAATGTTACTCCTGAACTTTTTATATGGAAGATATTGACCTTTCTTCCTCCGTCGATATCCCGCTTTAATACATAATAACCAGGTGCTGTAATCTCTGTAGCAGAGTAAACAGGAATAGAGCCTTCTGGTCCGGTTAATGCCCCTGGAACAATAGACTGTGGGCCGATTATCCGGTTGTTATCAGTGTCCGGTTCAATAAAGTAGTTACTGGTGTCAAGGACTATCATCACCCGATATTCTCCCTTTTTCAGGTGTGAGGGCAATGACCAGCTCTTTGTATAGGTTCTGGTTTCACCAGCAGCAAGGCGTGTATCAGTAATGTCACCACCGATCTGAGTTCCTATCTCATCTTCTCTTCCTACACGCACAAGGTATGCACGAAGTTTGAATCCTGGTGCTTCACGGTTTCCGGTATTTTGCACAGTTATTGTTACCACTAAACGTTCATCCGGAATGGTGCCGAGTGGAATCTCTCCCATCTCTGAGATGTCCATTTTGACTGAAGCATCGAGTATTGCAACATCAGGACCAGATTCAAGTTTTTCATCTAAATTATTTTCTGCATAAACTCCGCTGATACCACACCAGCAGATGATACCAATAAAGAGCATCGTGGAAAGGAAAATCCTTTCAATATGATATTTCTTCTGACAAATATCAGGTTCTTTTTTATATTTCATCACAATCCCCCACAACCGCTAAACCCACAACTAGCAGTAGCAGAGGTATTGATTCCTGTAAATAAAAAACGTAGTGATACGTGTACGAGGATAATTTTAGAAGAATGCGATATTATGATTTAAACATACTGTTATAATGCGAGGAGAGTGATTTGAACACTCGGACCCCTTCGGGAACGGACCCTAAATCCGTCGCCTTTGACCTGGCTCGGCAATCCTCGCTCAAAAATAAAGAAGATCAGGCTGCTTCAGGAGATTTCTTTCCTTCAATCTCTGCGCGGACCTGAGTCTGAAGTTTCTCAAACTTTTCCTGAAGCATCTTCTCCTGCTTTTCTATTGATCTGATCCTGATCTCAAGGGTTTCTATCTTCTCAGATACTTTCGCAATGACTTCTGATTTTGGTTTCTGCATAACGACTGTTCCCACATTCATATATACAGCAGCAGAATCATCAGTATCGTTCAGTTCCTCTACGGCTTTTCGTGCTTCCTGCGCAGCCAGTTCGTATTGACTCTTCTGCGAAAGGATGGTCTGCATCTGCTGTTGCATCTGCTGAAGCATATTGATCTGGTTCTGCACCTTTGGCGAAATATTCTGCATCCTTAACTCCTCCTACTCATTTGTCGTTCCCGCCTTTTTAGTTGTCTGTACCATCTCTTCTGCTATCTGAACCAATCGCAACCACGTGTTCAGTGCAGCCCGGAGCGCGATTAAATCCTGTGCCTGAATGTGAATTTCGAATGTAGTGTCTGATATCTTTGTGCATTCACCATACGATCTTCCCATCTCTTCAGTATCAGATTCCGGAATGAGTGATGCCGCAATGATTCCCGCATCTTTTGTTTGAAAGGTGAAGACGGCTTCATGCATCATGGAGTGTTCCGGGTACCAAAGAAAGTTTTATGCACCGTCTTTGTGGTCCGTCATAGATTAGGATCATGGAATCATCATCAATGGACTGGACCGGGCAGGAATTCTTCAGTGCTGATGCAAGTTCCTTGTCTGAGGTACGTATGCCCCGGAAAAGAACACCTTCTCTCACATCTGATTCATTAGATCTGACAATCCTGCATAATACTTGTTCGCTATTACCATAGACCGTCATCAGGATTTCTGAGTTATGCTGCTCAAATACAATGAAAAGATCATGGTCTGTTGCGATTTCGCGAAGTCCATGTTTTCCCCGTGCAAGATATCTGGCTCCGGTAGCAAAAGCGAGATCCTTTGCTATAGCTCTGATAACAGGTGTAGAACGACGGGAAGTAGTGACCAGTGTCATCTGGCCTTAAGATCTTTAATTGCTGCTCCCCGCTCTTTAAAAAGAATCCGATGCCCACAGAACGGACACCGGACATTTATATCGATCTCGACCTTTTGTTTACACCGGGCACACTTATACGAGCCTGGCATGGGGGTTTTACGCCTCCTTAATGGTCCGCTCAATCGTACGCAGGGCTACCTTCAGGTTCGGGGTGACCGGGACATATGCGCCGCCGGCAAATTTAAACGAGCATTTTCTGCATTCCCAGATACCTGTTCCTATCCGCTTAACTGACACGGTATCACAGCGGGGACAGGTGTGAATTGCTTTAGAAATAACTTCCACATCACGCACTCGTTTTCTGATAAACCGACCATATCTTGGACCAAATCTGCCCGTAGAGCCGGATACCCTCCCCTTCGCTTTTACCATTTTTCTGGCCATATTCAAAACCTACCTAGATGTCCTTTTTTATTTGCTTCAAATGCACTTATAGTTACTTGATGATTTTTGTATCTGCGTTTCCGTGACTAATCCGGTTGATCAGATCGTAAAAATCATTCTGAATTCCGGCCGGGATGATAACCACACATATCCATGACCCGTCTTTTTGCCATTCTTCTTTTTCAATAGTTGCAACGGTTGATATCTCTCCATATGCCCGAGGTGCATAGTCCGATGGTACCCTGACTGCGATCCTTATCTCCTCAAATTTTATCGGTATGAGCGGGCGGAGAGCTTTCATAGTGTCCTTGACCAGTTCCTCAAGGCTTCTGAATGGATCAATGTGCACCTTTGCTTCTTCCATTGCCAAATCGATCCGCTGCGGAGGATGAGGATGCCCGGTCTGGGGATTAACTGCATTACGCGCGATGAAGGTAATGACCTGCCTGCGCTTTTCAGCAGTCATGACCTTTCGTTGCTCTGCAGTAAGGTGGATCTCTCCTTTTTTGATGATATGTAATGCAATTGGTTCAAAATCAGTCGTTTTGAACACTTTTTTCAGAGACTCTTCTGATGCACGCTCTGCCTGGGATGCATTCTCAAAGACATGAAGAGCTGCAACAGCATCCTCGACCGAAATCTCCTCTCCTTGCCTTATTTTAGCTGCAATATCCGGATCAACGAGGATCTCAAACCGCTCCCCATGGCTCTCAAGTTTTGCAACGACTGCATCGTCGAGTGATATCACTGGTCTGCCTCCGAATTTTCGTTACTGTGGCTGCTCAATATATGATGCAACTTCTTCCCGTGACATCTTCCGGAACTCTTCCTGTCCCCTTGTAATCACACCGATTTCAACGGTATTTACATCGAACTTGCCTTCGGTTGCCTCATGTAAAGCTTTCAGTCCTAAGGTGATTGCTTCCCGGATGGTACATTCATGGGTGTATTCCTCTTCGAAGAGTTTCATTACTGCAGGTCTGCCGGTTCCGATTCCGGTTGCTTTGTACTCAAGTAATGTTCCACTTGGGTCTGTCTCAAACAGACGGAACTGCCCATCAGAAATACCAGTAATCAAGAGTGCAGTACCATAGGGCCGGGCTCCACCAAACTGAGTGTACGTCTGCATGTGATCGCCCAGCTTCTTCGCAAGCGTCTCTACGTCGATAGGTTCATCATAGGTCACCCGGTTGATTTGTGCCTCAATCCTGGCCCGATCAACAAGAGCGCGTGCATCTCCTACCAGACCTGACGATGCAACACCGATGTGTTCATCAATTCTGAATATCTTTTCGATTGAATTTGCTTCAAGAAGGCGTGAATTAATCCGTTTGTCTACAATTAGGACAACACCCTCCTGACATTTAATTCCTACTGCTGTTGTGCCGCGTTTGACTGCTTCACGTGCATATTCAACCTGATATAACCTTCCGTCCGGGCTGAATACAGTGATGGCACGATCATATGCGGCCTGATTATTATTCATCATAGTACAGGTCCTCAGTATCTTCTTCTGTTATGTACCGTGGTATCTCATGATAAATCCCCTTTTCTTTGAGATCTATTCTCCCCCGCTTGGAAATCCACACACCACATTGTGTTCCGGATATCACGGCTTCTCCACTTCTTTTATCAGGGTTTTTCGGAATTTTTTCAACAAGTGTGCGGATTGTTCCTGATGTTCTGAGTGGATGTATTCCTGCAGGCACGCCCTGAATTTGGGTGACTGCGCAAAGAGCGGTTTCGAGATTTTTTTCAAGCCCACGTCTGCATCTGATAATTCCATAGGATCCATATACCTGCATAACCGAAGGCCACAGTAGTGCTGCGATATGATCACCATACAGACTAACGACCGATTCAGCAACTGCCCGGTATATGTCTCGAGATTCGTATGTCGTGTCAGGAACTATATGGACTAATATATATCTGAAATTCTCACGCATGGACGGACGTAGACGCATGAATCACACCTCTACAACCGGTCCGCTCCGGTTTTTTATCTGATGAATAGTTCCTAATGATGATTTCAACAGATTCTCATCATCGCAGATCAGAGAAAAAAGCCTGATTATTTCACGCGGGCTTTTCAGATGTGTAATATCCGTTGCATGGCTGGAGAGGACAAGGGGGAATTCATACCGGTTTTGTAATGTGAAAATTTCCTCATACTTGCGGATGACCTTTTGTCTTCCTCCGCCCTGCAGTTCTATCAGGGGCTGTGTACAAAGTCCTATTCCAACCTCTCTTTCTGCTGCGAGTTGTGCACAATACCGATCAAATCCATCTTTTGGTGTATTATGGACATCCATCAGGACATGCACTCCCGGAGTAGTAAGAACTGTTCGGTTAAAACTTGCATCTCCTGCCTGAATATACACCACTTCATCTTCTCGGACTGGTTTTCCTGCCTCTCTGGTAAGCAGGCGTGCAGGGATATCGGTAAGATATCTGGCAGTCCAGACTGGAATGTCATACGATCCAAAAGGAGAGCATTGTCCACTCACAATACACCCGGTATAACCCAGGTCATGCAGTTCTCTCGCATACCGGGAGATACTCACAGTTCCAAGAGGATAAGGAAAAACGCAACCGTCAAAGAGGTGCATTCAAAAAAAATTATTTTGCCCGGTTAGCATTAGCCCGGACAGATGGACGACACTTTTCGGTACCTATCCCACGTCTGCGCATGCCACGGCCCTTAACACCGGCACTTGTCAATCCACGCTCACTTCGGCCACGGTGCCCTGGTTTGGAGATCCAACCAAGAGTGTCATCGTTCACGATAGATGGGTGATGTGGATCGAGCAGAATGACTTCATACCATTTCTGGCGTCCGTCTTCACCAACCCAGTATGAGTTGAGAACTTCCATGTTTGGATATTTCCGGCAGGCGCGCTCCTCTGCAATCCGCTGGATACTCTTACCCATGGTCTTGCGGTTCACACCCATCCGGGCGGTCCGACGCCCACGAACGTATCTGCCAGTCCGGCGTCCACCACGTCGTACTTTGACACGAACTACTACGACACCCTGTTTTGCCTTATATCCGAGGGCGCGTGCACGGTCGATACGAGTTGGTCTGCGGACACGGACTACACTTCCTTCCCGGCGCCATACCTGCATCCGCTCCCAAAGGAGGGCCTTGACTCCGGTCTCATCAGGGACTTTCCATGCATCCCTGACATATGCATACATCGATTTTGTCATGCGGTTCACCAGGTTCAGCCTGAAATCAGGCTACATTCCTAACGGGACGGATCCCGAAAGTCCATTACAGGTCTATCAGACAGAATATATACCTGCCTTAAGCAGGGTGATTATAATTCCTGCTTAACTTTTTCCAAAACTCTGATATCAGTGATACCGGTCACCGGGTACTGGCCTTTTTCATCCTTTTCTGCAGATTTTACCATGTCCCAAATAGTAAGCAGGGCAGTGCTGACCCCGACAAGTGCTTCCATTTCAACACCGGTTTTCCCTGCTGATATCACAGTAACAAGAGCTGATATTCCGGATTCTGTATAATCAAACGTGATATCTATGCCGTGAACAGGTATTGCATGACACATGGGTATGATCCGGGGAGTATCTTTAATAGCCAGCGTTGCAGCAACCCGTGCGGTAGCCAGCACATTTCCTTTGACAACCGTCCCATCTCGTATCGCAGCCAGAGTGTCCGGCCGGAGATTGATTGTTCCAGTTGCAATTGCTTTTCTATATACCTCTCCTTTTGAGGAAACATCCACCATTCTGGCACGGTCGTCATCAAGATGTGTAAAGACTGGCATTATTCTCCCTCAAGGGTTCTCCTGAACAATACTTGAGGTATTGCCGGAATGAGATCACGTGCGGTCATCCCATATCCATGGGTGTTTGTTATCATCTCACCAGCGCACCCGGTTGCATATGCTCCAATACATGCTGCATCAAAGGCGGAAAGATGTACCATAAGAGCAGCACAGACTCCTGCGAGGACATCCCCGGTTCCTCCAGTAGTCATGGCCGGAGTTCCGGTCTGGTTAAATCGAATCCGTTTTGTATCACTGATGACGTCAACCGGCCCCTTGAGAAGGACTGTTCCGGGTATGTCTGAATTTCTGACTGCATGAGCCCGATCATAAGGAGTCAATCCAGGATCTCTTCCGGTTATCCGGGTGAATTCTCCCGCGTGGGGAGTATAGAGTGATTCATGTGCATGCGGGAGTGGTGTTCGGAGGCTATCAGCATCAAATACTCCTTTTTTCACATGTTCAGAACATGTGAGAATCACCTCGTGAGCGTCTGGACCAAGTCCCGGACCACAGAGCACAACATCGGAACGGTCGCATAGGGGGATAATGGTGTCAAGATCGATCTGTGAAATTGTGTCTCCAGAAGTGGGAATATGGATGAGATCTGGTTCTGGCAGATAATGAGGGGTTACGATTCTGACGATATCGGCACCTGCCCGGAGTGCAGCTAGACCAGAAAGCCATGGTGCTCCCTGGTAGGGGCCACCACCGATGACGAGTATCTCACCTCCAACCCCTTTGTGAACATTCTGTTTCCGTTCCTGCATAAGCAGAAGATCCCCGGGTCCTGTTCCAATCTCTGCAAGAATGGGGATTCCGATATCATACACCTCTGAATCCTTTACTTTCGGACGATGAAAAGCACAAATCCGGTCTGGTATTATTCCCGTGGAGGGCAGATCTGCACAGAGAACTGGAGCCTGTGACTGATTTGCAAGATCAATACATGTTTTCAGAGGTTCTCTGACAGTACCGGTCCCTCCGGTTCCTAGCAATGCATCAACGATCAGATCAGTCTTAGAAAATATATCGAGATGATGGAGTAGATCTTCTCTGCACCGAAACCTGATGCTTCGGACATTACAATGGTTTAATCGCTCAAGCTGACACCTGGTCGATCTGGTCTGGTTCCCGGAGTCATACCAGAGGACGGTCACTTCTGCTTCCCTGCTCAGGTGACGGGCTGCAACCAGGCCATCTCCTCCATTATTTCCGCTTCCACAAAGGATCAGAACTATTCCGGCATGATACTCCTGTGCAACCAGGGAGAGAGCGGTCCCGGCTGATTCCATAAGTTCAAGCCCCGAGATGCCAAGAGATTGCGCGTTGTGGTCAATTCGTCGCATCTCTTCTGGGATTATGAGATCCAGGCAGGCAAATTCTGAATATCGGGTCAAATCGTCAGGAAATGGCTGATGTTGCATATGGATCGTCATCGAATCTCCTTCTGCACAATAATATATGTGTCCCATGATACACATCCCTCTTCTTCTGGAGCAGGCAATAGTACCTGAATGAGTTTAGAGGAGGATATCAGGGCAGCTGCAGATGCAATCCGCTCTTGTGAGGAGGTTACCATCATCTCACATATTGATGCGGATGGTATCAGCAGTGAGGCCATTCTGGCCCAGGCTCTCAGTCGTGAGGGAATCCATGTATCCACGACATTTGTCCGTCAGCTTGATCCCCTGACTCTTGATCAGATCCCAAATAACTCCTCACTGAAGATATTTTCCGACCTTGGTTCTGGTCAACAGCAGATGCTCATCGAAAAAGGGCTGGATCCTTCAAAGACAATTATAATCGATCACCATGTCAGCCAACCGGCAGAAGGAGGCGATCCATTTATTGAAGTGAATTGTCTCAATCATGGTCATGAGAAGATGAGTGCAGCCGGGGTATCATATCTGCTGGCCAGGGAATTGGATCCAATATACCGTGACCTTGCAAAGCTGGCAATTATTGGGAATATTGGTGATATGATGGACAGGGAACATCTGTGTCTTATCGGTCCGGCTCGGGAAATATTACATGATGGTATCCATCATGGAACTGTTGAACTGTGGGAACGTGATCTCAACATTTATGGTATTTCCACACGGCCTCTCCCCCAGTCCTTAGCATATTCTGATGATATGGAAATACCTGGCGTGAGCAGGGATCCGGATGGTGCAGGAAAATTCCTGGAACGAATTGGGATTAAACCCCTACAGCCAAACAGATGGCCGGTCTGGGAAGAACTCTCATTTGATCAGAAACAACAGGTCTGTTCAGCAGTTATTGAGCAGATGATGGCACATGGGAAAGATACCAGCCGCCTGTTTGCTGATCATTATATCTTTCCGGATGAGGATCGTCATCAGGCATCACTTCGGAATGCATCAGAGTTTGCGACCATGCTCAACTCCTGTGGGAGATGGCAACGGCCAGAGCTCGGTGGTTCGATCTGTCGTGGAGACCGGGTGGTAGCATACCGGGAAGCTGAACATATGCTCCGGAACCACCGAAGTAAAATCAGGGAGGTTATGCTTTATATCACCGAGACGGGTGTTACTGAGCTATCTCATATGCTCTATCTTCATGTTGGCGGGAGGTTTCCTGATACGATTGTTGGAATTGGTGCAGGGATGGCATTATCAAGGCTCAATCCAGAAAAGCCAATCCTCATAATGTGTGAGGATTCTCTTGATCCTTCCATGACGAAGATCTCAATGAGGACCAGGCCTGAAGTGGTGAGTAAAGGAGTTGATCTCCAGCAGGCACTTACCCTGGCATGCGAGGGTAGGGAAGGATGTTCCGGAGGGGGTCACCGGATTGCTGCTGGAGCTTTTATCCCCCGTGAGCTTGAGCGTGCATTTATCGAAGATGTCAACCGAATATTAGCGCAGCAATATGCTTAGTCGTGTCAGGACCATCGCTGATCTTCAGTTTGGCAGGGGAATCGGGGGACAGTTGTTCCCTGATTCCTGCAGGTTTATCACTTCCCGAAGAGGGGGAGTCCGTCAGGTTCTCCTTGAGGGCAAACGGCTTGCAACTCTCCGGGCCCATGACGGACGTCTCACACTTGGATTAGCCGGTGCGAAACGCCTGCATGATGCCCTTCCCGGACAAACCGGACGAGTGGAGGTCAGGGCTGATGTGCTCTCGTTCATCGCCTCCGGAAAGAATCTTTTCAGTCGCCACGTGGTCAGAGTGGATCCGGGAATCCATGCCGGTGATGAGGTAGTGATAACTGATGAAGAAGGTCGGTTTGTTGCTATTGGAGAAGCTATTCTCTCCGGGCCTGAGATGATGGCCTCTGAAACCGGGATGGCAGTATCGGTCAGACACGGCATACAAAAAGAGGAATAATCATGTTACCTGGAATGAATCCCCGCAAAATGAAACAGATGATGAAACAACTCGGAATGGATATCAAACCTATCGAGGATGTGCAGGAGATTGTAATTACTACCCCGACCGGACGATATGTGTTTGACCAGGCCGAGGTAGCGGTCATGAAGATGCAGGGGGTTGTAACCTGGCAGATCACCGGAGAACCACGGTTTGAAGAGGCAGACGCAGTGATTCCTGAGGAAGATGTTGCCCTTGTTGCAGAACAGGCAAATGTTCCTTCAGAAGCAGCAAAAGCAGCCCTTGTCGAGACGAAAGGAGATATTGCAGAAGCGATCCTTCGTCTGTCTTCATGATTTCCGCTGGGGACCGGGTCATCCTGTCAGGAAAAGGGAAAACCTATCTTGTTCGAGCAGGGGATGGGAGTCTTGGAACCGATCTTGGGATGGTGGATCTCTCCCTTCTCATCGGGAAAGAGCCCGGAGATGTGATTGCAACTCGGTCCGGAAAAGAACTTGTATTACGCCTTCCCAGGGCTACAGACTTTTTTGAACAGGCAAAACGGAGCGGAGCTCCCATGCTCCCCCGTGATATCGGGCTTGTGATAGGCCTTACGGGAATGAATAAGCAGGATCATGTTCTTGATGCGGGAACCGGGAGTGGTGTTGCTGCTGTATTTTTTGCCGGAGTGGCAGGGAAAGTAACAACCTGTGAGCGTCGTGAGGAATTCTTTCGGATAGCTTTTGATAATATTCAGGAAACGGGGCTTACAAATATTGACGTGGTTAACCAGGATGTCCTGGAGGTGGATGGGATTTTTGATATTGTCCATCTTGACCTTGGTATAACCGGGGAACATGTACGTCATGCGTATTCACTTATTCGTCCAGGTGGGTACCTGGTCTGTTATACTCCGTTCTTTGAACAGATGGGTGTGGTCTATGACACCGCTTTCGAAGTGTTTTCAGAGGTGTGTTCGTATGAAAGCATTATGCGGGATATGGATCGAAGTGATCGGGGAACACGGCCTTCGACGAAAGTGTGTCATAGCGGATACCTGACGGCTGCAAGAAAATAAACGAACACTAAAAAAGAGCAATTATTGGATATTTTCCTAGACCTTTTTTAGAGGAAATGCGTCATTATTCATTATAGATGCACAGTTTCCAGTTGCTCGTATGACAAGAAGCCCGCAGTTTTGAGCATGGGTAATTACATTTTCTTCGGTGTGAATAAAGACACCAGTTCTGTAAATTTTTTTATCATAATATCCAGCAACCATTCCTTGAGATTACTGAGCCTTGATATGAAATGAGTGGTATTCTCTGTTTTTAAGATGGGTGTGGTCTATGGACCCAAACCTTGGATTATTCCATAGATTTCTGCGTATGGGGTCATAATGCAGGACATGGACCGGTATTCGATGAACACCTTTTGAAGACGGTGTGTCACAGAAGGCACCAATCGGTTGCGAGGGGGTATTGTTTGGTCCCCGGATAGCTCGTTCATTAACGATGATCTGTTGGGTGAGGCGATATTCTTGTGAAGGGGCTATTGAGGGATAGTATAAGAGAGATAACAAAAATCTCCCTCAAAGATGATATATCCAAAAAAGTACGTATAATTAGATTGATTCTTGGTTATTATGTCAGATTCAGATAAGAAACAATATCATATTTGTGTAAAAGGAAAAGTCCAAAGGGTCGGACTTCGTGATAAAATTGAGGATCTTGCAGATGATCTTGAATTAACCGGGTATGTTCAAAACCAGTCCGCGAAAGATGTGGTCATTGTCGTTGAGGGCGAGGATGAAATAATCACCCAATTTGTCTCGTCTATCCGGAATATTCCCCCCCCTGTAAAAATAAAATCCATTGATGTTTCTGAGCGACCATATTCTGGAACGTTCTCAGAGTTTACCATCATTCGAGGAGAGATGATGGAAGAACTTTCAGAAAGGTTTGATTCTGCAATATATTACTTAAATAACATCGATATAAAGCAGGATCAGATGCTTGATAAGCAGGATCAAATGGTCGAGAAGCAGAATACTGTTATTGGACTTCAAATAGAGACATTAAATGAGATTAAAGGGGTACGTAAAGATTTCCAGAAAACATTTACCGAAGAGTTGATTGAGATCCGTGGCGAGATTCGGGAACTAGGGACAGCCATGATACAAACCGGGTACCGGAAGAAAGCAGATGTACAATAATATGCCTTAATATTACGAATAATCTGTTTATGTTTTTTCAATCATTAACGTCATTTTTATAGTTTCAATTTGGATACATAAGAGAAATTGGTATTTCCAAAATGAGAGATTTGATCACACAATCAGATCAGATATCGACATTTGCCGAATTTTTCTCTGGGAAACTATTTATTAGGATACTCACAACCTTGTTTTGTTGATGCTGAGAGTATCAGCATGAAATGTAGGAGGAAATTTACGTGAAGTTCGGATACGCAATTGTTCTTGCACTGGTTGCACTTGTTGCGGTCAGCGGGTTTGCATCAGCAGACCGTCTCCCGTCTCAGGTCCCAGAAAACCAGATTTTTACCATTGACACCCTTATCGATGTCACTGGAGCAGTCAGCGAAGAAAGCGAAATGCAGTGGACCCTTGCAGATGGCAAGTACGAGAAAACCACCCTTACAGGTGATGCTGATGCAGCATACGTACCAGCAGCAGCAATCGCAACTGCATTAAATGCAGCATCAGATATTACCGTTACCTGGAACAACGATGGTTCAATCGCAACTCTCGCTGTCCCACAGTGGATGTACTCTAAATTAGTTGCACCAACAGCAGATGCATCTATGAAGTACTCTGACCTTATTGCAGCTGTTTATGCAAATGGTGGTGCAGGTGCTCAGTACTCCAAGAGCGTAGCAACTGTTGAGAGTGCAATTCACAACAGCAAGCTTCTTCCAACCGAAGAGATCATGATCCTGACCTGGACCGACTCTCTCCGCACCAACGGTGGCAAGCTGTCACTCAACAAGAACATTGACTTTGACTCACAGAACAAGGGCAAGGGCCTTTCCAACCTCGAAGTTGAGAAAGTTCTGACCTATGCAAGCACCGAAGGTGCACACCTTGTCGGAGCAGAAGAGTGGACTCTTGATGTTGCAGGCAACTGGGAAACCTCAGCTGACACCATCCGCTGTGTCTTTGCATCCTCTGCAAGCACCTACTTCCCGGCATTCTGTAATGTCGTCAAGGCAAAGAGCGAACTCGTTAACATCAACAGTGCACAGATCTCCACCAAGGGAGCTGCCCGCAGTGTTGCAAACGAAGGTACCATTCCAGCAATGCTGAACTACCAGATCGCAGTCACCCCTGACAGCAACTCTGGCAGCGGATTTGCAGACGGAACTGTAAAGACTATGTTCGGCGGCTCCATCATGGAAGCACGTGCACAGAATCAGGAAACCTCTGCAACCAACAACTGGAAGGACACTGCATCCGTCACTGGCGGAATCAAGAACTTCCAGAAGACCTTCAACTACGAATCAGGATTTAAGTTCTAATACTTAAATCTCTGATTTTAACTTTTTTTAATTCCTGGTATTCCGCTCTAAGTTCTTATGTTTATGGAATTTTTCTAGGTTTGAATGTAAAACCGTTTTACAAACATCGCACCCTGAAGAAAAATTGATATGTGGTTTTAAGGATACGTATTGGGTAGTATGATCATTACCCGAAAGAAGCTTACTGTTGTTCTTTTCTGTCTCATTTTTTCTGCTATTGTTGGGTTATTTTTCCGATTACAAACCCTGTTGGATTTCTCTTCTGGAATTATTCCTATCGTCATGCATGAGGATCCCTGGTATACTGTCAGACAGATAGAACAGATGGTACATAATTACCCATCTTATGCATGGTTTGATCCAATGCTGAATTATCCGGATGGGAAAACCATCCAGTGGGGTCCTTTCTTTCCCTTTCTTGGAGCAACCCTTGCATTAGTTTTTGGTGCAACAACACAAGGAGATATTATCAGGATTGCTTCCTGGGTACCTCCATTGTTGTTTTTAGTGATGATTCCGATTAGTTTTTTGATCGGTAAAAAAATCTGGAATTTACGGGTAGGGGTGCTCTCTGCAATTCTGGTGAGTGTTGTGAATGGTGAATTTTTATATCGCTCCATGTACGGTAACCTTGATCACCATATTGCAGAGACGGTTTTATCGTTTGCCTTCATTTTAGGATATTTGTACATCCTTCAGTTTCTAAAAAATAAAAATCACTCAGAAAAATCAACATATCTTTACCTCTTGAGTCTTTTCTGCGGGGTGGTTTTTTATATGGGATATATGAACATCCCGACAATAATGCTTGTAGCACTTACTATTCCGATATTTTTTGTTGTGTATGCTTTTCTTGAAGATGATGTAAGTTCGGTTTCTAAACTTTTTTTAGCGAACGCCATAATATTTGGGACATTTATTCTACTCTATCTTCTATCGGGAGTTCCCTATCATGGACTGGATATCCAAGGGTATAATTATGGAGTTATTGCTGCTTCTATTGCGATAATACTGTTTTCACTCTTTGTTAGTGTATTAAAACAACATTTCGCAATACAGTCTGGAAAAGCAAAGCCAGAATTTTTTATAATCTCTAGCGTCCTTGCAGTTCTGATAATAATCTTGGGGTATTATTTTGGTATTATACACTCATTTTATAATTCATTTATCCGGTTTTTCTTTGCTTCATTTAGTAGTACTGGCATTGATGAATTAAGTCCTATATCATTAATGAGGGCCGTTTTAAGTTATAATGTTGCAATAGCCTTTTCAATAATCGGGTTTTTCATTGTTGTTTATGCAATTATCAGGAATAAAAACCGGATTTTGATCTATTTTTTTATCTGGGCAACCTTACTTTCCATTGTATCAATATCACAGGTTCGGTACCAATACTACGAAGGACCGATTGTTTGCATACTCATGGCGATCTGTCTTGATCAGATATATTTAAAATTGTCAGAACAATTAGATAAGAAAAAGAAGGTTAATAATTCTAGTCTGAATTCGAAAAATATCGCACTAATTTTTGTTATTCTCATAGTCGTTGTGTATTATATTCTTTCTTTATCAATTGGATTATATGTTCTCCCAACTTTTTATGGAAAATCAATAAAAAGTGAATGGGTTGACACTACTCTGTGGCTCAATAATAGCACCCCTGCGCCATCATTAGACTATTATGCTATCTATGAGCATGACTTATTTCAATATCCATCCAATACACATACTATTTTATCCTGGTGGGATTATGGGCATTATATCCTCACAATTGGAAACCGACTCCCATTAGCGACTCCTCTACAAGATCGGGGTGCACATATAGCAGCATCCTTTTTTTTAACAACGAATGAGACCAAAGCAAATCAGGTCATTTCACCATTTCATGCCAGGTATATCGTAACAAACTATGACCTCAGCCAAATCTATAACACTGTATCTCTATGGGCAGGGCAAAAATTCTCATATGAATCATATATTCATAATTTTATAAGAAAAAATAATGATAATGTGGCCCAATTGAAAGGACTTCGGGATCCATTCTTTTTGTCCATGTTTACACGAATGCATTATTTCGATGGTTCATTCATGAAAGCATCAGAAGGACATGAGATTTCATATGCAGATATTCCTTCTGATGGTGTGAATATATCATATATTGTTCATGATTTGGATCCATCAACTCTGGATCTTAATCCAGCTTTCATAAAAAAAGAAATAATTTCATTTAACTATACACGTTCGACAGTCGACGTTCCGGCTCTGACATCATACCGGTTAATTTATGAATCACCAAAAGTGGTCTCGAATCTTACAGACTTCGAGATTCATCCGGTAAAGATTTTCGAACATGTCAAGGGACACACCATCCCCGGAACCGGAACGATAGAACTCCCTCTTGTTACAAACCAGGGCCGTAATTTTACCTACCGGCAACAGAGTGTCAACAACACATTCACTCTTCCCTATTCAACGACGAATTCACCTTATGATGTTCATGCAACCGGACCATACCGGATTATTGAAACGAATGAGACTTTTGAGGTAGATGAGTCCCAAATAGAAAAGTACTATATATAATCATCTCTTTTCTCTAATTTTTACTCTACATAACTATCAAATACTCTCCTCGTGAGTATACATTTGCACTGGGGTGGGGTATGTATTGGATACGTCTATATGTAGTTGCCATTATGGCATTATTTTTAATACCTGTTCCGATTTGGGGAGACTTTTTGCCAAACGCGACTCCGGAGAATCAGGTATTCTCAATCACAACTTTGATCGATGTGATAGGATTTGTGAGAACTGATACAGAGATGAGCTGGACAATATCTGGAGGGACATTAGAGAGTAAAAAATTTGGACCTGATGAGACACTCGCCTCGCTATTATACAAGGACTCGATGATGACCAATGGCGGACATTTGTTACTGAGTAGTTCTCTTGATTTTGATTCACGAAACAAGTCCAGTGGGCTGTATAATTTCGAGACTGACAAGGTATTTACCTACGAGAGTATGGAAGGTAGTCACCTGGTTGCAGATGAGTATCTGGCGATGAGCACCGGAGGCAATTATTCTGATTCTGACAACATTGGTCGGTGTGTTTTTGCATCTGACTCTTCAGCTTCAGCGCCGGCGTTCTGCAACACGGTCCGTGCACGTAGTTCCCTATTGAATGTAAATAGTGCACAGGTTTCAACGTCTGCTAAATCCAGAATTGTGGCTGCTGATGGTTCAGTTCCGTCAGCTCTATCTTACCGGATTGATTTAACTCCGAATCCTGCGTCCAGTCTTGGATATGCTGTGGGATCGGTAACAACAGAATTTTCTGCAGATATCATGGAGGCAAGGAGTGATGGGAGCTCATGGAATAAGACTTCGGCAACAAATACCATGAAAGATAAAGCATCGGTCTCTGGGGGGATAATTACATTCTCGAAAGCATTTGATTATCAGTCAGGTCTTCGGATCACCTGACCTTTTTTGGACAGGTATAAACCTTCAGTTTTTGTTGCCTAAATATTTTTTATTTTATGTATTTTCCATTCACAAAACAAGATCTCTTTGGTTTTTTAATATGATTTTCCTTTTTGACAGACTATCCTGATTCAGAAAAATCCAATCTAGTGAAAAACCGAATAATACTAATCTCATGATCTCCAGAGTTTTTGGGCCTTCATGAAAAAAATTCACCACAATAATTATGATCTGGTCCTGAAAGAGGCATTCTCTCTTTTCCATAACAAATCTCTGGATTTTCTCGGTCTTGATCTCCCTCCCATTGTCAGTTTTATGGAGACCGAAATTGCCGAAGTTGAGACAACCGACGACATGATGGATCTCAACTTTCTCCTTCAGGATGGTTCAATCCTTCATCTTGAAGAGGAGACCCATCTTTCTATTGGAGACTTGATCCGGTTTGCTCATTATGATCTCCGGTTATACAAGCGGTATAAGAAAAGGATCCATACGGTGGTCCTTACTCCATCTGATGGTTTACCAGGAACAAAGGTATTAGATACTGGTAATCTACAGTATAGTGTACTACAGATTGTCTTTCAAGATAGGGATGGAGACTCACTCCTTGAAGAAATTCAATCCGCTCTGGGTAGAGGAGAACCGGTGAATGAACTGGAGATGATTTTCCTTCCCCTTATGAAGAGTGCTGAGTCGGCAGGAACCTTGCTCCGGAAAACAATAGAACTTGAAAAGAATCTTCCGGATGAGAGTCTTCGAAACAAGGTTCGTGAGCTTACTCTTATCTTGTCCAACCGGATCGTAGATAAAACGATACTTGATGAACTTTGGGAGGAACTTCAAATGCTGAAAGTGATAAAATACGCCGAAGAGAAAGGGATTGAAAAAGGAATAGAAAAAGGAATAGAAAAAGGAATGGAAAAAGGAATAGAAAAAGGGATAATGAAAGGTAAAGAGGAAGGGACGATCGAAGTTGCCAAAAACCTCCTATCCCTGGGTATGGATGCTGATTTTGTTATGAAAGCGACTGGTCTAGATCTCCCCACAATCCGGTCCCTTGAGAAACTAACTCGTCAGTAGCCTCATCCCTTTTACTCCTTTCCGGATGAGAGTTTTCGAAACAAGGTTCGTGAGCTAACTCTTATCTTGTCTAACCGAATTGTTAATAAAACCATACTCGATGAACTTTGGGAGGAGCTTCAAATGCTGAAAGTGATAAAATACGCCGAAGAGAAAGGGATGAAAAAAGGAAAAATAGAAGGAAAAATTGAAGAAAAAAAGAAGGTAAAGAGGAAGGGACGATCGAAGTTGCCAAAAACCTCCTATCCCTGGGTATGGATGCTGATTTTGTTATGAAAGCGACTGGTCTAGATCTCCCCACAATCCGGTCCCTTGAGAAACTAACTCGTCAGTAGCCTCATCCCTTTTACTCCTTTCCGGATGAGAGTTTTCGAAACAAGGTTCGAGAGCTAACTCTTATCTTATCAAATCGGATCGTGGATAAAACGATACTTGATGAACTTTGGGACAGATATTCGTTTATTTCAAATCGATATTCAATATACCTTTCCTGTAAAGTGGGATTATGACGTTCCCAATAGGTTGAAGTATTCCTATCGGAACGAAGGCTTTTTCATGATCTATTTTGGGGTTATTTTCTGATTTGGGGGTTAATTTGGGAGATTTAATTCTATGTTTATATGGGGTGCCAGAATATTTTCGAATTGGCCTTTATTTTGCCTACATCCAAAGGAAACCGATTCTGTAGAGGGCCGGTATTTGTTCCGGATATGGGGGTATATAAATAGTGGGGTACATGGAAACAGGCTGTCTCCGGCCGTCTGTACGTGTATTTTAAAATGTGCTAATTGAGGTTATATGGTAAAATAAAACATTATGGGAGTATATTTGGAATTTATTTGGATTAATCCGTATTTTCTGCTTGTGTTTTTCTGCTGAAATGTATATCCCTTAAGAGGTTGATAACTCATGCAATAGCCATGTCTGGTCGGGTCAGTGAAGACGGTCTTTCCGAGGTAATCGGATTCATTCTGATTCTTGGTTTGTTAGTCGTTGTGTTATCTCTGTATGTTACCTATGTAGTTCCATCTGAAGGCCGGACACATGAGATCGAACAGATGGATTACATCAAACAACAGTTCCTTGACTATAAATTGAGCACGGATGCTCTTTGGTTAAATAATCAGATCGGTGCATCAATCAGTCAGTCAATAAGAATGGGAACCGGTGGAGCGACAACTTCAGGTATGTTTGGTGGGTTCTCGTTGGTTTCTCCAGTTGGTTCATCTGGTTCGGTAATGGTGAATCCGATGGAGAGATCGGAGCGGATGCATATTACTGCAACCGGTGTTACTCAGAACAATCCATCAGTGTTCAGGGTAATAGATGGTCCGATAATTGATAGTGTTAGTCCAAAATCTGTTGCTATGGGAGTACCAACTACAGTTATAATCGAGGGATCTGGGTTTAGTGATGGGATTGATAACCTAAGTTTGTGAATTTATAACTTACACCTGCCTAACCGCTTTTCTATGAATAGG